>Ga0116172_10004607_pt1 | contig 11149 bp, 7 predicted proteins | sample AD_UKC083_MetaG_FD_89799 | JGI IMG/M metagenome (GOLD analysis project Ga0116172, IMG submission 89799) | Active sludge microbial communities of municipal wastewater-treating anaerobic digesters from USA - AD_UKC083_MetaG | ecosystem: Engineered > Bioreactor > Anaerobic > Digestate | place: USA...
TAGATATGACAACAAAACTTCATCGGTTAAATATCCTAAACTATTATCAAAAACCGAGCCATTAATTAAATTTGCCCTTAAAACCTCTTTTACTTTCTTTAAATAATCATTGCCACAAAATATGTCATCAACAAATAGCTGTTTTCCATTTTTTAGATCGTAAATTATAGTTTTAGGATAACTATGATTGCCATTTCCGCCGCCAGTATAGTCGGTTAAAATAATTTCGATACTAATAACATCGTTAATTATAGATTTAACTTTAAAAGAAGAATAAAGATTAACGCTACATTCATAATAGTAATCCGACTCCCCTCCGCATGGCTCATAGTTGTTTTTTGGATCTTTATTTTCCATCCAATCATTAACCATGCTCCTATCGTTTTCAAGTGTGCCCAAAACAATATCGGTGATAATTTTATTCAAACTATTAGCCGAATAAAATCCTTTAAACTCTGGGTATTCTACATTAATATCGGCATGGGCATTATCTTCTTTGATTGTTTTTGTTTCCCATTTTACATCTTTATAAATATTATTCTTTGATAATTTTTCTTTAATTTTTAAACTATCGTTAAATATTTTTTGTGCATAATTAAAATCGATACTAGAAAAAGCGTCAATATCTTTAAATTCATCTACCAAAATTTTGTAATCTTCATCCACCCAAGTTTTGGCAATATTCACGGCATCTTCGCTAACATTTTTTTGATAAGAAATCTTATGGGTACGGCCATCTTTTTCAAATATTTTAATTAAATATAAAGAAGCAGCAGATGAGTCATAATTTAAATCACTTAGTATTATTAAATAACTATCATCATATTGATTGGTTTTTAAATATCTACCATTATAGGCGCCTCTAGCTACATATAATAATTCTTTATCAAAAACTTCAGAAGCTGATATTTTATTGTAATATTGATAAATAGTAATTTCGTGTTCTGGCTGATAGCTCAAAATATCATCAGAATAAATTGCCGACATCACATCATCCTCAGGATTAAAAAATCCTTTTAATTTCAAATCTTGATCGACAAATCTAATTTGATGATTGCCTAAAACATCAGAAATAATCTTTATTTTTTCATTTTTTTCAGCCTCAGTTTCTTCTGGTTCATCAGAGTCTTCGCTTACTACTGATGCAGAGCTTGTACTAGCAATATTAACAAAACTATCTGCTATGGGTATTTGCTTATATTTATCCGCTAAAAATAAGGAAGCTCCAAAAATAAGGATAAAAACTAAAAGAGCTCTTTTGTTTAAAAAGATTTTTTTTGCTCTCTCAATATCTTTTTGATAAGCCAACTTATGCTTTTTATCATCAAAATTTTCTTGATTATTCTCTAAATTATTTTCCATATTTTTACAAAATAATATATTTAATAGGATATTGAGCTCCTTTTTTCCAATATTTATTAACCGATTTGTTCAAATATTTATTGACATAAATCTCATCAGCCATGCGACCAATAAAGTAGCATCTTAAATCACCTCTACCTGATACAATCCATTTATTTTGATAAAAAACTCCTCTAATAATTCCATTAGAAACCGCACAAACCAGTCTTATTAAACGAGCTCTATTTAAATCAACTCTCCAATATTTTCTAACAGCCTCATAAATCTCATTTTGAGGCATACCTCTTTTATATAATTTATTTATATTAATCAACAAGACTGATTCTTCAAAAACCGCATCCTCAGGTTCATATTTAATCTTTAATTCCTCTAGGTCCGCGATGCCTTTGCCGTCAGAATGACCTTTTACTATATTGGTAAGATTTTCTATGCCTATAAAATCAATGATGGCATTTTCTAATATGAAGGCCTCTTCTGAAGTAATACCATGTCTTAAAATAACCTTTTTAACTTTAGATCCTAGTTTTTTAATAGTTTTTACCTTTTCACTTTTTCTTGCCCCAGAATCCATCAATTTCGTGAAGTGCTGATTAATCCTATTACCAACCCCCTTGCCAACATAAAAGGGCTTACCTTTATCATCTTCCAGTATATATACGTAATAACCCAGCTTCTCTATGGTAGCCGGGCGCAAAGATAAATCTTCTTTTCTGGAAGATTTTTTAATATTATTTGTCATATATTCAGCTAATATTTCACTACTATATAATAATCTATTTTAGCAATTTAGTCAACAATATACTTAAGTCTTTTAAAACTTGACAAGATACTTCCCCTGATTTATAATAAGAATATAATTTATAAATATATGGAACAACAATTACAACTAAAACCTTTTAAAAGAATGCCTGGCTTTAGATATAAAATTCTACACATAACAGATATTACTTTTCACACTTCCCATAGACAACCAAGCAATGCGATAGCAAAAAACGTTAACAAGTCTTTTACACAAAACCAGCCTGGCAGATTTTATGGTTTTAAAACAGAAGATTTATCTGACAGAGAAAGTCTTATTAGAATATTGGATGAATATGTTAAAAAGGATCCAGCATTCTTAAAAATGATTCAAGAGGAGGAAAAGAACGGTGTAAAAATATTATTAGATATACCAACAGAAACTATTCCTATTAGATTTGGTGATGATGTTTATGAGTTTATATCAAGTAAAAATGGCCAAAGAGTTATAAGAGGTTTAAACAAGTAAAAAAAGTACTTACACAATAAAAAATAATGCGTAGTAGAAAGTAGAATAGAGTATCGCCTAAAAAACCATGCCTATTCCGCGCAAGAAATAGTCTTAGACTTAGCGTCTTGGCCTGTTTCGTGCGTGGGATAGGCTTTTTTGTTTTTAAAAAATAATTTAATTAATTTAACTAAAAATTCTATGAAGAAATTAGAATGGCACACAGTGCAAAAAAGAGTTAACGATCTTGTTCCCCAAGAAGTTAACCCAAGAAAAATCAACGACAAGCAAATGTCAGACCTTAAAAAGAGTTTGGCTAAATTTAACCTTGTCGAAATTCCAGCCATCGACTTGGATGGCAAAATTCTCGCTGGTCATCAAAGAATGAAGGCCCTGCAACTTCTTGGCAGAGGTGAGGAGTTAATTGATGTTAGAATTCCTAACCGCAAGTTAACTGAAGACGAGGCTAAAAGATATTTAATTGCCAGCAATGCTTTAGGTGGTGACTGGGATTTTGAAAAACTAAAATCTTTCGATTTAGAATTTTTAATCGACATTGGTTTTGACCAAGTCGACTTATCTCATTTTTGGGATAAGGAATTAGAAGTTAAAGATGAAGACTTTGATGTTGAGGCAGAATTAAAAAAGATAAAGACACCAAAAACTAAACCAGGTGACCTAATACATTTAGGCAAACATCGCCTACTTTGTGGCGATTCTACTAACCCCGATAATCTAAAAAGATTATTTGGTGGCGACAAAGCTTCAATGATATTTTCCGACCCCGTCTATAACATTAAATTAGATTATTCTAAAGGCATTGGCGGAAAAAATAATTACGGAGGAGCTGTTAATGATAACAGGAGTTATGAAGAGTATAAGCAATTTATTAAAAGCTCCCTTCTAGCCGCTTTTCCGAACACTAAGAATGACTGCCATGTTTTTTACTGGTGTGATCAAACATATATCGGCCTTTTTCAAGAACTATACCGAGAGTTAGGAATAGTTAATAAGCGAGTTTGTTTGTGGCTTAAAAATTCACAAAACCCCACCCCTAAAATAGCTTTCAACAAATGCTATGAGCCTGCCGTCTATGGAGTTAAAGGCAAACCATATATCAACTCAGATATTAAAAACTACAATGAGGTTTTAAACAAAGAACTTGGTACGGGTAATGAAATGTTTGAAGATATCTATGATTCTTTGGATATTTGGCTTACCAAGAGAATATCAGGTAAAGACTACGAACACGCCACCAGCAAGCCACCAAAGCTCTACGAAAAGGCTATAAGGCGCTGTACTAAGCCAGGTGATATTATTCTCGATTCTTTCTCGGGATCAGCCAGCACAATAATCGCTGGCGAACAACTAAAAAGAAAAGTATATGCTATAGAGCTTGAGCCGATTTTCTGTGATTTGGCGATAGCAAGATATCGAAAATTAACAGGCAGAAAGGAGGTGGTGGAGCATGTCTAAGAAAAGCCGATTGCAAGAGGCTTTCTTCAATGAGCTTAAAAAAGTACCAATCGTTTTAGTCGCTTGCGAAAAATCAGGTATATCTCGCAATAGTGTTTATCGCTGGAAACGAGAAGATAAGGAATTTTCCAAGGTGATGGATGAAGCTTTAGCTGAAGGTGAAGCTTTGGTAAATGATATGAGCGAAAGCCAACTCTTAACAATGATCAAGGAAAAGAATTGGTCAGCAATTAGCTTTTGGCTTAGGCATCGCAATCCGAGGTTTAAAGATAGGATTGAAGTAACTTCCAAAACAGAAGATACCGACGAACTAACTCCTGCTCAGACAGAAGTAGTAAAACATGCTTTGAAACTGGCAAAACTATTACCAGCTGATGAGCAATTAATAATTAATAATAAAAACACATATGATGATAAACAAAATGATTCCCCAAGAGATGGTGGAGCAGATGACCCAAGACAAGAAGATAAGAACAGCGATAACTAGAGAAAGTTTTTCCTATTTCTTCCACTTTTATTATGCCCATTATGTTAAATATGAAACGGCAGATTTTCAGAAAAACATAATTTCTTTAATTGAATCTAGCCATAAAGAAAATTTATTTGTGGTAGCTTTTAGAGGATCGGGTAAATCAACTATTATTACAGCCGCTTATCCAATCTGGGCAATTCTCGGCAAACAGCAAAAGAAGTTTGTTGTTATCTTCTGCCAAACTCAAGCCCAAGCTAAACAACATATGATGAATTTGCGCCGAGAATTAGAAGATAACGATTTACTTAAAAAAGACCTTGGTCCATTTAGGGAAAATAGCGATGAATGGGGTGCTCAATCAATCGTTTTTTCAAATACCGATGCCAGAATTACTGTCGCTTCCGTTGATCAAAGTATTAGAGGTATTAGACATTACCAAAACCGACCAGATTTAATAATCTGCGATGATGTGGAAGATATCAGCTCAACCAAAACCAGAGATGGCCGCAATAAAACCTATCAATGGCTTAAGAGCGAGGTTATTCCTGCTGGCGATAAGGACACAAGACTGGTTATAGTGGGAAACCTCTTACATGAAGATTCTTTGCTTATGAGATTAAAAAAAGAAAAGGAAAAAGAAATTATTGATGGCAATTTCCTTTTCTACCCGTTAATCAATAAAAAAGGTATTTGCTTGTGGCCTGGTAAATACCCAACCGATAAAGATATTGAAGCCGAGCGGAAAAAAGTTGGCAATGAGATTACTTGGCAACAAGAATATCTGTTAAATATTGTTCCTAGCGATGACCAAGCTATTTACCCTGAATGGATTAATTATTATGATGAGATTCCAGAAAGAATGGATATGTACGGCGGATATAAATCACATCTTGAAGTTAGAATCGGTATTGATCCTGCTATCTCTCAAAGTTCCGTCGCTGATTATACAGCCATGGTGCCCGGGTTACTATTTGAAACTAAAACAGGATACAAAATTTATATTCTGCCGAAGATAATCAATAGACGGCTTAACTTCCCCGAAACCATCGATACTTGTAAGGTTATGTATGAGAGTTATAAAAAGGATTATGATCTCGTCAGGTTGGTCGTGGAAGATGTGGCTTATCAAAAAGCTCTTCCTCAACAATTAAAAGTTGAGGGAGTTAGTAATGTTATGACCACACACCCAGGAAGCCAAGATAAACGAACCAGACTTGTCCTTACAGCTAATATGATTAAAAACGGGCAAATACTATTTCCTAGAAAAGGAGCTGAAGAGTTAATCCAACAAATAATTCATTTTGGGGTTGAAAAGCATGATGACCTAGCCGATGCTTTTGTTAATTTAGCTCACAGCTTGCTGGATAAACACCCCAATCCGCCTAGAATTTATACTATATATTGGTAATATTTCCTTTAATATTAAAGGAAAAGTTATCGACAAGTTGCCAACAGCTAGCTGCTTAGCAAAAGCTTAAAAGTGTGTCATTAATGGAGGCGTAGATTTAACTAATAATTAAAATTAAACCATATGCCTCCATTAGAAACTGAGTTAAAGTATTGCCTTTACGCTAGAAAAAGTACTGAATCAGATGAGCGACAAGTCCAATCAATTGATTCACAAGTAAAGGAAATGCTTCAAATTGCTGAGCGGGAAAATTTAGAAATCGTCGATATTAGACGAGAGTCAAAGTCCGCCAAAGATTCTGGTAATCGTCCTATCTTTAAGGAATTATTAAAAGACATAGCAGAAGAAAAATTTAATTCAATTCTTACCTGGGCCCCCGATAGACTTTCTAGAAATGCTGGCGACTTAGGATCACTGGTTGATTTAATGGATGAGAAAAAATTAATGAGTATTCGCACCTTTGGTCAGACATTTAGTAACTCACCAAATGAAAAGTTTCTGCTTATGATTTTATGTTCTCAAGCAAAACTAGAGAATGATAATAGAGGTATTAATGTAAAGAGAGGTTTAAGGGCAAGATGTGAAATGGGCTTATGGCCAACTTGTCCGCCAACTGGTTATTTTAAAGAAAAGAGAGTTGATCATAAAGGACAATGCTTGGTTGATCCCGACAGAGGCCACATTATCAGACAAATGTTTGAAAAAGTTGCTTACGAAAAATGGTCAGGCAGAAAATTATATAATTGGTTAAGATTTGATTTAAATTTTAGAACAGCTCTTGGCAAAAAACATTTAAGTCTTGGTAATATCTACCGCTTACTAGAAAATACCTTCTACTATGGCCCCTTTGAATACCCACGAGGCAGTGGAAATTGGTATCAAGGAAAACATGAGCCGATAATAACCAAAGAAGTATTTGATTTAGTTCAGGATCAGATGAAAAATGCCCAATTAGTCAGACGAGAAAATATTGAATTCGCTTTTACTAAAGTTATGACCTGCGGTTTATGTGGTTCAGGAATATCAGCCACTGAAAAATTCAAGAAACTAAAAAATGGCGGTTATAACCGTCATATTTATTATGGTTGCACCAAGGCAAAGGATAAAAATTGTAAATCTGGCTATATTAGTGAAGAAGATTTAATCAAACAGTTACAAAAGCAAATTGATAAATTAGATTTTAAAAAACTGCCAGTTCAAGATAAAATTGAGGGTGAAATAAAAAGGTTTAAGAAGTTTCAAATGATGGCGACTGGTAAAAATCAAAACATCGACGTGAGCGACGTCGATGTTAAAAACTACATTAAATTTTTATTAAAAGAGGGTGATGACCAAGAAAAACGAGAATTACTTACTTGCTTAAACGGGGAGATATTGTTGAAGAATAAAATTATTAACATTGTTTAAAATTACTTCTTCCATTCCTCATATGACAATATCAATCTGTTTAGCTCCTCCTTCTCACTTTTCCATTTTGGCATATATTTGCCTAGCAGTGCCGTAAATTTCTCACTGTGCTTTTCTTCAATAAGATGTAGTAATTCATGCAAGATAACATATTCAATGCAACTTTCCGGCTTCTTTGCTAATTCAAGGTTAAACAAAATATTCTTTTTTTTATGATTGCAAGTTCCCCAGCGCGTTTTCATTCTGCGGATACTCCAGTCGTTTACTTTCACGCCAATTTTTTTCTCCCATTTTTCAATGGCATTCTCTAAAAATTTTTGGAGTTCATTTCTATACCAATCTTGCATTATTTCTTCACGCCCTAAAATACTCGTCTTTGGTCTAACGGTGAGAAGTATTTTTTTCTTTCCTTTTATCTCTACACTAGGCGTTGCGTCTGTTTCTAAAACTTCAAGTTTATATTTTTTACCAAAAAAATAATAGGTCTCACCACTCACATATTCGCGCGGAGTTTGTCTTTCCTGACCTTTGAATTTCGCTTGCATTTTTTTGATCCACGAAATTCTGGTCGCCAAAAAAGTCCGAATCGCGTCGTCGTTCATATTTTGCGGAGCGGTAACGCGCACTTTTCCAGCCGGTGGTAATACATTCAAATGCAAATTTTTTACCGGCCTATAAAGCACCACCGCTTCAATTCCGCCCACTTGTAATAAGCTTTGGTTAGTACTCATTTTGATTTTTAATTATCTCAAATAAGCTTTTCAATTCTTGATCGGCTATTTCTGGTAATATTTTTTGAATAGCCAATTTGATTTTTCGCTCTTTCAACGGATGTCCGCGCCAGTCATCACTTCTAGCATCCATAATCGCGTCATGAACCGACTCAGCTTTTACTTGGTCTTTGCCCAAATTATCATAGAGCGCCTGTTTTCCTCGCATATCTATTCCATTTGGATAAGATTCTGATTCGCTTGGATTTCTTACTTGTTTAGATAAGACAACAATCTTTTCAAGATACTTGCGATATTCCAGATCGGCTTGTTTTCGCTTTTTTACCAATTCATCTAATAATTCTGACATTCTCTGATAATATCTTGGGTTGGTCGGCATCTCGTCGGTAATAAGCTTGCGAACATTGTTTTCGATCGTTTCAGCTACCGCCTCTTCGCTTTGTTTCACCGAGTCAGGTAAGCCACTGACAGCATCAACTCCTTTTTCTGCCATTAATTCAACGAGTGACTTGTCATCAAATGCTGTTAATTTTTCACTTTCGCTGGCTGAGATATAACGATCCATCAGCGCTCTCATGGCCGTTTCGTATTTTTTGAGATCAATATAATCACCACTGGCAAGTTTTATTTCTGTCCGAACTTTTTCGTAATGTTCCACCTCGCGGGCAATGGCTTGTTTTTGGTCGTCATTGTATCCGGCCTGCTTCATGTCGTTAGCAATGTCTGTGTAGGCGCGAAGTAAATGACTGACAGTTTTATACAACTGGACACGCTTAACCTCGTTCTCTTTGAGCGAGTAAGGATTTTCCGTATCTCCACAGAAAAAGCGAATATATTCAGCCGATCCTTTTGGAGGTTGAACCGGCTCACAAAGAGCACGAACTGTTTCCAGCGCTTCATCCAAATCTTTTTTGCCTTCCACAAATCTATCTTTCAAAAGACCAAGCACATCTTCTTGTTCAAAACCAGAAAAGGCCTCAGAAGTATAATCAGAAACGGCTTTCTCTAATTTTTTAAATAAGTCACGATAATCAATAATATATCCGTAATCTTTATCTTCACCATCAAGTCTATTTACACGACAAATTGCTTGAAAAAGTCCATGATCTTGCATGTTTTTATCAACATACAAATAGGTCGCTGATGGTGCATCAAAGCCGGTTAACAATTTATCAACCACGATCAAAAGTTGCATTTGCCCCGGTTCTTTTATAAACCTCTTTTTAATTAATCTCTCAAAAGCATCAGTGTCGGATTCTCCGGGTTTTTTCTCAAGCGGTCGATGTTTGTTGAGCATCTCTTCATAAATTGCATACTCCGGAGATTCGGTTGAAAGCGCGCCCGGCTCGTACGAAGTAACAACCGCACATTTAGCAAAACCTTGTGCTTGAAAAATTCTATAATACTGACAAGCTTCATAAATACTACTAGCAACCAGCATAGCGTTGCCACGCCCGTTTTGAAGTCTTGGCTTTTTATAAAAATCATCAATAATATCAAAAACTACTTTTTCAAGGCGCGATTTTGAAGAAAGCAAGCTTTGCATCGTGCCCCAGCGTTTTTTTAGTTCGGCTTTGGCAACATCGGTTAATCCGCTCGTTCGTTCTTCAAACCATTCATCAATTTTTTCCTGCGAAGTGAGGTTTTGATCCACTCTTCTGGCTTCATAGCGTAAATCCAAAACCACCCTATCAGCCACAGCCTGATTATATTTATACTCATGAATGTATTTACCCCAAACGGCGATGCTATTTGTTTTGTCAATTTTCAAAAGTGGCGTGCCGGTAAACCCAATAAAGGTTGCATTTGGTAAAAGCTCTTTCATAGCGTCATGTAGTAGTCCGCTATGCGAACGATGACACTCATCCACAAAGACGAAAATATCGCCTTTAGCAGAAAAATCGCTCGGTAAACTGGCTTTGATTTCTCTCAAATAATCATCAACATTCTGATTTGGATTTTCGGAAAATCTGCCAAATTTGTGAACAAGTGAACCGATCAGCCACTTTTCACTAGTATTAAGTTGGTTCATTAAGTCTTTACCGTTTTTGGCTCGGTGTATTTTTTCATCCACACCATTAAAAACGCGCTCAATCTGTTCATCTAGCTCGACGCGGTCAGTCAAAAGCAATACGCGCGCGTCGGTCATATTTTCACGAATCCACTTGGCCAGCCATACCATGGTCAAACTTTTGCCTGATCCCTGTGTATGCCATATGATTCCACCCTCATGTCGTTTAACGTATTCTTGTGCTGATTTAATTCCAAAATATTGATTGTGTCGACAGGTTTTTTTAATGCCACTATCAAAAATAATGAAGTCGTGTACAATTTCTAGCAATCGTGATTTTTGACAAATTTGCATGACATGACGGTCTAGTCTATTTGGCTCATCGGCAAAATCAGTGTCCTTGGCATTCCAAGTGAGATAATATTCCTCCGTCGTTTCAGTAGTTCCATATTTTAAGCCCTCACTATCATTGCCAGCCATCACAAGTTGAATCGTGCCAAAAAAGTTTTGAATAAAAGCATTTTTTTGATTGCCGATGTTTTGACGGATACCTTCAGAAGCCGAAACTGTGCTTCGTTTGAGTTCAATCACGCCCAAAGCGATACCGTTTACATAGAGCACAATATCTGGTCGTTTCGTTCGATTGCCCTTGATGGTCACTTCTTCAGCAATGGCAAAGTGATTATTTTGCCAATTTTTCCAATCAATAAGCTCCACAGTTTGATTGCGAAGCCCTAAGCTTTCTTTTACCTTTACGCCATAGCGGAGCAGTCCATAAACCTCTTTATTGAGATCATACAAGCTCATCACCTGATTGCCTGCAGTTTTCTTGAGTTCAGCAATGGCTTTATCTATAACTTTGTTGCTGTATTTTTTGGTTTTGGTCAAAAAACCACGCAAATATTCTTCTTCAATATTGCTGTTATTTTCTCGGTCTTCCCATTTGCCAAGATAATCATAGCCAAGGCGATCACAAAACAACGCTACAATGCGATTTTGTGTTTTGCGTTCTATTTGGCCGACTTGTGGTGCTTGA
>Ga0116172_10004610_pt1 | contig 11148 bp, 8 predicted proteins | sample AD_UKC083_MetaG_FD_89799 | JGI IMG/M metagenome (GOLD analysis project Ga0116172, IMG submission 89799) | Active sludge microbial communities of municipal wastewater-treating anaerobic digesters from USA - AD_UKC083_MetaG | ecosystem: Engineered > Bioreactor > Anaerobic > Digestate | place: USA...
CTTTTTCGAGCATCTGAGTCACATTTATTTTCATTTTATTTTTCCTTGTTTATTTAAACTAAAAAATAACATTAAAATTATATTCCTAAATAAATTTACTTTGTAACCCTCATTACTTCTTCTAATGTCGTTTCTCCCTGAAGAGCTCGAACATAGCCATCCTGTAAAAGCGTTACCATTCCCTCTTCTTTTGCAATCTGTTCAATCTTCGTGGAAGGTGCTCTGGAAAGCGTAGCCTCACCGATTTTTTCAGACATAGGCATAAGTTCAAAAATTCCAATCCTTCCCTTGTAGCCGTTATCGCATTTCGGACAACCTTTTCCGCGATACAAAGTTAATTTATCCTTGGACATTACACTTTTTATGATTTTCGCCAACTCCGTGTCTTTTGTCATTAAAATGGTGTTAGAAGACAATTCATTGAGAACCTTCTTTAAGTCATCTACGATTTCCTCAGGTGGTTCGTACTCTTCTTTACAATAAGGACATACTTTTCTTACCAATCTCTGTGCAAGTACTCCTAAAATTGTGGAGGATAAGAAAAAGTCCTCAATTCCCATGTCCAACAATCTGGGAATGGCGCCTGCGGAAGAGTTAGTATGCAACGTAGATAAAACTAAGTGCCCTGTAAGAGCAGCGTGGACTGCAAGTTCGGCCGTTTCACCGTCTCTGATTTCTCCTACCATAATGATATTAGGATCTTGTCTTAAAAAGGCACGGAGCGCCGAAGCAAATGTAAGCCCCGCCTGAGGATTAACCTGAACCTGATTTACTCCGGGAACTCTAATTTCAACAGGATCTTCGATGGTAACAACATTTACTCTGATCGTATTAAGTTTACTTAGTGTAGTAGCTAAGGTAACAGTTTTACCCGAAGATGTAGGCCCTGTGACTAGTATCATACCGTTTGGTTTAAGGGACATTTCTTCATATCTTTTAAGAGCTAAACCCCGTAAACCCAAATCCCTATATGTAAAAACAGTTCCTTCCTCTTTTAAAAGTCTGATAACAACTTTCTCTCCAAATACGGTGGGAAGTGTTGAAACTCTCAAGTCAGTTTCAGTTTTTCCAACCTGAACCTTAAACCTGCCGTCCTGAGGAATTCTTTTTTCATCAATCTTCATTCCGGCAAGAATTTTAATTCTTGCCACAACCGAGTCAGTCATCTCCTTAGGAATTTTTCGTTTTTCTGACAAAATTCCGTCAACTCTGTATCTTAATCTGCAATAATCCTCACCTGGTTCAATATGTACATCCGAGGCTCCCAACTTTACGGAAGTTTCAAGTATCATACCTACAACCCTTGCAATAGGCGCGTCTTTAATGGTCGCGTCGGTCATTTCAGACTGACCTTCTTCAATCTTAACCGTATTCTGAGTAATTTCTTCCATCGCTGCAGTGATTTCTTCTCCCAGCTCTTTGCCTTTCTGCTCATCCAGTATTTTTTCAACTATCTTTTCGGTTGTAATGTACGGGATAACTTTAAATCCTGTTTTTCTTTCAATAAAATCTATTGTTTGAAGATTCAAAGGATCTGTCATCGCCAAAGACAACTTATTATCTTTTAATTCAAAGGGGATAACTCTGTATTTCTTCGCGATATCAAGGGGTATTTTGTCCAAAAGCTCAGGGCTAATTTGTTCAACAGTCAAATTAGCAAATTCAATTCCGTATACTTTTCCAAAAGCTTCAGCGTAATCTTCACTGGTAACATAACCTCTGTCTTTAATTATTGAATCAATACTTTTACCGGTATTTACACTTTCAAATTTTATGGCTGACAGCTGATCCGAGTTGATCAACTTATTTTCATAAAGAACGTCGGCTACTGTTTTTATTTTATCTAAATTATCCATAGGGCAGGTTAACTTAGTTAATGTTATCAACTATAAAAAGCAAATTCAATAAGGGGCGGGGCGGCAAAAATTAATTTATACTTTGAGGTATAATTTCAAACATGAACGGATCAATCTTAATATTCGGCGGAAATAAAGACCAAAGAGAGCAGAAAATAGTTGAGATAATCAACAAAGAAGAAGCAAAAACATTTGAAAAAATAAAAGACTTAGAGAACAAATCCGATATATTCGTCATAAAATTAAAAGATGATGAAAAATCCATAGGCATTTCACAAACCAGAGAAGGTACTAATTTTTTAAATGAAAAACCATTTTCGTACAGGAAGAAATTCTTAATAATATTAAACTCGGAAAAATTAACTCCACAGGCTCAGAATTCACTGCTTAAAACACTTGAAGAGCCTCCCTCATACGCCCTGATTTTAATTTCTTCCAAAACTCAAAACTCCCTCCTCGAAACTATAGCATCCAGATGCCGTTTGATAAGTTTGAAACAGGATAAAAGCGATGTGGAAGAAACAGATGAATCAATAAGATTTAAAAAGATAAAAAAAATGACTCCCGGAGAAAGATTAGATTTAAGTTCTGAAATTTCTAAAGAAGAAAAAGAGGTTGTCCTAGAAATCCTGGATGGATGGATTGAAGAGAGTAGGGTAGAAATGTTGAAAAACCCAAACGATACAACCTATATGAAAAACATTAAAAGAATTTTGGAAATAAAAAATGATTTGGAAAACTCAAATGTAAATGTTAGACTCTCACTCGAAACGCTTCTCTTAAGCCTTTTATAAGGTAATTTAGTGCCAAAAAAGCCTTGTTAAAGGGATATTCTACAAGTAAAATATAGTATGATTTGTGATTTAGGGTGGTAAAGTGGTATCTTAGTTTCTGCCCTTTTTAAAAATATGGACGAAAAAAATAAAAAACAAGCTGAATACGGTGCCGATCAGATACAAGTATTGGAAGGTCTTGAACCTGTAAGGAAAAGACCCGGAATGTACATTGGGTCTACAGGCCAAGAGGGGCTACATCATCTGGTAACCGAAATAGTTAATAACTCAATGGATGAGGCTATAGCCGGATATGCCAACCATATTAAGGTTGAGTTTAATAAAGACGGGTCATGCACAGTTTACGATAACGGAAGAGGAGTTCCTTTTGAAATTAAAAAAGGATACGGAGTCAGTGCTTTAGAACTCGCTTTTTCAAAACTTCACGCCGGAGGTAAGTTCGGAGCCGGTGGTTACAAGGTTTCAAGCGGGCTGCACGGTGTCGGTTCTTCTGTTGTTAACGCACTTTCAGAGTGGTTTAGGGTTATAACGAGAAGAAACGGTAAAACTGTTATCCAAGAATACGAAAAAGGCGGCAACAAAATAAGGCCGGTCGAAGATCTTGATCTCAAAAAACCTACCAAACTCAAAAATGCAGAGTGGAATCTGGATTTGGATTCATGGAAATATGAAACCATGACTATTGTTCAGTTTAAACCTGACAAAGAAATATTTGAAACTACGGACTTTGATTATAAGTTTTTTGCAAATCAGATAAAAGAGTACGCATACCTTACAGCCGGAATAAAATTTGAGATTTTGGATCATAGAATTGATCAAAGGAACGTTTATTACTTTGAGGGCGGGATTAGAGCCTATTTAGACGCCCTAAATAAGAACAAAGAAGTGTTAAACCAAAATCCTTTTTACGTAAACAAGGAATACAACGGGGTAAATGTTGAAGTAGCAATGCAATATAATGACACATTCAGAGAAAACGTCATTTGTTTCGCAAACCATTTGAAAAATATTGAGGGCGGAACACATCTAACAGGTTTTAGAACTGCCTTGACAAGATGTATCAATGACTACGCGAGAAAATCAGGCCTATTAAAAGAAAAGGACGATAATCTTTCCGGCGACGATTTAAGAGAAGGTTTAACTGCAATCATCTCAGTATCCCTGGATTCAGAATCATTACAGTTTGAAGGCCAAACCAAGGAAAAATTAGGTAACACTTCGGCCAGGGTAGCAGTCGAAACGGTCTTAAAAGAAGCTTTAGAACAATATCTGGCGGAAAATCCTAAGGATGCGAATGCAATAATCAGCAAAAATGTACTTTCTCATAAGGCAAGAATGGCTGCAAAAGCTGCAAGAGATACTGTTATAAGAAAAACAGCTCTCGAAGGCGGCGGAGTGTTGCCGGGAAAACTTTCCGATTGTTCAGAAAAAGATACCAAGAAAACAGAAATATTCATTGTTGAAGGAGACTCAGCGGGAGGCACTGCAAAACAAGGAAGAAACAGAGAAATTCAGGCTATTTTGCCAATATTCGGAAAAATCTTAAACACTGAAAGGGCAAGATTAGATAAAATTGTGGATTCCGACAAATTTAAGGACATTATTGTCGCTCTGGGTTGCGGTATCGGAGATCAATTTGATGCTGAAAAACTTAGATACAGCAAAATAATAATAATGGCAGATGCAGACACTGACGGAATGCATATTAACTCGCTTTATTTAACCTTTTTTTACAGACATATGACCAAATTAATCGAAAATGGAAACATTTATGTAGCATTCCCCCCGCTTTACAAGGCAATATGGGGAAAAGAGAAGAAATATTTATTCACGGATAAGGACAGAGAAGACTTTTTAAAAACGGAGGATGGAAAAAAAGCTATTGTACAAAGATTTAAAGGTTTGGGAGAGATGAACCCCGAGGAGTTGTGGGAAACAACTATGAATCCTGAAACCAGAAGATTAAAAAAGATTACCATAAAGGATGCGGAAGCTGCTGATGAAGTATTTACAACCTTAATGGGAGAAGAAGTTGCCCCAAGAAAAAGGTTCATCACTACTCATGCACACGAGGCTAATATAGATATTACCTAGTAAAAGGAACAAAATGAACAAAATCGGAGTTACACAAGCCCTATACACTTCAGACATGGATTCTCTGGCCTGCAATATAGCCTACACTGAACTTCTAAACTTGGAAGGTAAAAATGCAACAGCATATGTACCCAAAGAACCCGCGCACACCGTAACAAAAGAAATAAAGTCGTGGGATTTTAAATACGAAACAGAACCTTCGGAAGAAGACCTTCGGGATATGAATTTTGTTTTAGTTGACACCACGGACCCACATACCTTTCCGAAATTTGTAAAAGAAGAAAAAATTGTTGAAATATACGATCATCACGTGGGTTACGAGGACTACTGGATGAAAAAACTGGGATATAAAGCAAAGATTGAAATGATAGGTTCGTGCGCCACGTTGATTTGGGAAGAATTCAAAAAAAGAGGTTTGAGTGAAAAAATATCTCAAACCAGCGCAAAAATGCTCTATGCCGCCATAATTTCAAACACATTAAACTTTAAGGCATCCATTACTTCTCACAGAGATACCGAAGCTTTTGAGGAAATATCAAAAAAAGCGGATATGCCTAAGGATTGGATAGAAAAATATTTTATAGACCAGGAAGAATATATTTACCGAAATCCAAGGCAGGCAATACTGGATGACATTAAAATCATAGAATTCCCAAATTTGGGTACAAAAATTACCATCGGTCAGATAGAACTTTGGGAGAGCAAAAAGTTTGTAAATGACTATAAACCTCTTATAAAAGAAGTATTTAATAGTTTTGACCACAATAAATGGTTTTTTAATGCTCCTTGCATATCTATGGGAAAAACATATGTTCTTACTGAAAACGAAGAGATTAGAAATATTTTAGAAACTAATTTTGGATTCGTATTTGATAATGAAGCAGGAGAATCAGAAAAATTAATCGAAAGAAAGGAGTTCGTAAAAGTATTTTTGGACTTATAAAAGACTTCTAATTTAGTCTAAATCTGCTAATATTATTAGGTTTATGGCCAAGGAAACAAATAAAACAGAAGAGGAACAGACTGAGGAAATAAAACCTCAGGATAATCCGAATATCCTGGATACAGAGATAACAAGCGAAATGGAAAGCTCATATCTTGATTACGCTATGAGCGTAATAGTATCGAGAGCTCTTCCGGATGTCAGAGACGGCCTAAAACCGGTGCAAAGAAGGATTATTCACTCAATGCAGGAGTCAGGGATGGGTTTTTCAGGAAAACTCCATAAATGCGCGAGCGTCGTCGGAGGAGTTTTGGCAAAGTACCACCCACACGGAGACACTTCGGTTTATGAAGCTTTAGTAAGAATGGGACAGGATTTTAGCTTAAGATACCCGCTTATTAAGCCACAGGGAAATTTCGGAAGTATTGACGGAGATCCCGCAGCTGCCATGAGATACACGGAGTGTAAACTCGAAAAAATTTCAGAGGAACTATATTCTGACATTGACAAGGAAACAGTTGATTTTGAAGTAAACGACCTGCAAAACGAAGAACCTATTTACCTGCCGTCAAATTTACCCAATTTACTTTTAAACGGCGCTACAGGTATCGCAGTCGGTATGGCAACAAATATACCTCCTCATAATTTGGGGGAAATAATTGAAGGTATAAATATATTGATTGAAAAAGCCGACGATATAGGTGAGGCACCAAAAAAAGATGCTGAAAATCAAGTAATGACAATAAATTTCTCATCCAGTGCAAGCGTTGAAGATCTTACAAAAGTAATTCAGGGACCTGATTTCCCAACGGGCGGGATAATTTATGATCAGAAAGAAATGATTCAAATGTATGCAACCGGAAGAGGAAGGGTTGTTACCAGAGCAAAAATTGATGTAGAAGAAGGAAAAACGGGTAAAGTGAAGCTTATTGTAACCGAAATTCCCTATATGGTGAATAAAAGCACCCTTATTTCAAAAATTGCCGATCTCGTAAAAGAAAAAAGAATAGTCGGAATTTCCGACCTGAGAGATGAGTCTAATAAAGACGGTTTGAGGATATCCATAGAACTGAAAAAAGACGCGGTTGTCAATAAAATAAAGAATCAGTTGTTTAAATATACTCAACTTCAAAACACATTTAACTCAAATTTCGTGTGTCTTTTAAATAATGAACCAAAACTAATGCCTTTAAAAACTATCCTTGAAGAATTTATTAAGCACAGACAGCAAATAGTAGTAAGAAGAACAATTTATTTACTCAAAAAAGCCGAAGAACGTGCTCACATTTTGAAAGGTTTAAAGATAGCTCTCGATAATTTGGATGAGGTAATAAAGCTTATTAAATCAAGCAAAGATGCCGATGTAGCTAAAGAAGGGTTAATGAAAAAATTCGGATTGTCCGAAATTCAAGCCCAAGCCATTCTTGATATGCAGTTAAGAAGATTAGCAGCTTTGGAGAGACAAAAAATAGAGGATGAACTGAAACAAATCCTGGAAACTATTGCAGATTATGAAGATTTATTGAAATCACCAAAAAGAGTAATAACGGTAGTTAGGGACGAGTTGAATGAATTAGCTAAAAAGTACTCAGATCCCAGAAGAACCAAGGTAATAAAAGGAAAAATCGGAGAGCTTAGCGACGAAGACCTGATAATTAATGAAAAATGCATTGTAACCATATCAGAAAGTGGATATATTAAAAGATTAAAAGAGTCCACATATAAAAAACAGGGCAGGGGAGGAAAAGGGGTAAAAGGACAGGAACTAAGAGAGGAAGACGCCGTAGAAACAATAAAGATTTGTAACACACATGACTGGGCCTTTTTCTTCACAAACACAGGAAAGGTTTACAAATTAAGAATTTGGGAAATACCTGAATCATCCAGAAATGCCAAAGGAACGCCATTAATTAACTTTTTGAGTATGAAACAAGACGAAAGAGTCGAAGCTTTCTTAACAAAAACAAGCGAAGAGTTGGAAAGCAAGAAAGGTTTCATTTTCTTCACAACAACACACGGGGTAGTAAAGAAAACATCTATGGAGGATTTCGCCAACATAAGAACCTCCGGGATTATTGCTATAACATTGGATAAGGGAGATAACTTAGTATTTGTAGATTCTACATCAGGCCAAGACGACATACTTTTAACAACCAGTATGGGTCAATCCATAAGATTCAACGAAAAAGAGGTGAGACCAATGGGGAGATCGGCAAAAGGCGTTACGGGGATAAAATTATCAAAAGAAAAAGACAGCGTAGTCGGTACTGTAGTTATTCCTAACAAGAGCAATGACGTTGAACTACTGGTTATTTCCAAATTAGGATACGGCAAGAAAACAAAAACAAGCGAGTATAAAACACAAAAAAGGGCAGGATCAGGGATATTAACATATAAGGTAAAGGATAAAACAGGAGAACTGGTGGTTGCCAGAGCGATAGATAAGAACGCGGAATATGATGCACTGATAGCTACTACATCCGGTAAGATAATAAGGTTGTCATTAAAGCAGATACCCACTCTGGGAAGGGCAACCCAAGGTGTCAGACTCATAAAGCTGGGTGAAAAAGATAAAGTAGCATCCGTTGCAATAATGGGACAGGAAGAGCAGGAAATTGTTCAGGAAGAGTAACACTTTTAAGATACTTAAAAAGATATAAAATCTCCTATATGATAACTTTTCAGGAAATTACTCAATTTGAAAGAATACTCTACAACAACGGTGTAAAACTAATTGCGGGAGTTGATGAGGTAGGAAGAGGACCTCTCGCAGGACCGTTTGTTGTTTCAGCAGTTATTTTAAATTTAGAAAAAATATTTTCCACTGATATTCAAAGGGATGTAGAAGAAAGCCGGGGTAGGGCAGTGACCTACAAAAATTTTCTTGCAAATAAAGGAAAAAGAGGAGAATTGAACACAAAAGAAATTACAAGAGAACCTGCCAGAAATAACGACGTCCTATATGTACAAAACGCAGAAAATGAAAGTATTTTATACGGGAAAATCAGAGACTCTAAAAAAGTAACCCCAAAGATGAGGAAAATATTGGCAAACTTTATTAAAGAACAAGCTATATCCTTTCAAATGGAGATATTCGAGCCGGAGGAGATAGATAAGCTGGGGATTTCCGCACTAACTCAAAAAGCCTTTTCCCAAGTTACTAATAATTTACAAATAAAACCTCAATTTGTACTCACTGATGCCTTTGAGGTTACCGGAATAACAAAGAAAAATCAAAAAAATATCATAAAGGGGGACCAAAAAAGTATATCAATTGCATCTGCCAGCATAGTAGCAAAAGTATTTAGGGATAATATTATGGTAGAACTCGCAAAAAAGTATCCGGATTATGGATTTGAAAAAAATAAAGGATATGGAACCGTAGATCATATAAAAGCAATTGAGAAATTCGGTCCGTGTGAAATACATAGAAAAAGTTTTGAACCTATCAAGAGTTTATTTTGTGACAATAAGAAGGTAGAGAAAAGATAAAGAGGGGAATGGTGTACACTTTGGCATCCCCCTCTTGATTTGATTTAGATTTTCTTTTTTTCAAGTACTATGAACTTCGTTGCCTCTCCTTGCGTGTTTTCTTCTCTTCCAAGTCCTCTTAAAAGGTAGTCCGAGTAGCGTTTCCCGGGTATGTAAGAGTCCACATAGCTTCCGCAAATTGAACTGAGAAACCCGTGCAAGAGATCTTCTTCTGATAAAACTATTTGGGTCCGAACATTATCAAAACCCAATAAAGGATTATCATCACAATACATTATGAGAAGTAACCTTCCCCTCTCTTCATAGCCGCACAGTGTTAATGCAGGCTCGTCCAAAAAACTAACCCTTAATTCATCCGTCTTTATCATTTTTTTCTCTCCTATTTTTCTCTCTTATTGGTATGTTTGTGAAAATTTAGCAAGATTTTACCTCAACATTCTTGAAATAACAACCCGCATAGAGAAGGGCAACATAAAACTAATATTTTCTGAAGATTAAAATCCAGGAAAATATACTTTCACCCGAGCGACGATACCGATTCCTTAGTCTCGTTTTCCTCACCGGCAATAACGATATCCTTATGGTATTTTTTATGTATATCCTTTAACTGACGGTTTGTAACATGTGTGTATATCTGCGTAGTAGAAACATTAGAGTGTCCCAAAAGCTCCTGGACTTCACGTAAATCCGCACCCTCCGACAACAAACCTGTGGCGTATGTGTGCCTAAGTGTGTGGGGTGTGGCATCTACGGATATACCGGACCTTTTTACATATTTTTTAATAAGCCTCTGAATGCTTCTGGGAGTGATTCTCAAAGACTCGCCGTCAAAGTCATTTTCCTGCATTTTTTTACCTGAATACCTTATAAACAAAGGTACAAAGGGATCAGCTCGGGTCGATAAATACCTCTTCAACCACTTTATAGCTTCAGGCGAAAGGTAAACCGTACGTGCCTTTCTTCCTTTACCTAAAACAGTAAATTCACCTGTATCAAAATTTACCTCGTCACGGTTTAACGCAACAAGCTCGGAGACGCGGAGGCCCGTGCTATACAGAGTTTCAATTATTGCCTTATCCCGAACACCGGATTTTTTATCTAAATTTTGAACTTCAAATAATTTTTTCATTTGGCCTGTATTCAAAAATTTTGGGATTCTATCTTCCGACTTTCCTAGGATTATTTTTTCAGGGGATAGTACTTCCAGACCTTTTTCCACGACCAAGTATCTTAAAAACGCTCTTAGTGCGACAAGAAATGTCCTTTGTGTGGATCTTTTATATTCCTGGTTTGACTTAGAACTCATTCTCCTATTGAGATATATTCTGTATTTCTTTACCAATTCATCATTTATATCGCCAAGGGTTATAACATCTTTTTTCAAGTAATCTCCTGCCCATTGGGAAAAATCTGTGAGGTAAAAATGGTACATTCTTATGGTATTCTGTGACAAATTTTTTTCGATTTCACAATACTCAAGATAATCTAAAATGACATCGTCAAAATTTGAAGAAATTTTTATGTTAGACATGTAATGGAATTATACGACATGTATAAAGTTTTTAAAATGAAAACAACGGACTAATTTTGCTAATAAAGATTTTAAAGAATTCCTGCAAAAATATTTATCAAAAAGCATATTTATCAAAAGTATGTAAAGTACACCCTAACCGAACATAAAATTATTCAAACAAGGCTACCTGTATCGTTATATCAACGTAAATGCCATACTTAGACGATAAAAGTAACGTCAATTAATTAAAAACGCCTTAAAATCGATTCTGGAAGCAAATCGCTGTATTTGCTGTTATACCAACATTTCCAAGGGCGAGGCGGAGTAGATATGAAATAAATAGAAGGTGTGGGGAGTGTCCGGACAAAATGCGGGATAAACAGGATTAGAGAAGCGGTAAATAAAATAATAAAATGAAATAAAAAAATATAAGTAATTAATAGAGAAGTGAGTGAA
>Ga0116172_10004621_pt1 | contig 11133 bp, 6 predicted proteins | sample AD_UKC083_MetaG_FD_89799 | JGI IMG/M metagenome (GOLD analysis project Ga0116172, IMG submission 89799) | Active sludge microbial communities of municipal wastewater-treating anaerobic digesters from USA - AD_UKC083_MetaG | ecosystem: Engineered > Bioreactor > Anaerobic > Digestate | place: USA...
ACGAATTACCGTATTCCGGCTATAACGACTGCTACCGATGGTTCGCTGGTGATTTTGACTGACAAGAGGAAAAATAATTCCATTGACTTGCCGGAAGATATTGATATTGTTGCCAATCGTAGTACAGATGGCGGGAAAACCTGGTCTGAGCCCTTTTTAGTGGCTGAGGGTCAGGGATATGGCAAAGGTTATGGGGACGCGGTTATCATTAGATCAAATAGCGGAAAGCTGGTTGCTCTCTTTGTGGGTGGACCAGGCCTTTGGGGTTCTACTGCTGAAAATCCGCAGCGTACCTATATTTCGACAAGCGATGACCACGGTCAGACCTGGACTCCGCCAAGGGATATTACGGCTCAAATTTATGGTGCGGAGTGTCCGGATCCCATTCGCTCGCAATGGCAAAGTTTATTCTTCGGATCAGGTCACGGTTTGTGCACCCGCGCCGGCAGATTGATGGCCGTAATGGCTGTGCGCGAGACTTTGGAGAATAGACGACTACATAATTATGCGGTTTATTCGGATGATGATGGGGAGTCGTGGCATGTTTCAGAAAGAGCGATATTGGATGGCGATGAGGCCAAAGTGGTTGAGCTGAATAATGGCGATATTCTAATGAGTAGCCGTGCAAAAGGGAATAGACTTTGGGCAAAATCCTCTGATGGCGGCATAACCTGGGGCCCGAAAAATAGTTGGGAAGAAATCTGGGGCAACGCTTGTGATGCCGATATTATCCGCTACACATCCACCAAAGACGACTACGATAAAGATAGACTCTTGCACACTTTGCCAAATGATAGCACTCGCAGAAATGTTATCATGTGGCTAAGCTACGACGAAGGCACCACCTGGCCGGTCAAGAAAACCATTGCCCGCAACGAATCCGCCTACTCCTCCATCACCATTTTACCTGACGGCACAATCGGCGTTTACATAGAAGAAGACGAAACCGCACCCTACAAAATGTATTTCCTGAACTTCTCACTTGAGTGGTTGACAGATGGGGCGGATAGGTTTATGCCTGCAGAATAAAGAAATCTTATTGAAGAATTGCGTATATTTGTTTCGAAAATAAGGTGTTAGCCAATATTAAAAAAAAGAGATGAGCATTATTCGACCTAGACTTAATGATTTTCACAATATTCCATTTACTCAAGAGGAAGTTGATTTTGCAATACCTTTTGTTGATGAGGATATTCCATTATACGTTGATCCTTTTCTTTTATGGAAATCGCCATCTATGCAGGATAATTCACTACATTTATTGATCAATAATAGCTTTAATAATTTAGGGAATCTTACCAATAAAGGCAAAAAAAAAGAGGCAGTTGAATTATTAGTTAGGGCTTCAGAATGTGATGAAGTTGGTTTAGGTAATTCAAAAACAAAACAAGGCAAAAAAATAGGAAACAAGTTAGCTGAAAAAATATTAAACTTATATAGTTCTATTCCGCAAGTTAAAAAAAGTGGCTTCATCCACTTCGAAGAGATTCAGCTACTTATAGATAATTTTTCAAAAGACAGAGTTAGTGATATTGCTTGCAATTTCATTCAATCTTTTTTAATAGATTATACAATTGAACAATCAAAAAAATACGGAATTCCAATTGAGAAAGTTAGACTTGAAAATGTTTATAATCCGAAAACATATTCCTTTGAAGTTGAAGAAACATTTTTGCCTGTAAATCCTAACTTAAAAACACCAATATTGTTTGTTCCAAAGCGTTGGTTAAGACATTTTCCTTGGATTAACTCAGATGACTATTTAACCAACTTCTATATTAAGAACATTCATAAGGATGGAGATGAATTTCCAGATAAAATAAAGCTTTTAGATTTTAATAGGCACAACTACGACATGGTTAAAGCTTACATCGAATTAAAGGAAAAAGATTTTGAAAATTGTAAAAACGACCCTTTGTTTACTCAAATTCCTGTAACATCTGCAAAACGAAAATTAAAAACAATAATGAATCTTCCGACTGGAAAAACAAATAACTCAGATAGGAAGTTTGAAGATGCTACATGTCAACTTTTAGTTTCACTAATGTATCCTCACCTTGATTTTGCTCAAGAGCAAAGTAGAACTGTCTCAGGTGTATTAATTAGAGATTTAATTTTTTATAATAATACCTCAACAGACTTTTTAAAAGACATTTATAATAACTACAATTGCCGACAAATTGTTTTTGAGTTAAAAAATGTAGAGGCATTATCAAGAGACCATATATCTCAATTAAACAGATATTTGAATAATCAATTTGGTAATTTCGGAGTCATTGTAACTAGAAAACCAGCACCTAAAAAGATTTTTAAGAATACAATTGATTTATGGTCTGGTCAAAGGAAATGCATATTAATCTTAGATGACTCTGACTTAAGGTTGATGACTCAAGTATTTGAAAGTAAACAGAGAAATCCAATTGAAGTTCTTAAAAAGAAATACATTGAATTTATCAGGGCTTGTCCATCTTAAAAACTAAAATATGAAATTATCAGATGTTCACTTATTTGAAAAAGTACAAAGTCAATTAGAAGGGTTGCTTTCAGAAATAACTCTTTTATCGAAAAAATCACCTAATGATAGTGTTAATAAATTTAAACTTAAATTTATTAACGAGATTTTAGAAAGTAGTAATTCAGTTCTTGGTCAAATATATAAACCATTACAATCTTTTGAAAAATTTGATGCAGATGATTTGCCTTCCAATAGTGATGTTACATTTATACTTTCTCAATATTTAAATTGTTTTGAGAAATTACGCTCCGATAATATTATTAGAGTAGAACAACATGATGGTAATAAATACATTTATGAATGGTTTTGGGTGATCGATAATAAAAAATCAGAAATAAAAACAGCACCACCACAAAAAATAAGATAATATGGCTAAAAAGGAATCATTACCAAGTGATGCACAAGTTGAGAAATTCCAAATGTTAAACGAATTAGCTGATTCTATTTATATAGAAATGAAGGAGTTTTCCAAAAAGAAACCAGATGATGTACTTAATGCATTTAAAGTTAAAACCCTAAATAGAGTACTAACTCAGTTAAAAGATTTCTTAAAAGACGAACCAACAGTTAGCTTTCTTGACTTACTTGATGAAGAAACATTACCTTCTAATAGTGATGCAATATTAATAATTGGTCAGTTTAAAGCTGCGATGGAAAATTTTAAAAAAAAGAATACAACTAGATATAATAATTGGAAAACGATAGAAAATCCATTGGGCCGAAGAAGAGATTAAAAATTACCATTAGGTAACACCTTGTATAGTACATGCGGGTTTAGCGCTTGGATAAAATAAATCGGTTTAAAATGATAGTAAAACGAGTCATAATCCTTATCCAATTAATATCAAATCCCTGACAAATCTAATATTTGACCGAGTTTCTTACTTAGAATTCCAAACTTTTCTTTGTGCCTTGCAAAATAAATTGATGATTTTTCTGCGTAGTGCACATAGAATAGGCGAAGTAATTATTGTGAAGATAAATAGAGTGAACTCTACCACTTTGTTTGGTGAAGTGATTGAGTATAGGCTTATTATAGGTAATAATTTAGAAAAATTGTAAGACTTGTATTAAAGAATGTTGTATCTTTGTTTACTAGATAAGATGTGGTGTGCTATGCCATAACACGAGCGCAACAAATATAGAGCGGCAGAATTATTATCTTTAAAAAAATAAAATTAATGAAAAGAACGATTGACATTATTCAAGAAAGAGACGAATTAAATGAGTGGGTCAGACGTAGCATTGAAGTATTTGAAAATACTTCATACTTAGACAAGATTCTTGAAGTTTATCCATTACAAACTGCTAGACCGGAGCGGCTCGATGTCAGTTTGCGTAGAAGAATTATTTTGGCCCGTCAGGGAAAACGCACACAGGAGCTACTAAATATTCTAAGAGAAGAAGTAAAATTTCCTTATGATGAACCTCTTTGGTATTTAATCAAAAACATTAAAGGTTGCATAGACAACAATCCTATGCAAATTCAACGAATAGCTGACTCTCTTTATGCTATGACAGCAGACGAAATAGTTATTAGATTGGAATCAGCACCAAAACTCAACACCCAAATGGGACCCATGTTCACAAATTGGTTAAGAAATAATTTTGAATTATTAGATATAGAGGAATTTAGAAATTCGACAGCAGGAATATTTATTTTAAATTCTTCCGAAGAAGGTGGTAAAGCATTTATTAACAATGAACTCCATCAAGATTTAGCCAAACGGCCGGATTTGGTTGCAAAAGTTAATTCCACCTATATTGTTGGTGAAGCAAAATGGATTGGCTCCCCGGGTGGCAATCAAAACAAACAAGTTGTAGAAGTCGTAAATTTTTGTAAAAAGCAACGAGGAGAGGTAATAAGAGTTGGTATAATTGATGGTTTTCCGTGGGCTGTTTACAAATCTGACGGCACAATAATAAATGATAAGACTTGCGTTCAAGTTCAAGAATGCGAATATAACATAATTAGTGCCTTGTTGCTGAAAGACTACTTAAATTCATTCTTGTAAATTACTCTTTCGATACATATTCAAAGTAATTACATTTAATATTTTCCCTTTTGAAGCTCTTGCGAACGACTTCAAATGAGTGTGTTGAGTTGTCTATTCCAATCCAACTTCTATTTAATTTATTCGCTACTTTCAATGTGCTACCTGATCCACAAAAACAATCAAGGACAATTGAGTTTTCATTTGACGAATTTCGGATAATTCGATCTAATAAAGACTCGTTTTTTTGTGTAGGATAATCCACATAAGACAACCCTTTGTCTTTAAACTCCCAAACATCTTGTATTTTGAAGCCTTTGTGTTCACTCGCTAAAACTATTTTTCTGGGATTCCCGTTACTCGACCACTCTATTAAACCTTGTGCATCCAGTTTAGTTAAAACCTCCCGACTGTATCTCCAATGCCGTCCTTTTGGTGGCAACATTCCCTTCCATTCCATCCCTGTATCACCGTCAATAGTTTTACCGGGGGCATGAATAGGGTTTGTTGTATAAGATCCATATTTCGGATGCTTTTTAGGAAAAAGTTCTTTTCGTTTTTCTTCATCCATCGGCTCTCTTATTTCATTCCAAATTTGCTTATCCCTGTTTTTAGCATAGTACAAAATTATATCGGAATAATTTCCGTATGCATTTCTTGCAAAGTTTTTAGGATTGCATTTTATTCTTGTAATGTCATTGATGAAGTTTTTGAAACCAAACACCTCATCCATAATAATCTTTACATAATGCCCAATCTTCTTATCAATATGTAAATATATACTTCCACATTCACTCAAAAGTTCACGTAACAGAAATAACCTTTTACGAAGAAATTCTAAAAAATCACTATCAATAAGTTTGTCAGAATATGCAGAATCATCATCAATTGAGTTAAAATCTTGTCCTGTGCCAAAAGGTGGGTCAATGTAAATTAGGTCAACTTTCTCCTTGTGTGTTTCAAGCAACTTTTTTAAGACAAAATAATTATCGCCGAATATATACATGTTATCCTTTGCATCGTGGTTCTGTTCAATAAGTTTAAAATCACCGTTTATATAAGTGAATAAAATATCAAACACCTCTGACTTATTTTCATAATCAAGGTAACAGTTTTTAGTGCGCTTTAAATAGCTGATTTGCGGTTCTTCAACTGTTGAATTCTTATTTATGAACTTTTCAAAATCATTGACTGTAATCCTGTAGCTTTTATTAATTTTAACAGCATTTAAGTCTTTATTTTTAATATACTTTGAGACGGTTTGCCTGGTAACTTTTAAATTACTGGCAACTTCATCCAATGTTAGAAAACTTGACTTATCCATATTCCATATTTTTACGCAAAGTAACACAAATTAACACATATATGCAAGTGACATTGATAAATTATGAACTTTTAGACTGAAATATTTCAATAGAATTGTTCTTGGTTGGTATGTTAGTTTAAACTAGTTTAAACTTCAAACTCACATACCGCAAAAAAGTTGGGGTTTTTATGCGAGTCGGACTAGCATAGGTGAAAAAATTCGTGTGAACAATAATAGGGCTATCTCTACTGCCTTGTTTGGTGAAGCAGTAGAATATATGTTCATTGAAGGCGCCGATAAAGGAAAATGCGGGGTTTATATCACGAAATGTTGTATATTTACCTCGTAAATAACATGTTAGCTGTTATTCTATAATACCAAACTTAACTCAAAACAAGACATAACAACAGACTAAAATCAATGAATATAGAATGGAATACATTACGAGCGTTTAATGGCGATGTAAAACATGGATTTGAAGAACTCATATGTCAATTAGCAAGAGCAGAACAAATTCCAAATAAATCTAAATTTATAAGAGTTGCTGCACCTGATGGCGGAGTTGAAGCCTATTGTATCCTTTCTGATAATTCAGAATATGGTTGGCAAGCCAAGTTTTTTGCGTCTATGGGCGATTCTCAATGGAAACAACTTGATAAATCGTTTAAAACAGCTTTTGAAAAACATCCGAATTTAGTAAAGTATTATATATGCGTTCCATTAGATAGAGCAGACCCAAGAATAACCATTCCAACAGGAAAACAAAAGAGTTATTTTATGGACAAATGGAATGCAAAAGTAGCCGAATGGGAAGCGTTTGCAAAGTCAAACAACAGAACAATTGAGTTTGAGTTTTGGGGAAATTCAGAAATTTTTGAGCGTTTAAGCAAAAAAGAAAACGAAGGCAAATTTTACTATTGGTTTGGCAAGGAAGAATTTTCCGATGAATGGTTTAAACAAAAAATTGATGAGAATATCAAAAATCTTGACAAGCGCTATACGCCAGAACTGAATTTTGACTTACCAATCGCAAAGATATTTGACGGAATTAGCAGAGATAAATATTTCAATGAACAATTCAACTCTTATCTTGATGATTTACTTAAACATTATAGAAAGGCAGTTACTCATTTAGAAGAACCCAAAGTTAAAGACCATCTTGAGAGAATTAACTCAACAGTTACAACATTCAGACAACAATGCGAGCAAATTGATTTTGTTGAAATAAGTATTATTGACAATATTGGTTTGACATCACTATTAGAGGATGTCAGGAAAATTATTGCCGATTTAATTCAAAAATTATATGAAATTGATTCCGCACTCAAAAAAGAAAAGAAAGAAAAAAGTAAATACGAAAACGATACAAATAAATTTGGTTGGGATATAGAGTGTTTTAGAAAATTGAACAGTTCAACTTATGAGTTTATTAATTTTCTAAATAGCACAACAGTTCTTCTTTCAAACAATCCTTTTATGCTTTTAACAGGTGATGCTGGAGTTGGTAAATCCCATTTACTTGCAGATGTTGCCCTGAAAAGAATCGAGCGAAATCAATTTTCAATTTTATTGCTAGGTCAACATTTTACAGAGGAAGAACCTTGGAGCCAAATCAAAAAACAACTTCAACTAAATTGTGAGAGAGACACGTTTCTTGCATCTTTAAATGCAAAGGCCGAAATAACGCAAAGCAGAATTTTAATTCTGATAGATGCAATAAATGAAGGGAAAGGGAAAGAGTTGTGGAAGAATTACATTGCAGGTTTTATTTCGGCAGTAAGAAAATATCCAAATGTAGGTGTTGTTTTTAGTGTTAGAACTTCGTATGAAAAGCTTTTAATTCCCGAATCATTAACCAAAAGTAAAGAGGTTATAAAAGTCGTTCATTATGGTTTTTCATATCATGAGTATGAAGCATCAAAACTTTATTTTGAAAATTATGGCATTAAGCAACCAAGTATTCCTTTGCTTTACCCTGAATTCTCAAATCCATTATTCTTGAAATTATTTTGTGAGGGATTAAATAAAAAAGGATTACACGAAATACCAGATGGTTATGAAGGCATTTCTACTGTTCTTAATTTCTATCTTGAAGCTATTAATAGTAAGGTTTCGGAAAAACACAGGTTGCCTGAAAACTTAAATCTAACTCAAAAAGTTGTAAAGATAATTGCAAGCCAAATTGCAGACACGGGAAATACCTATATAAAATTTGACGATGCGTATGCTACTGTTACTCAATTTGCCAAAGACAACTCAATTACAGAACCCGCTCAGTTTTTTGAAGATTTAATTCGGGAAGGACTTCTCACTAAAAACATGTATTGGGAAAAAGATGGTAATTATTTTGACGGTGTATATATTTCGTATGAAAGATTCAGTGACCATTTAGTTTGTGCTTACTTATTGGATAATCATTTTGACAAAAAGAATCCAACAAGTTCTTTTGCTATCGGTAAAAAACTGCACAAACTGCTTGAAGACCAACATAAATCATATTACAATAAAGGTATTATTGAGGCTCTTTCAATTCAATTACCAGAATTGGCAAACATAGAATTATTTGAAGTTGCTCCTCACGCAAAAGAATTTTATGTAGTGACGCAAGCATTTGTTGAAAGTCTCATTTGGAGGAAAAAGGAAACCATAAATGAAAAACTAAAAGATTACATAAATGAAGTTGTTATACAAAAATACGACTTACACGATTATTTTATCAACACAATTCTTTTAATTACGTCTCACCCGAATCATTATTTCAATAGTGATTTTCTGCACAGTCATTTGATGAGATTTAGTATGGCAGACAGAGATTCGTGGTGGACACCGTTTATACATCATCAATATCCCAGTTCCCATGATAAAATTACTTCTATTCAACGAATGATTGATTGGGCTTGGACAGATGATAAACGAGAAAATATTTCAGATGAATCAATTCGCTTAATATGCCAAACTATGTTTTGGTTCACGACAAGCACAAATAGAGCATTGAGAGATTGCGTAACGAAAGCAATTATTTGTTTATTGGAAGAACGAATCAATGTGCTGATTCAACTCATTAAAATATTTGAAAAAGTAAACGACCCTTATGTTTTACAACGAGTATATGCTGTTGCATTTGGTTGTGCTGTAAGAACAAGTAAGGTGGAAACTTTAAAAGAATTAGGGATCTGCATTTATGAAACTATTTTCAATACAGAATATGTCGTTCCTGATATTTTATTGAGAGATTATGCAAGAGGAATTATTGATTATGCTGTTTTCAAAGGACACAAGTTTGATTTTGATTTAAACAAAACGAAGCCACCTTTTAAAAGCGATTTGCAAACTTCATTTCCAAGCAATGAAGAAATTGAAAAATATGAATACGACTATAAAGCGAAAGATTTTAAAGACTACTATTGGGGTTTGAATTCTATTATTAGTTCTATTAAAACAGATGTTGGAGGGCAGATGTATGGCGATTTTGGTAGATATATATTTGAACATGCATTTGATGGTTGGATAGTGAACGCACAGTTATTAAGTAATTTGGCAGTAAAGTGGATTATAGAAAAATATGGTTACGATGTTGAAAAGCATGGAGAATTTGATAGAAACATTCGTCATGTGGGAAGACATGCGCATAAAATGGAAAGAATTGGAAAAAAATACCAGTGGATTGCTTTCTATGAATTATTAGCACGGGTTTCTGACAACTATCCTTTTTATGGAGACTCATATAGCCGTTATGCAAAGCAGATAGAGTATGAAGGACCTTGGGACCCCTTCGTTAGAGATATTGACCCAACAATACTTATTAAAGGCAATCCAAAAGATAAATCAAAAATACACTGGTGGAATCCTATTGTTTATTCAAATTGGAATTTGCAAAATAAAGATTGGGTAAACAAAACTGATGATTTACCCAATCCTCAAAGTTTGGTTTGTGTTACTGACGAACATGGTGCTGAATGGCTTGTTCTTGAAATGTATCCTGATTGGAACGAACCAACTCCTTTGGGTGAAGAAGAATATAATAGCCTACACAAAAGATTGTTTTATGATTTGAGTAGCCATGTTGTTTGCAAAAAGGACTTGCAAAAAATCCTTGATTACTTGACTAACAGAAATTTGAGAGGTTGCGGTTTATCTGAAAGCAAAAAAAGATACGAAATGTTCAGTAGAGAATACCACTGGGCTGCTGCTAATAGAACTTTTAATACCGACTATTATGGAGGAAATGAATGGGACAAATTGTATAATAAGGAATCAGGAGAATATATTTGTAATACTGCACGGACAGCAATTCAATATTTGTGGGAAAAAGAATTTGACGCATCTAAAGACGAAACAATAAGTTTCTATAAGCCGACTGAATTACTGTTCCGATTACTTGACCTTCAATATTCCAAAGTGGAAGGACAACTGCTAAACACAAAGGGAGAAATGATTTGCTTTGACCCAAGCGCAGCAACTCCTTCTATAAGATGTTTATTAGTTAGAAAACATGACTTTTTAAAAGTGCTTGCAGATAATGATTTGGAAGTTATCTGGACTGTTGTTGGAGAGAAACTAGTTATTGGCGGACACTTCAAGCTGCCCTGGGTTGGACGTTTGGATATTTCTGATGTGGTTTATTTTGAATCGGGAACATTAAAACACGCTTCTCATTATGAAATGAAATAACCATCCCACAGATTTAAGCACATTTGCAAGCCACACAAGCACAAGCCCAGATCAAAGCCTGCAAAAGAGCTTCCACCATTTCCACACAGATAAAATTGAAGTAAAAAAATCTCCTCTCCCTTCTAAAAATACGCAACCGTACCAATCACCACGACAAAGAATGTGAAACTAAACAACGACCATGGTTTACAGACACGAGGACAAGAACGCCAGCTGGTAACAGTAATTTTGCATTATGCTGGATGACGGTGGTAAATTAAAGTGTATTTTTCCAATTAATTTTAGTGCTGGATTGACAGTTTTGTGCCCTGAAATTCCGCACGAACGCAAAGTCGCGAAACGAAGGAGTTTGAGAAAGAAAAAAATAATCCCGTTTTTAATTACCCTGAATTCGGGGTAATTGGACAGAAAAAGGTACGAAAGAAGAATTTAACTGCAACTATAATTAAATCAATAAACAGAGAATATAATGAAACAACTACCAAAATTTAACAATTACCAAGAAGAAGGACGTTGCGATAGTTGGTATGAGGCACTCCAAGATTTTTTTCTAAGTTGGACTTTAAGATGTTCACCCGAGAAGTATAAAGAAGCTGATCCTAAAGTTCAAGAATATGCTAGAAGAATTGTGCATGCATTAATTTTCG
>Ga0116172_10004623_pt1 | contig 11129 bp, 10 predicted proteins | sample AD_UKC083_MetaG_FD_89799 | JGI IMG/M metagenome (GOLD analysis project Ga0116172, IMG submission 89799) | Active sludge microbial communities of municipal wastewater-treating anaerobic digesters from USA - AD_UKC083_MetaG | ecosystem: Engineered > Bioreactor > Anaerobic > Digestate | place: USA...
CATATTTTATAACGGTTATTGTCCTCGCGTTGATACTGGCTTTTGCGAAAAACAGGTTGGCGCAATTGCTGGTCATGACGGTGTTTTCGTTGGTGCAAACGGCCTTTACCGCGTATGTTATCTTTTTCAGAGAGGTCGGTTTTAGTGGCTATTTTGCGGTGGACTCCCTCTGTCTGATTTTTCTCTCATTACTGACTGTGGTTACTATAACCACCGTTATTCAGAGTTTTGTGTATCTGCGGAAACGTAACGATACCCTGGCCCATAGGTCTTATTATATGGCTTCGCTGGTGTTTTTTATTGCCAGTATGACCGGGGTGTTTCTTTCGGATCATATCGGCCTGATGTGGGTTTTTGCCGAAGCCACCACGCTGTCCATAGCTTTGCTCATTTACCACGAACGCACACCTGAGGCGATCGAAGCAACCTGGAAATACATTTTTATTTCCACCCTCGGACTTTCTTTTTCTTTTATCGGTATTTTGTTGCTCGATCTCAGCCTGGGCGGATCGGTGGCCGAAGTGTTTACTTTTTCAGGACTTTCGCAGGCCTTGGCAGCGGTGCCCGATAAAATAATGCTGCAACTGGCGTTCATATTGATTGTTATAGGCTTCAGCGTGAAGATGGGTGTTTTCCCGTTGCATACCGTTTGTATCGACGCCCATTCAGTGGCGCCCAGCCCAGTCAGCGCAATGGTTTCCACTTCGCTGATGAATGTGGGATTTGTGGCGGTTTTTAGGTTTTATATGCTTTTATCGGGCTCATCCATAGTTACCTGGATGAATCATGTGCTGATGATCCTGGGATTTCTGACGGTGCTGGTAGCGGCCATTTATCTGGTTAAAGTCAAAAATTTCAAACGCTTGATCGCCTATTCAAGCATTGAAAATATGGGCCTTGTGGCCATAGCCATCGCCGCCGGAGGTATCGCATGGACTGCGGCTATACTGCACCTGGTGATACATACCTTCGTAAAATCCGGAATATTCTACCAAATGGCTCAGATCATACGGGTGTTTAAGACCAAAAAGGTGTATCTCATGGGCCGTTACCTTGATATAAATCCAATAGGCGGCATCGTGATGATCCTGGCCTTCATCATCCTGTCGGGTATTCCCCCTTCAGGATTGTTTTTTACCGAGTTTATGATTTTCTCATCCCTGTTTTCGGGCGGGTATGCCTTTGTGGCTGTGCCGGTTATGCTGCTGCTGTGTTTTATCATTTATACCCTGGCCAAATATTTTTTCAAAACACTGTTCGGCCCGCTGGAGCCCGAAACCTTTGAACAGGCAGAAAAAATCAGTAAATGGGAGAGCGTACCGCAATTGATCCTATTGATCCTCACGCTGGCAATAAGCATTTATCCGCCTGCCGGCCTGCTCGGATTGATAGGTGATTCCCTTGCTTTTTTACCAAAATAACCATACCGGCGAACACTGAAAAGAACAAAATATACTGACATGAGTTTCATAGAAATAGAAAATAACGCAGCCATCCCAATGCAACAGATTCCTGTGCTGGACTATACTGGTTTCTATGAAGAGGTAGGGCGCCTGCTGCACAATGAACACTGCCATTGTGTGAATTACTATGCGCTGCCTGAACAGCAGGGGTTGAGGCTGATATGCTGCATTGCCAACGACCAGGCGCATAGCGTTGGGGTGGCATCAAGTATTATCAGCCTGACGGATAAACCCGTGATAAAATCGCTTTCTCAGGTACATACCTGTATGCATATTTTCGAGCGGGAAATTCATGAACGCTATGGTGTTGGTTTTGAAGGCCATCCCTGGCTTAAGCCGGTGCGCTTTCCGTTCGACAGGGTAGATGATGTGTCCAAAATGGCTGATTATCCTTTTTATGGCATCAGCAGCCACGAATTGCATGAGGTTGGCGTGGGGCCTATACATGCAGGTATAATTGAACCCGGACATTTTCGTTTTATCTGCCATGGCGAAAAAGTGCTGCACCTTGAGATACATCTTGGTTATCAGCACCGTGGGGTAGAAAAACTCATGCTTGAAAAAGAAAATTTTTTGTCAGCCTCCGTGCTTGCCGAAAGCATCGCTGGTGATACGGTGGTGGGGCACAATTCGGCCTGCTGTCAGGTGCTGGAAGCTTTGGGAGGCATACCGGTTACGCACAACATGCAGATAGCCCGCACCGTGGCTGCCGAGTTGGAACGCATTGCCATGCATACGGCAGATTTGTCAGCCTTGTGCACCGATGTCGCCTTCCAGCTGGGGAGCGCTGTTCTGCAAGGATTACGCACCATTATTATCAATACTTTTATGGCCTGGTGCGGAAATCGTTTTGCACGCAAACTGATACGGGTAGGGTATGAGCCATATCCTGTCAATAAAGATATCGTAGCAGTTATTCTGCAGAATTTGGATAATTATGAAAAACGCTACTGCGAGGTGGTAGATAAGATGTTTGATATGCCAAGTGTCCTCGCGCGTTTCGAGCAGACCGGCGTCGTCAGCGAGGCACAAACCCGCTTAATTGGTGCCGTAGGGATGGCGGCTCGCACCGCTGGTATCCATAGAGATATAAGACAGTCGCATCCGTATTCTTTTTATAAAAACCTGAATCATAAGCCTGTGCTGCTCCATAGCGGTGATGTGAAAGCCCGTGCAAAAATCCGCGACCTGGAAATAAGGCAGTCACTGAAATATATCAGGGAAATGCTGGCGCATTGCAATATTTCCGGCGAAAGCAATAACCCGGTTCCCGCGTATAAGCTTCAGCCCTCCGGCTTTGCTATATCACTTACCGAAGGATGGCGGGGGGAGATATGTCACTGTGCTGTTACGGATAACACCGGAAAACTGGCTCATTATAAAATAAAAGAAGCCTCGTTGCACAACTGGATGGCGTTGGCGCTGGCTGTTCGCAACAATGAGATTTCCGATTTTCCTGTTTGTAATAAAAGTTTTAACCTGTCCTATTGTGGTTACGATCTGTAAACTTCGCGCTTATGTTAAGAACTATAAAAATTGTAAAACACCAGGGGCGACAGTATATTAAAAACCTTCAACAGGTAACCCTTCCGTTATTGAACAACGGACTGCCGGTGATTTCTTCCAATCCCTGTCCGGCTGCCTGTAAAGCCTGTGTGGAATTATGCCCGTCGGAGGCTATATCCAAAGATCCGCTGACCGTCAACATGGGACAGTGTGTTTTTTGCGGCGAATGTGTCAGTTGTAAAGAAGGCATTATCAGGTTTACCAATAACTTCCGTATTGCCACCAATAACAGTTCGTGCCTTGCTGTTTCATCCACTACGGACCACATTTTTTTTGATCCTGAATTAGTTCGCAAAGAAATCATAAAGGTATTTGGCAGGTCTTTAAAACTGCGCCTGGTTTCCGACGGCAGTTGCAACGGTTGTGAACTCGAACTGAATGCCACTGACAATGTAAATTTTGATATCAGCCGCTATGGTATTGAGTTTGTGGCTTCGCCGCGTCATGCCGACGGTATCGTGGTAACGGGGCCATTGGTTGAAAATAGCGCTAAGGCGCTCGAACTTACCTGGGAGGCCATACCTGATCCAAAAATACTTATTGCCGTGGGAACTTGCGCTATCAGCGGAGGCGTATTTAAAAACAGCAAAGCGCTGAACCGTGGCTTTTTTGAAAAACACACCCCCGACCTTTACCTTCCCGGTTGTCCGCCTCATCCGCTCACCATCATCGACGGCCTCCTGAAACTTACCGGAAGAATTACTGCCGAATAGTACCTGATTGAAATATTTAGTAGCCATCAGGAGGTAATGGATACCTCTCATAACCTTTTCCGGCAGGCACAGTCAGCGTATGACAATGTAAAACGTCTTTGGCCTGTCTGCAATTTCACTTTTGTATTTTTTTGTACAAATTATTATTGCCTGTTTACTTGCTTTTAGGCTTTTTGGTGCCTGATTCACGAAAATATATGTATTCTGTTAAATATGTTTTATTTATTTTTATTTTGGTTAAAATTTTATAAACTTAAAAAAGTTAGATGTGTTTAATTAATAAAATTTTCGATTAATTGTGATAGAATTAAATTTTTACTAAATTTGTCCCTTAAAAATCATATTATGTAAAACCATCAAAATCATAAACAAACCCAACATCTATGAAAGAAAAAATTATCAGTATTGTCGAATCTTACGGAAAAGATGCCTACCGGCTGATGGATATCCTGTCCTGTGTTCAGTCAGAATTCGGTTGTGTTTCCGGAGAAGCCGTGGGTGTGATTGCGGAACAGCTTCATATTTCGGAAGTTGATGTTATTCAAACCCGTTCGTTTTATCATTTTTATACCTGCCGACCGGTAGGGAAATATGCTGTTTACCTCAACAACAGCGTTGTTTCCTGCATGATGGGAATGGCTGATGTTGCCGATGAATTTGAAAAACAACTCGGTATCCGGTTTGGAGAATCCACAACCGATGAATTAGCCAGCCTGCATTATACCGCTTGTATCGGTATGAGCGATCAGGAGCCTGCAGCAATTATTAATGATGTGGTTTTTACCTCCCTCACCCGTGAAAAAGTGAAGGACATCATTGCCGGCATGCGTGCCGGAAAGGCTGTAGCCGAAATGGTTACCGAGTACGGGGATGGCAATAATGCACATGCCTTGATAAAGGCCATGGTAAAAAATAATATCAAAAAGACCGGCCCGGTTATTTTTGATGCACATCAAACCGGAGCAGGACTGGCCAAAGCCCTGGGTATGGATCCCAAATCAGTAATCGGAGAAATTAAAGAATCCAACCTTCGCGGACGTGGCGGCGCCGGATTTCCTACCGGATTAAAATGGGATTTCTGCTCACGCGAATCAGGTGATAAATATGTGTTATGCAATGCCGATGAAGGCGAACCGGGTACTTTCAAAGACAGGGTACTGATGACCGAACGCTCCGAAATGTTGTTCGAAGGTATGGCTATCGGCGGTTATGCCATCGGGGCTAAAGAAGGTATCTTATACGTTAGAAAAGAGTACAAATACCTGAAAGCATTTTTGGAAAATACACTCAAAGAAATGTATGCCAAAAATCTCCTTGGTAAAAATATACTGGGCAAAGGTGTTGACTTTGACATCAGGATACAGTTTGGCGCAGGCGCCTATGTGTGCGGTGAAGAATCAGGCCTGATAGAATCATGCGAAGGTAAACGCGGCGAACCGCGCAACCGTCCTCCTTTCCCTGCACAGAAAGGTTACAAGAGCAAACCATCCATTGTAAACAACGTGGAAACTTTCTGTTCGGTGGCCAGGATACTGGATAAAGGCGGTGCATGGCACAATGCTTTGGGAACAAAAGAATCGTCAGGCACAAAAGTAATCAGTGTGTCGGGCGACTGCAAAACCCCGGGCATTTATGAAATCCAATGGGGTATGAGCATCAAAGAAATGCTCGATATGGTTGGTGCCGAAGATGTTCAGGCTGTTCAGGTAGCCGGACCCTCGGGAATTTGTCTGCCTCCCAGCCAGTTCGACAGAAAAATAGCCCTGGAAGATTTGCCAACCGGAGGTTCCATGATAGTTATTGGTAAAAAACGCGACCTGATAAAAGATGTCGTGCTGAATTTTATGGATTTCTTTGCCGACGAATCCTGCGGCTCATGTGTTACCTGCCGTTCTTTCAATATGATTCTGAAAAAAGCTATCGAAAAAGTGGTCGAAGGTCATGCAGTACAAAAAGATGTAGAAGATATGCTTGCCTGGAGCGAGATACTCCGTAAAACCACCCGTTGTGGCCTTGGGCAGACATCATCCAACCCTGTTGCTACCACGATCCGCAATTTCAAGGAATTGTACGATGCCCGCGTTCACGACCAGGATTTTCTCAGTAATTTCGATATGCACAAAGCCGTGCTCGAATCATGCGAAGTGGTTGGCCGCGAACCCAAAGTTCATGAATAATTCAAAAAATCAGATATTAACAATTATAAAGAAAAATAAATATGAGTGAAACTGTAAAATTCACAATCGACGGCAAAGAATGCGAGGGGACAAAAGGCCAGTGTATCGTTGATGCTGCAACAGATAATGGCATATATATTCCCGTACTTTGTCATATGAGAGATGTTGTTCCGGCCGGCTCATGCAGAATATGCACCGTAAATGTCAACGGCAGAAAAATGGCCGCCTGTACCACTCCGGTGGAAGATGGCATGGTGGTAGAAAACATCACTCCTGAACTTACCGATATCCGAAAAGCTATTGTCGAAATGTTATTTGTAGAAGGAAACCATTTCTGCCCCGCCTGCGAAAAAAGCGGAAACTGCGATCTGCAGGGCCTGGGATACAAATACCAGATGATGGTACCCCGTTTCCCTTATGCTTTTGAACGCAGGGATATCGATGCTACCACACCGAAAATTTACCTCGAACGCAACCGTTGCATTTTTTGCAAACGTTGTGTGCGCATTATCAAAGACAGCGAAGGCCGTAGTATTTTTGCCTTTAAAGGCAGAGGAAAAACTTTGCAAATCAATATCGACAGAAAACTTGCCGCCACCATGTCTGACGAACTGGCACAAAAAGCCATGGATATCTGCCCCGTCGGCTGTATCCTGAAAAAAGAAGTCGGCTTTAAAGATCCTATCGGAAGCCGCAAATACGACAAAAAACCCATAGGATCCGATATTGAAACCATTCATCAATAAAACAGGAGGAAAAAAAATGAGTAAACCTATTATTGCAACTGCATCATTAGCCGGCTGTTTTGGCTGCCATATGTCATTACTTGATATTGATGACCGTATTTTAAAATTAATTGAACTGGTAGAGTTTAACAAATCTCCTATCGATGATATAAAAACATTTACCAAACAGTGCGATGTCGGCATTATTGAAGGTGGCTGCTGCAACAGCGAAAATGTGGAAGTGCTGAAAGAATTCCGCAAACATTGTAAAATCCTCATCTCTTTGGGCGAGTGCGCTATCATGGGCGGGTTGCCTGCCATGCGCAACGGCATCCCCGTGAAGGAATGCCTCAATGAAGCATACCTCGGCGGACCAACGGTTTGAGAAAACAAGGAAAAAATAATGCCTAACGACGAAGAGTTACCTATGATATTGGACAAGGTATATCCGCTGCACGAAATAGTAAAAATTGATTACTACCTGCCCGGATGCCCCCCGCGTGCCGACCTGATTTGGGAAGCCGTTGTTGCCCTGTTAACCGGTAATGAACTGAAAATACCTTACGAATTAGTAAAATTTGATTAATTTTTTTAGTCATTCATAGTCATTAATAGTCATCAGGGAAAAGTACTTTTTGAAAATAAAAAAAATGAAATTAGAAGAATTGCAAGTTTATCAACTATCTATGGAAATTGGTGAAAGGGTATGGGAAATAGTTATTAAATGGGACTTTTTTTCTAAAGATACGATTGGCAAACAATTGGTTAGATCGGTGGATTCGATTGCTGCAAATTTGAGTGAAGGATTTGGAAGGTATCATTATAATGAATCAAAGCATTTTTATTATTATTCAAGGGGATCATTATACGAAACAAAAACCTGGCTGACTAAAGCAAAAAGCCGTCAGTTGATAACAGAAAATGAATTCAATACATTAATAAATAACATTAACATTATTGGAATCAAATTAAACAACTATATCAACTCTATCGGAAAAAAATCAAATCATTCTTTATCAATTAACGACATCGAAACGAATGACAATTAATGACAGCGAAGCGAATGACAATTAATGACAGCGAAGCGAATGACAATTAATGACAGCGAAGCGAATGACAATTAATGACATTGAAGTGAATGACAAAATTATAAACCTAAATAAAAAATAAAGAAAATAATGAAAAAAGTAACTATAGAACCTGTAACACGAGTTGAAGGTCATGGCAAAGTAACCATTCACCTCGATGACAATATGAATGTGGCTCAAACCCGCCTTCATATTGTTGAATTCCGCGGATTTGAACGTTTCGTGCAAGGCCGTCCTTATTGGGAAGCGCCTGTTTTGGTACAACGTTTATGCGGTATCTGTCCTGTAAGCCATCATCTGGCAGCAGCTAAAGCACTCGACGTAATCGTTGGCGCAGGAACCGGACACGGACTTACCCCGACCGGCGAAAAGATGAGAAGGCTGATGCACTATGGGCAGATGTTCCAATCACATGCACTGCATTTTTTCCACCTGGCTTCTCCCGATTTCTTGCTTGGATACGATGCCGACCCTGCTATCCGCAACGTGATTGGTGTCGCTATCAATTTCCCCGAATTGGCTACTCAGGGTGTTCTTATGCGTAAATTCGGCCAGGAAATAATTGCTGTTACAGCTGGTAAAAAAATTCATGGAACCGGTGCTATACCCGGCGGTATCAACAAAAACCTCAGCATTGAAGAACGCGATGCATTATTAAAAGGTGCCGACCCATTGAATATCGATAAGATGATAGAGTGGGCTTATAGCGCAGTGCAGTTTTTCAAAGATTATTACATGAAAAACCGCGATTTTGTTGACAATTTCGCATACTTCCCATCGAACCATCTCAGCCTCGTTAGAAAAGACGGCGCTCTTGATTTGTATCACGGTGTCATCAGGGCGGTGGATGCCGAAGGAAACAAAATTCTCAATGATGTTGACTATCAGGAATACTACAAATACATTGAAGAAGAAGTACGCTCCTGGAGTTATATGAAGTTTCCTTACATGAAACATCTGGGAAAAGAAAAAGGTTGGTATCGTGTTGGGCCTCTGGCTCGTCTGAATACCTGCGATTTCATTCCGTCGCCTTTGGCACAGAAAGAATTCGAAATTTATAAAGCCCACACCCAGGGAAAACCCAACAATTATTGTCTGCACACCCACTGGGCACGCCTGATAGAACTCCTGCATTCGGCCGAAGTTATCAAAGATTTGTTGAACGATCCCGACCTCCAGAAAAATGACCTGGTAACCAAAGGGACCAAACAGAAAGAAGGTGTCGGTCTTATTGAAGCTCCGCGCGGAACGTTGTTCCATCATTACCGGATCAACGATGACGACCAGATAGTAATGGCGAACCTCATCGTATCAACCACCAATAACAACGAGCCTATGAACCAGTCGGTGAATTTTGTGGCCAAGAAGATGATGAACGGACAGAAAGAAATTACCGAACCCATGAAAAACGCCGTGGAAATCGCAATCAGAGCGTACGATCCCTGTTTGAGTTGTGCCACTCACGCCCTGGGTAAAATGCCCCTTGATATCAAATTGTTTGACTCGAAAGGTGAAGAGTTAGACCATTACAGATCTTAATTTGCATTGAATAACAAAAAGTCCGTCTTTTCCGGCGGACTTTTTTTTTAATTTCTTATCATGAAAAAAACGCTGATTTACGGTTATGGCAATCCCGGAAGGCAAGATGACGGCCTGGGTGCGCGTTTTGTTGAAATGGCCGAAAAATGGATAGCAGAGGAGAGGATATCCCAAATTTTTACCGACTGCAATTATCAGTTGAATATTGAGGATTCCGCAGTGATTGCCGAATACGATACGGTAATTTTTGTTGATGCATCTGTGGCTGATGTGAATAAATTCAAACTTGAAAAGGTTGATCCGGATAATGCAAGTATTGAATTTACCATGCATGCAGTGTCTGTCTCCTTTGTGCTGGATTTATGTCAGAAAGTATATCACAAAAGCCCCGAAACCTACGTGTTGCATATCAAAGCCTGTGAGTTTGATTTCATAGAAGCGCTGACCCCGCAGGCTGAAGAAAACCTGTTGGCGGCTTTTGAGTTTTTGAAAAGATTTATACAGCAGATCTAATGACCGTCATAGCCTCATTCATGCTTATGAAAAACATAATGTGAATGAAAGTGTCCGTGTACTTCATTACCATGCTTGTGAACATGCTCGTGTATCAGATTTACACTGATCAGAAACTGTTCATCATTCAGGATTTCGGAAGCAGCTGCGGTTTTTTGAATCGTATGATCTTCTGAAAGTACTGCTACTGTTGGTTGCAGGTGGTCGATCAGGTCAAGGTGGTGCGTGCTGAAAATGATTGTTTTCCCATTTTTATTTAATTCTATGATCAGTTCAATAAAAAATGTTTGCGTCTTCGGATCAAGCCCGGCAATAGGTTCGTCAATTAAAATTACATCAGGATTCATGGTGAGCACCGAGGCTATGGCTACTTTTTTCTTTTCTCCGCCTGAAAGCATTAATGCCTGACGGTCCTTTAATTCAGTGATGCCAACAAAATTCAAGGTTTGTTTTGCTCGTTCAATGGCCATGTCGTAAGGAATTCCCATCTGCAGCGGACCAAATAAAAGTTCATCCATTACAGTGGGGCAAAATAATTGAATGTCAGGATTCTGAAAAATATAACTTACACGGCTGCGAAAATTTTTATTAAAATCTTTATTCTGAAGTGATTTCTCGCATATCGCTGACCCGTCAAAAAAGATCTTTCCTGAAGCCGGGTATATCAAACCATTCATGATATTCAACAAGGTGGATTTTCCGCTACCGTTTTGCCCGATGATTGCAAAGAGCCCGCCCTTATTAATATTCAGGGATATATTGTCAACAGCTTTGACATTCCCGGGATAAAAATAGCTTACATGATCAAGTAAAAAAAAGTCTTCCATAGTTATATAAACGAAATTGTGATTCCAAACGCAACAACAATAGTCAGTACGATGATATCGGTGTATATTATTTTTTGTGGCCGGCCAAGGACTATTTTTCCGGTATATCCTCTCGAAACCATCGCCAGATAAGTCAATTCGTAAGTCTGTTTCGACCGGCGAAAAATGTAATGAATTCGTCCGGCAATCAATATGCGGATGTTCTTATTCCGGACATGTCCCAGCAGCCTTGATCTCATTGCAAAATATGTTTCTTCTATACTCAGGCTCAAAATCAAAATGTATTTGTATGCCAGCATGATGACCATCAGAAAAGTATCAGGAATAAACAGTGTCTTCAGTGATTTAATAAGCTCGGCAAACGGGGTGCTGAACACCACCAGGTAGGTGATGGATATTGAATTGAATACCCTGAAAAAGAAACGCAGGACCAGTAGGGCCCCTTCTTCAGTTACATCAATGTTTTGGGGCACATGATAGATCCACAACCGGTATTCTTTGGGAAAAGAAAACAAATG
>Ga0116172_10004637_pt1 | contig 11115 bp, 10 predicted proteins | sample AD_UKC083_MetaG_FD_89799 | JGI IMG/M metagenome (GOLD analysis project Ga0116172, IMG submission 89799) | Active sludge microbial communities of municipal wastewater-treating anaerobic digesters from USA - AD_UKC083_MetaG | ecosystem: Engineered > Bioreactor > Anaerobic > Digestate | place: USA...
ATAATCTCCCCCCATGACAATTACCTACAAAGACGCCCAAGGCATTGAAGGCATGCGCATTGCAGGCCGCTTGACCTCTGAAGTGCTGGACTATCTGACGCCGTTCATCAAGCCCGGTGTCACGACCAATGAAATCGACAAGCTGGCCCACGACTACATCGTCGATGTGCAAAAAGCCATTCCTGCGCCCTTGAACTACACCGGTGGTGGCAGCAAGCCTTACCCCAAATCCATCTGCACCTCCATCAACCACCAGGTATGCCATGGCATCCCCAACGACAAGCCGCTCAAAAAGGGCGACATCGTCAATGTGGACGTCACCGTCATCAAGGATGGCTGGCACGGAGACTCAAGCCGCATGTTCGCCGTGGGTGAGGTGTCCATCGCGGCCAAGCGTTTGTGCGCCGTGACCTACGACGCCATGTGGCACGGCATCAAAATGGTCAAGCCCGGCATCCATCTGGGCGACATCGGTCACGCGATCCAGCAATTCGCCGAGGGCCAAGGCTTCAGCGTGGTGCGCGAGTTTTGTGGCCACGGCATTGGCCAAGGCTTCCATGAAGAGCCGCAAGTGCTGCACTACGGCCGCCCCGGCACGCTGGAAAAACTGGTGGAAGGCATGACCTTCACCATCGAGCCCATGATCAATGCGGGCAAACGGGACATCAAGGACAGCCCGGAGAAAGACAGTTGGACCATCGTCACCAAAGACCACTCCCTGTCTGCGCAATGGGAACACACCATTCTGGTGACCCGCACAGGCTACGAAGTGCTGACACTGTCTGCCGCATCGCCACCCATACCGGCGTTTGTGCCTGCACAAGTCGCCGCCTGACCTGCACCGCACCATCGCACTGAACTTATGGCCGACCTACTGGCAGTCCGCACCGAATACAAGGCCCAAAAAGCCCAACTCCTGCAATCCATAGGGCATTCCGGTGCCACCGGGCGCGATGTGCACAAGGCCCTAGGCCGTTTGGCGCACCTGGCCGACGGCGTGTTGCAGCAACTGTGGACCCATGCGGGCATTCCTGCGCCGCTGGCCCTGCTGGCGGTTGGAGGGTTTGGTCGAGCCGAACTGTTTCCGTTTTCGGATGTGGATGTGCTGGTACTCATGCCCGATGCACTGGACCCCGAGCACAACCCCGATCTGAAGAACCGAATCGAGTCCTTCATCGGCAGTTGCTGGGATAGCGGCCTTGAGATTGGCTCCAGCGTGCGCACCCTGTCGTCCTGCCTGGACGAAGCAGCGAAAGACGTCACCATCCAGACCGCCCTGCTGGAATGCCGCCTGGTTACCGGCAACGCCGAACTGATGGCGGCGTTTCAGACCGCGTTCTTCGCGGCCATGGACCCGCAGGCTTTTTTTGTTGCCAAGACCCTGGAGCTGCGCCAGCGCCACACCAAATACGAAAACACACCCTATTCGCTGGAGCCCAACTGCAAGGAGTCCCCCGGCGGCCTGCGCGATTTGCAGGTCATTTTGTGGGTGGCCAAGGCAGCCGGTTTTGGTGCCGACTGGCAAACGCTGGCGGCCAACAAGCTGGCCACTCCGTTCGAGATCCAGCAGATTCTGCGCAATGAATCCCTGTTGGTGCGGGTACGTGCCCGCCTGCATCTGCTGGCCAACCGGCGCGAAGACCGGCTGATTTTTGACCTGCAAAACGCGGTGGCCGAGTCATTTGGTTACTCGAGCGAGACACCTGCCGCAGGGTCCGGTGCCAAGCACGTCGTGCGTGCCAGTGAAAAGCTGATGAAGCGCTACTACTGGGCCGCCAAGGCGGTGGCCCAGCTCAACCAGATTCTGATGCTCAACATCGAGGAGCGGCTCAACCCCACCACCCATGCCCTGCGCCGCATTGACGACGACTTCAATGACAAGGCCGGCATGATCGATGTGGTCAGCGACGACCTGTACCAACGCAAGCCGCACGCCATCTTGGCAACCTTTCTGGCTTACCAGAACACGGTGGGGGTCAAGGGGCTTTCCGCGCGCACGCTGCGGGCGCTGTACAACGCCCGCGACCTGATGGACTCAGGCTTTCGCAGCGACCCGGTGAACCGCGAAACGTTCCGACAGATCCTGATGCAGCCCGAAGGCATCACCCATGCCATGCGGCTGATGAACCAGACCTCGGTGCTGGGACGTTACCTGTGGGTCTTCAGGCGCATCGTCGGGCAAATGCAGCACGACCTGTTCCACGTCTACACCGTTGACCAGCACATCCTGATGGTGTTGCGCAACATGCGCCGCTTTTTCATCGTGGAGCATGCGCACGAGTACCCGTTCTGTTCGCAACTGGCCAGCGGCTGGGACAAGCCCTGGCTGCTTTACATCGGCGCCTTGTTCCACGACATCGCCAAGGGACGTGGCGGCGACCACTCTGACCTCGGCGCGGTGGAAGTCCGCCGGTTCTGCAAGCAACATGGCTTTTCGCTGGAAGACACCCAGTTGATCGAGTTCATCGTGCGCGAACACCTGGCCATGAGCCGGATTGCACAAAAGTCAGACTTGAGTGATCCGCAAGTCATTGCCGACTTTGCCAAGCGCGTGGGCAACGAGCGCCAGCTCACCGCGCTCTACTTGCTGACCGTTGCCGACATCCGTGGCACCTCACCCAAGGTGTGGAACGCCTGGAAGGGCAAGCTGCTCGAAGACCTGTACCGCTACACCAGCCGCGCGCTGGGTGGCCATGCGCCCGACCCGGATGCCGATGTGGAAGCCCGCAAACGCGAGGCGCTGGTCATTCTGGCGCTGCACTCCTCGCCCTTTGAATCTGAAAAAGCCTTGTGGGCCACACTGGATGTCAGCTATTTCATGCGCCACGATGCGGTGGACATCGCCTGGCACACCAAGCACCTGTCACGCCACGTCGCCACCCAAAGCCCGATCGTGAGGTCGCGCCGCTCGCCTCCTGGCGGTACGGGTTTGCAGGTCATGGTGTACACACAAGACCAGCCCGACCTGTTTGCCAGGATTTGCGGCTACTTTGACAAAGCCGGGTTCAGCGTTCTGGATGCCCGCATCCACACCACGCAGGCGGGCTACGCACTGGACACCTTTCAGATCATCTCCCCTGCGGAAGACATGTCCGAGCACTACCGCGAGCTCACCAGCATGCTGGAGAACGGCCTGGCCAAGGTGATCGCCGATGCCGGGCCGCTGCCCAAGCCCAGCCGTGGGCGGGTGTCACGCCGGGTCAAGAGCTTTCCCATTGCGCCGCGCGTCACCCTCACGCCCGACGAAAAAGGCCAGCGCTGGCTGCTCAATATCTCGGCAAGCGACCGTGTGGGCCTGCTCTACAGCGTGGCGCGCGTGCTGGCCAACCACCACCTGAACCTGCAACTGGCCAAGGTTGCCACGCTGGGCGAGCGGGTGGAAGACACGTTTCTCATCGATGGCCCGGAGCTGCAGCACAACCGCAAGCAGATCCAGATCGAGACCGAGCTGCTCGAAGCGCTGGCAGCATAATTGAAGGCAAAATAGGCCTCCAGCCCTCGTAGATACTACGTAGCGCGCTACAAAAGTAATAGTAACTGCTACAAGCGCAATTGCCCGAGAATTTCTCGGCCTATGGAGGTTAGCGGCACCACGCGCTCCACTCCGCCGCGTTTGATGGCCTCTTTTGGCATGCCAAACACCACGCAGCTTTCCTCGTCCTGCGCCAGCGTATGGGCACCTGCCGTGCGCATCTCCATCAGCCCGGCTGCACCATCGTCGCCCATGCCGGTCATGATCACGCCCAACGCGTTGGCACCCGCGCACTTAGCAACCGAGCGGAACAGCACATCCACCGATGGGCGGTGCCGGTTCACCAGCGGGCCATCCATCACCTCCACGTAATACTGCGCACCGGTTCGGCGCAGCAGCATGTGTTTTCCCCCGGGTGCAATGAGGGCGCGACCGGGAATCACGCGGTCGTTGTTCTGGGCTTCTTTCACCTCAATCTTGCACAAACTGTTAAGCCGATTGGCAAACTCGGCGGTGAATTTTTCGGGCATGTGCTGCACGATCACAATGCCGGGCGTCACCCGGGGCAGGCTGGTCAGCACCACTTCCAGAGCCTGCGTACCGCCGGTGGAGGTGCCCAATGCCACCACGCGCTCGGTGGTCTGAATCATGGCGGTGTGCTTGTCGGCGGCCGGCATGATGACATCGGCGGTGTTCTTCTCCCGCGCCGCTACCGGTTGGTATTTCTTGACGTTGGCCTTGGCTGCAGCTTTGACAGCGGTGACCATGTCATCCGAAGCATTCACCAGAAACTGCTTCAAGCCCAGCGTGGGCTTGGTGATGATGGCTACCGCACCCGCGGCCAGCGCCTCGATGGACGTCTTGGCACCCGACAGCGCCAATGTGGAGCAAATCACCACCGGCGTCGGCCGCTCGGCCATCACTTTCTTCAAGAACGTGATGCCATCCATGCGCGGCATTTCCACATCCAGCACGATGACATCGGGCCACTGCACTTTCATGCGGGCGATGGCCAGTATGGGGTCTGCACAGGCTGCAATCACCTCAATGTCCGGGTCTTCTCCCAGCAGTTCGGTCACCACCTGGCGGACCACCGCCGAGTCATCCACCACCAACACTTTGATTCGCGTCATACCAAGTCTCCTTCAGGTTCTTGCCCAGAGTTGATGGGTGCAACCTGATGACACCAGACGTCGCCATTGCGGACGTCAAAAATAATCTGCCTGTGCCCCAGGCCAAACAGGCTTTCGGACACGATGGGCACGCCGTGGTGGTTCAGCAGCGCCAGCGCCGCTTCGCCATTGCGCTGCCCCACGTTCATGGCGCCTGCGCGGAAGTGGTCTGGAAACATATTCCCACCACCAAACACTTTGCCCTGGCACTGTGAGGCTGCCACACCCATCTGTTTGAGTTCACTCACCATCAGTTCCATGGCCTCGTCACCATAGCGCGCGTCTTTCCCTTCCGTGCGATCCGATGCCCCGCGGGTGGGCAGCAAAAAGTGCGACATGGCTCCCACCCGCTTGAATGGGTGCCACAGCGTGATCGACACGCACGAGCCCAGCATGGTTCGCATTTGGTACTCGGAATCGGCCACAAAAAATTCGCCCGGCTGCAGGAAGATGTCGATCAAGCCTTCAATGCGGTGCATCTCACCCTGCCTTCCGATAAATGGATGGTGCAACCGACTCCACCGCACTGGTGATGCCGTTCAAACTCTCGGAATGGCCTACGCAGAAGTAACCGCCGGGCTTCACCGCAGAAATCACCCGCGCGACCACTTCGCGCTTGGTGTCGTCGCTGAAATAAATCATCACGTTGCGCAGAAACACCACGTCGAACTTTCCGATGTTTGGCAGCGGCACATTCAGGTTGAGCTGGCGGAACAGCACATGGCTGCGCAGGTTGCGCTCAATCAGCAACTTGCCGTGGTGTTCGCCAGAGCCTTTGAGGCAAAAGCGCTTCAGGTAATCCGGAGGAATGTGGCGCGCGCGCTCCATGGTGTACAGGGCGCGCCCCGCACCCTTGAGCACGTGGGTGCTGATATCCGTCCCCAACACTTCCCAAGGGGTTGTCTCCATGCAATCCGCCAGCACCATGGCAATGCTGTAGGCCTCTTCCCCGCTGGAGCTGGCCGCGCTCCACACGCGAAACGGCTCAACACGGGCGCGCGCTGCCAGTGCCTGGGTACGCAAAAACTCAAAATGCTTGATTTCGCGGAAGAAATAGGTCTCGTTGGTGGTCAGCAAGTCCACCGCAACCTGCACTTCATCGGGGTGCTCGCCAGAGGTCAAAAATTTGTAGTACTGGCCAAAGCTATCCAGACCATGCAGGGCCAGCCGCTTGGACAATCGCCCTTCCACCAGCGCCTTTTTCTGCTCAGACATGGTGATGCCCGCCGCTTCAAAAATAAAGCGTCGAAACAGCGCCAGTTCTTGATCGGTAATTGGTGTCATAGCCTTGACTGTAGGCCCCCACGGCACCAAAAAGAATCAGGCTATCACCTGAGAGCGCAGGGTAAAACACCTTATGTCGGCAGAAAACCCTGAAGTAACTGGCTCGCGTCCGCTCGTCAACGCAAGGGAGCCGCGCTATTGACGCTCTTGCAGCGTCTGGATGTGCGCAAGAATGTCCTTGGTGACACTGGCGTCCAGCTCACGCAAGGCGGGCATGGTGTCATCGGGATGGCCATTGAGCATGTTGTGCAGGCTGTGCCAGGGGTCACCGCGTGACACCTTGCCCAAATGCCGTTTGGCCACAAAGTAGCCGTCCACACCATGGCAACCGGCACACATGGTTCGGTAGTGGATCTGTCCCTTGCGTTCATCGCCGCGCGACAGGCCGCTTTTTGGATCGATCACAGTATCCATGTCCATCTGCCCAAAGCTCACAAAGTTGGCCAGATCCTGCAAGTCCTGATGCTTCAGAACCGCGCCAAAGTAGTGGGATGTGCCCCGCAAGACCGCCAATGTTTTGGCCGGATCGGTACCGGCCATGGCCCGGATACCCACTATCCCGGTGGCGTGGCTGCCTTTGGCATACTGCCCCTGGTTGCCTTTGTAGTCCCAGCCGTGGCACTCCTTGCAACGCCAGGTTTCATTGGCCGCAGTAGCGTAGGACGCCTTGGGCGGATACGCTGGGTGCGGTAGTGCCTGACGTTGCCCGCCGCTATGAACCTGCCAGTCGTCGTACAACCGGCCGCCATTGGCCACGGAGGCCACCAGGTCGACGCTACGCAGTGTCTGCAAGTAGGCCAACATGTTGACCGCCATGTCTTCACCCAGGGTGCGCAGGGCCGGCATATTTCGTCCCGGATGCCCGTTGATGGACACGTGCAGAACTTCCGCCGGGCGGTGTCGGGCCGAGTCGCCCAGGGGGGCCACCTCGCGCAGGCGGTCGCCCTCCAGACCGTGGCAGACGGCACATACGGTTGCAAAGACCTTTTGCGCCGAAGTCTGGCCTGGCTTGACGCGCTGGGCTTGAACCAGCAGACGATTCATGTCGATCTGACCATTGGACACAAAGTTGGCAAGGTCCATGCGGTCGTGTTCATCGAGCAACTCGTCATAGCCATGGTTGGCATCTTTGAGCAGCGCCGCAATGGCTGCAGGGTCGGCCTTCTGACGGCCCTGAATGCCTTTCAGGCCATGGTTGCCTTTGTAATCCCATCCATGGCACTCCACGCAGCGCCAGGTGTCAGACCTGGCCACGCGCAATGCCGAGGTTTTGAAGGCCGGGTTGGCCTGGTTCGGTGCTTTGGCCCTGGTCTCGGTGATCCAGTTGTCGTACAAACGACCACCTCGCACCACCGATGCCGGATCATTTGCCCATGCTGGCAGCGAAAACGCCGTCAGCAAAGGCAACAGGGCTGCAAGCAACGAACGTTTCATTTTCAGTACTTGACTTTGACCTTGTCCATTTGCTCTTTGGTCAATGCCGGTACATCGCCCCGCGCGGACATTCGGTTCAGGTTCCAGCCGCCCTCACCCACCCAGGCCTTGAGCACCAGCAGGTTGGCCGCGCATTCGGCGTTGTTGTCCTTGTTGTCCTGCTCGCACAGGTACTTGTACATGTTGCCGGGCTTGCCGCCGGAATAGGGGCTGGTGCCATCGTCCAGACGGCGCATGAATGCACCGGTGGATTTGCCATTCACCAGCTGCAAGAGATGCTCATAGGTATCGGAACGGGGGCCAACCTTTTCCTTCTTGTACTTTTCCTGATCCAGGTTGAAATCAGCCATCGACGGTGCGCCCGCCTTTTCAGAATGGCACTCCGCGCAGTACTTTTTCAGCATGGGCGCCACTTCGTTGCGATACGTCACATCGGCCGCCACCGCGGGCAAGGCCACCACCGCACAAGCAATAGAAGCAATAGAAGCAATCAGACTCAGTTTCATGTCATCTCCTCGGGTTAATTAGTAGTCAAAAAAAAAGTGTCATTGGGCTTTTGCAGCCGCATCACCAAACAATTCCGCAGGTCCCGGGCCTTCAGGCTCTTTGTGGGCAATGGCGAAGTGGCATTCAATGCAGGTTTTGCCTTCCGCCTTGCCTTTGGCATGGCGGGATTTGGCTTTGGCCGTTTGCAGCTCCAGACTCATCTTGTCTTCGCGGTGGCAACTGCGGCACTCATGGGAATCGCTGGCCTTCATGGACCGCCACACCGACTGCGCCATGACCGCGCGCTTGGCCTCGAACTTCTCTTTGGTGTCGATAGACGGAGAAATATAGGTGTAGTACAGGTCCTTGGTGGCTTTGAGCTTGGCCAGCACCAGCGGACCGGGCTCGTGAGGCACATGGCAATCGGTACAGATGGCACGCACGCCCGTGCGGTTGGTATCGTGGATGGTGCCCTTGTACTCCGCAAAGTTATAGGACATCTCATGGCAGCTGACGCAAAATTCTTCGGTACTGGTGTGCGCCAGCACATAAGCGCCGGAGATGCCAACCGATACCGAAAAAACGCCCAGCAGGAACAGCAGTGCGATCGTCAACTTCCAGTGGCGAAGCATCTTTGAAAACAGTGACTTCATCGCGTTGCGTACGACTTGAAAGTCGGCTTAGCGCGAAAGAATGTACCGGGCCAGATTCTTGATAGCAGCCTCGTCCTTGGACTTGACCTTGGTGTGCTCTTCCTTCACGCCATCAATCTCGACCATGGGTGCTGTGGTCAGGTGGGTCACCAGCTTGGCTTCTCCATCGGCCTTGCCCTTGTACTTGGCCGCCGTCTTCTTGTAGGCGGGACCGTCCTTTTGCTTATCTACTGAATGGCACTTGCCACACTTGCTCGCCTCCAGCAGTTGCTCGGCAGCGGCTACATCTACCGCCTGGGCCTGAACCGACATTGCCGCAGCGGCAACGCCAATACCCAGCAGAACATGGAAGAAACGGTTTTGATTGCGTGCCATGAAAGTCTCCATTTATTGTGAAAGCCTAATCCAGATCAAGGAATACACGACCAATGTACGCCCTGAAAGGTCGAATCTGAATCACGCGCAATTGACATAGATCACACAACAGCGCATCGGGCGCTGTGCTGTGGATCGGGTTAAGTCCGCCATTTATGCTTTGAAGAAGGTCATGGTCTGCAGCAGTTGCTCGGCCTGGCTGCTCATCTTCTCCGACGTGGCGGCCAGTTTTTCGGAGCTGGCGGCGTTTTGCTGCGTGGTCTGGTTCAACTGACCCACGGCAGAGTTGATCTGGCCCACACCCGTCGATTGCTCGCTGGAAGCAGCCGAGATTTCCTGCACCAGGTCTGCGGTCTTGCGGATCGTTGGCACCATTTGCTCAAGCAGCTTGCCGGCCTTCTCTGCCAGCTCCACGCTGCTGGTAGCCACTTCGCCAATTTCCTGGGCTGCCACCTGGCTGCGTTCGGCCAGTTTGCGCACTTCAGCGGCCACCACCGCAAAGCCTTTGCCATGCTCGCCAGCACGGGCGGCCTCAATGGCCGCGTTCAGGGCCAGCAGATTGGTTTGGGCAGCGATGTCGTCAATGATGCTGATCTTCTTGGCGATCTGCTTCATGGCAGACACGGTGGCATCGACAGCCTCACCGCCGTCGGCGGCGTCTTGTGCGGCCTTGCTGGCCATTCCCTCGGTAACCTTGGCGTTTTCGGAATTGTGGGCAATGCTCGAGGTCATCTGCTCAATCGAAGCAGAGGTTTCTTCCACACCGGCTGCCTGTTCGCTGGCGGCCTGTGACAGGGCTTGCGCAGTGGTGCTGACCTCATCCGAGGCGCTGGCCATGGCCTTCACGCCACTATTGACATCGGTCACCACAGCTGAGAGCTTCTCCAGCATGTCACTCATGGACTGCTGCAGTTGACCGATCTCGTCCTTCGAACTGACCGCAATCTTCACCGTCAAATCACCGGATACAAGGCGATTGGAGACCTCAACCGCCTGCTGCAGTCTCTTGGTCATGGAGACCACGATCATGCGAATCACCAGGAACAATATGACCTGCAGAATGCCCTGACCGATCCACAGCAAGGCGTTGACCCTTCGGATTTCGGCCATCTCGTCCTTGATATCAATCGTCATGCTGACCAGCCCAAGAACCGTGCCTTCATCTACGGCATGACACTCCAGGCATTTGGAAGCGCGGAATTCCTTGCGTGCAATGGAAGGCAGAACCACGCGCAGCGAAGCGTCTCCGTTTGCCGCCGTCAGTCTGCGAAATTCGGGCTTGCCGCTGGCCAGGACCTTGTGGTCCACGTCGTCAACCGGTGCCTCTTGGGGCAGCCCTTCACCAAACTCGTCGTTGGTACCTTTGGCGCGTACTACCCGCAGCTCAAGCAGTTTGTCAGATACGCCCAACCTCTCCTTGAACAGGATGCGGCTCTTGGTATCGCTGATGGCGTCTTTCCCACCGACTTCAATTTCCATCATGGTATTCATACCATTGATAACGCTGTCAGCCAATGCGGTGGCGCGCTGTTCGGCAGACTTCAGGCTCTCGTTTGTAAACTCGTTGGCGACCCATTGCTGAGCGGAAACCAGAATGGCGATCAGCAATCCCTGAATCAGGATCTGCAACTTGGTTTGCAGTCCAAGGCGGCCCCACGCATGTGAAATTGCAGTCATGGTCTGGTCCTCAAGTTCACTAGAAGGGCTAAGCGTTAGCCAAATTGGCGTCGACCTTGAAAAATCGCATGGTCTGCTGCAGTTGCTCGGCCTGGCTGCTCATCTCTTCGCTGGTGGCGGCCAGTTCTTCGGAGCTGGATGCGTTTTGCTGGGTGGTCTGGTTCAACTGGCCCACAGCCGAGTTGATCTGACCCACGCCACTGGACTGTTCGCTGGATGCGGCCGATATCTCTTGCACCAGGTCGGCAGTCTTGCGAATTGCCGGCACCATTTGTTCGAGCAATTTGCCAGCCTTTTCAGCCAGTTCCACGCTGCTGGTAGCGACTTCGCCAATTTCTTGTGCCGCCACCTGGCTGCGTTCAGCCAGTTTGCGCACTTCGGCTGCCACCACGGCAAAGCCTTTGCCATGTTCACCGGCACGGGCCGCTTCAATGGCTGCGTTCAAGGCCAGCAGGTTGGTCTGTGCTGCGATGTCGTCAATGATGCTGATCTTCTTGGCGATCTGCTTCATGGCGGCTACGGTTGCGTTGACGGATTCACCACCATCGGCTGCGTCTTGGGC
>Ga0116172_10004639_pt1 | contig 11113 bp, 7 predicted proteins | sample AD_UKC083_MetaG_FD_89799 | JGI IMG/M metagenome (GOLD analysis project Ga0116172, IMG submission 89799) | Active sludge microbial communities of municipal wastewater-treating anaerobic digesters from USA - AD_UKC083_MetaG | ecosystem: Engineered > Bioreactor > Anaerobic > Digestate | place: USA...
AATACTCTTCATTCTTTGGGGCAAGTTCCTTTGCGGTTCGTTGATGGTCTAATGCGGCTCCGAGTTTTTCAATCTGTTCTTTTAAAGATGATTTTTTATTGATATCGTTTAACAATTTTTGAGCCAATACAGTGTGCAGGCGCGCGAGTTTTTCTTCAACAACTTTTAAGTTGTGTTTTGTTAACGAATCTCTTGGATATGTTGCAAGAGCCACCCTGTATGCTTCAAGACTTTGTTCATACATTGGAAGCGCTTGTTCCGGCGCTGATTGTTCATACGGTTCGCCTTTTCTGAAAGAGACATTTCCGATTTGCATCCAGACTTTGCCTTGTAATTTTTTGGGGAGCTCGGTAGCAGCAGCGAGTTCTTGCCAGATTTTCTCGGCTTCATCATAGTTTTTTGCGGTATATTCGGCTACGGCAATATCATATAAAATGTAAGGGTCAGATGGTTTTTCTTGTAAGATAGAATTCAGTAATTTTATTGCCCCCTCTGGCTGGTTATTATCAATCATTTTGCGCGCCTGGCTCAAACGTGCGTCGCAGTATGCATTCAGGCAGATAGCCAGAACGGTTGTTAATATAGTTATGGCTTTCATTTTTTTCATATTAACATTTTTTTTCTAATTATAAAGATTTCTTTTTGCGTTCGCTAATTAATGGTTCAAGAAACAATATACACAATGCAATTGCAAGCGGTATCTGGAATAACTCGATTCGTTCTTTTGATTTTCTGGTCTGGACATCCGTCGGAATCATAGAAAGACCACGATTCAGAACATCCATCAAGCCTTCGCCGTTTTCGCCAAGTCTTATGTAATAGCCTTGACCGGCTGCGGCAATTTGTTTCAACACGTATTCATTTAACCTCGTGATGACGTCTGTTCCAAACTCATTTTTAGTAAATTGGGATCGTCCTTTTAAAAGGTCTGGTATTTTTGAACCTGTCGTTGTGCCCACACCAACGGTAAATATTTTTACGCCTGCAACAGCTGCTTGACGGGCTGCTATAATTGCGTCGCCTTGAAGTTGTTCGCCATCGGTTACTAATATAATGGCTTTACCGGTTTTTTTCTTTGGATCAAATGTTTCAATGGATTTTTTGATTGCCGCCGCAATGTCTGTGCCGGGCTTTGAAATTGAGCCTGTTTTTAAGGCTTCGGCTGAACGTAAAATCGAACCGTGGTCAAGAGTTATTGGCGCTATCAAAAACGCCTCACCTGCAAATGAAACAAGCCCGAACCTGTGGTTTGACGGTGTTTCCAGCATCTTTTTTATAGCATTTTTTGCAGCGGATATTCGGTTTGTTGTGGCATCTTCGGCGTTCATACTCCGTGACACATCAAGGGCAATTATCACATCTGCGCCGGAGCGCTCAATTTGAACTTCTTTTTGTCCCCCGAGCGGTCTTGCAAGAGCCAATATTAAAAATATTATGCCAACTACAAACAGTATATATTTAAACTTGCGCGCCCGATAGTTCACCGAGTTTATCAACGTTTCGTGCAATCTTGGTGCGGCAACGCGGGAGAGTTGTTGTTGCCGTTTTTTATTTGAGTAATAATACAACGCAATCGCGCCAGCGATAACCACCGGTATCAACAATAGAAAATATGGAGAATGAAAACTCATGGTAATCTACGATATAATGTGTGTGAAAGTGTCAGTTCACCAAGCAACAGAATTAGCCCTGGTATAGCAAAATACGCCATCAATTCTTTATAGGTGCGTTGTTTACCTTCTGTGAATGTTGCCTTTTCAAGCATATCAATCTGATGATAAACGCTTCTTAATCCCTGGTAATCGGCTACTTGAAAGAATTGTCCTCCGGTAAGTTTTACTGACTGAACCGTTTCGTTCCAAGATGGATTTGCCGAAGCCATATCTTTAAAACTAATAATCTGGATTAGGTGAACCTTTATTCCAAATGGAGCAATTGCGCGGAGAACTTCTTCCGGTGATGGACCATTGTTGATTTGGTCGGCATCGGTAACAAGGATAATAACTTTTGTCTGATTTGTTGCCGGCAGTAGATGTTCGGCGGCAATTAACATTCCTGAGCCGGGTGCAGTTCCTTTACCGTTCTTTTCTTCTTTAAGTCGTTGAATAAGATAGTCGTGGTCAAGCGTCAGTGGGCTCATCAGATAGGCGTCTGCATCGTATCGGACTATTCCAACTTTATCATTTTCTCGGGCGCGCATAAACTCGCTTATGACATCAATTAACGCTACGGCGCGTGTAACCCGTTTATTGTTCATTGTGAAATCTCGTATCTTCATACTGCCGGAAAAGTCCAACACCATCATAATGTTTATTCCCTTTGCCTCGTAATCGGATAATCCTTTCTCAACTTGTGGTTTTGCGATAGCCAGAATTAAAAGAGAAAGCCCCAGCAATCTTACAAAAAAAGTAAATTTTCCAGAAGCATTGCGCGTAGCAGATCCAGCAGGTCTAAGCAGTTCAGAACTTGAAAATCCGACGGCAGGTATTAAACCTAATTTACCTTTCAAAAATGCAAGGATTGGTATCAACGCCAAAAGCCCTAAAAGTTGCCACGATTCAAATTTAAATGTCTTAAGTTGTGAAATAAATTCGGTCATAATAATGCAACACTATTTACAGATTTTGAAGGTGATAAATTACCGCTATTTACAGAGATTCTAACTCGTGGTTTCGGCGTTTGATTAGAGGTCTTTTTCACAAATTCAACAGCAAGGTCATGCAATTTTTCAAGTTCCTCTTTCTCGGCATAAGCGCAGGCGAACTTTAAAAAATCGCAGCTGTTGAGAAAATTTCCCAATAATTGCCTATCTTTTTCGGTAAGTGATTTTGATTCCTTAGCCTCGGCGAGGAATTCTTCTGTTGAACGGCACGGGGCTTCAATTGAAAACTTGCGTTCTATATATCTGCGGATAATTCCTGAAGCCATTGTTGCATAGATGCGTGATTGTTCGCGCGACATTGTTTTTCTCAGTTTTTCAAGTTCAGCAAGGGCGTCTTCGACAATTTGCGGGTCAGAGGATTGTTGAACGGTTTGCGCGGCTTTTTTCCTCCGTTTTAGTATTTCCGCTCCAATTCCATATAATAAGACTGCTATTGCAATTGCAATAAGCCACCACCACAGCGGAATAGGTTCTGCTAAAAGCCGTAAATCATCAATTATATTTGTGACATTGTTTCCCATTTATACAAATTATTGTGGATTTATTCTGTGATACCTTGTTTCAAAAAACTTATTAAATGAATCTAAATATGGTTTATCAGTGCTTACCTCGATTGTATCAACGCCGCAACTACGCAAAGTTTGACGCATATTCTCAACGCGCATATTACTGTGGTTAGAAAAAACCTCCCGAACTTGCGGGTCGCTGGTTTTTAACTGAAAAATCTCGCCCGTTTCCGAATCTTCAAATGTAAGCAATCCGATATCTGGAATTTCAAGTTCAATCGGGTCAATCACCGGGACAGCGATGACGTCGTGTTTTCTCGCTAACACTTTTAAGGCGCGTTCATAACCGGAGTCCATAAAATCGGAAAGGATAAAAATAACTGCCTTGCGTGAGATTGCATAATTTAAATGGTTCAATGCAGTGGCTATATCCGTTAATTTGCTTTTTGGTTTATGTGTTAAAATAAGGCTGATAATTCCGAGCATGTGTATTCTACCTTTGCTCGGTGCCATATAACGTTCAGTGCGGTCTGTAAATAAAAGCAACCCAACACGGTCATTATTTGCTATTGCGCTAAAACCAAGTAAGGCAGCGATTTCTGCCGCAAGTTCGCGTTTGCTCTGATTAATTGAACCAATAGAACCGGAGGCGCTGGCGTCAACCAGCAACATCACCGTTAACTCGCGCTCTTCAACATATTTTTTAACATACGGTTTGCCTGTCCTTGCGGTAACGTTCCAATCAATTCTTCTAACATCGTCGCCTGCAACATATTCACGCACCTCATCAAAATCAATGCCGCGCCCTTTAAATACCGAGTGATATTTGCCGGACATTAAATTCTCAACAAGCTTTAATGTCCGCAATTCGATTACACGAATTTTTTTTAACCACTCTTTCGGGATGCTCATGGAACTTGTACATTATCTAATAGTGTGCGAACAATATGCTCGCTTGTTATCTGGTCTGCTTCAGCTTCAAATGTTGTAATTATGCGATGTCGCAATACATCCAGTGCAATTGTTTTTATATCCTGCGGCGTAACATAAGCCCTTCCATTCAAAAATGCGCAAGCCTTTGCGGCAAGGTTAAGATAAATCGTTGCCCTTGGTGAACCGCCAAAGCGAATCTTTCCATCAAGGTCGGGTACAAACCGCGATGGTTGCCGCGACGCAAACACCAACCGCACAATATAATCGGCAATCTGGTCATCAAGATAAACTTTATCAACAAGTTTTCTCATCTCGAGGATGATAGCCGGTTCAATCACCGGTGATAGTGGAGGACGTTGCGAGGTTCGCGCAGCAAGATGCATAATCTTTTTTTCCTCTTCTTCATTGGGATAAACAACCACTACCTTTAACATAAATCGGTCAACCTGTGCCTCGGGCAGTGCATAAGTTCCTTCCTGTTCAATCGGATTTTGAGTTGCTAAAACAAGAAAAGGTTCAGGCAGCGGAAATGTCCCTTCGCCGATAGTTACCTGTCGTTCCTGCATCGCCTCTAACAAAGCGCTCTGGACTTTTGCAGGGGCTCGGTTAATTTCATCAGCCAGGACAATGTTCGCAAATATAGGCCCCTTTTTCACTATGTAACTACTATCTTTCGGCACATAAATAAGATTTCCAATTAAATCGCTTGGCAACAAATCCGGCGTAAATTGGATTCTTTGAAATTTAGTTTTAATACATTGAGCAAGCGCGCTAATCGTTGCGGTTTTTGCAAGACCGGGGACGCCTTCAAGTAAAACGTGTCCATTTGCAAGAAGCCCGATTAACAGTCGGTCTATTAAGTCTTTTTGCCCTATTATTGCCTTAGCCATCTCCGTCTTGATATTGAGGATATGACTATGCATTTTTTGTATTTCCCGAGACAAATCTTCAATTTCAGATTTCATAAACAAACATTTTGACGATGTTTTAAAAAAATAATTCAACAAATTTGTGTTGTAATAAAATATTTTGCAAGCAAAACTATTCACTGATGAAACAAAAGATCCCAATATTTTTCCTGATAGTGTTGGTCGCTTTTAGCGAGTGTAAAACGATGCAAGCAGAAAGTAAGGTGGATATCGAAAATGAGACCCCGCAACAATATCAGATGCGGTTGAAATGGTGGCAAGATGCTCGTTTCGGTATGTTCGTCCACTGGGGACCGGTTTCAATAAAAGGAACGGAGATTGGTTGGTCGCGCGGGTCTCAGGTGCCTATTGATGAATATGACAGTCTTTATCTCTCATTCAATCCGACTAACTTCAATGCAAATTTCTGGGCAAAACTCGCTCGCGATACGGGAATGAAATATTTAGTTTTAACTTCAAAACACCACGACGGGTTCTGCCTCTGGAACACGAAATATACCGATTATAACATAATGAATACGCCTTTTGGCAGAGATGTTGTAAAGGAATTAGCCCAGGCTTGCAAACGATATGGGATTGTATTTTGCCTCTACCATTCAATTTGCGATTGGTATCACCCTGATTATCCGCTTGGCAGTCCCGGTGGAAAAACGGAAAAACCAAACCCGAATATGGATAGATACAATACCTATCTCACTAACCAGCTCGCTGAACTATTATCAAACTACGGTCGGATAGGGATTCTCTGGTTTGATGGCGATTGGGAGAAACCCTGGACGCAAGAACGCGGGATTGAACTTTATAAAACCGTCCGCAGATTACAGCCAGATATTATAATTAACAATCGCGTTGGCGTTGGACGACAGGGAATGGCTGGAACAACTGATGTTGGTAAATTCGGTGGCGACTACGACACACCGGAACAAAGAATCGGCAAATTCCAGATAGACCGTCCCTGGGAATCTTGCATCACAATTTGCCAACAATGGGCTTGGAAACCGAACGATAAACTTAAGTCGCTAAAAGAGTCCATAAACACACTTGTAAGATGCACGGGTGGCGACGGCAATTTGCTACTAAACATCGGTCCAATGCCAGATGGAAACATTGAAGATAGACAAATTGAACGGCTTCTTGAAATTGGAGACTGGGTCAAAAAATACGGTAAGACGATTTATGGAACTCGCGGCGGACCATATATAACAACCGCGGATATTGCAAGCACTCGCTCCGGAAAGACCGTATATATACATATTTTAAAATGGGGCGATAGCGAGTATTTAAAATTGCCACCTCTTCCCGCAACAATTAAAAAAGCAAAACTGCTTACAGGTGGGAGAATGAGCGTTTATCAGATACCCGAATATGTTCAGTTGTTTGTCCCGGAAATATTTCGCGATGAGATTGACACAATAATTGAACTCGAATTAAAGACGTCGGCAATGGAAATCCCTCCGTTAAGCACGTTGCCAAAGTCTCTTACTACCGGTAAAAAAGCGGAGGCGTCAAATGTTTATCGTGGTATGAACGAATTTGGACCAGCGTCCGCTGTTGATGGCGATTCTTCTACACGATGGGCAACCGACCACGGCGTTACAAACGGATATCTTCAAATTGATTTGGGAACACCGCAAACATTTAACTATGTCGCAATTGAAGAGGCATATCCGGGGCGAATCACAAACTTTGAGTTAAAATATTTAAAGAACAATAATTGGATTACCTTCTACAAAGGCAAACATATTGGCGGAAGATTTGAAACCTCTTTTCCTCCGATAAAAGCCCAGCATATCAGGCTTGAAATATTGAACGCAACCGAGGGTCCGACAATCTACGAATTTCAACTTTATAACAAGGATTAAGACATTTATGGCTATTTATGGTTCGTGAGCCTTTTTGCCATAGACTCGCTGATATGCGCGGCAGAATGGACAAGCTTTAGATTCCACGGATGACACAATTTTATACGCCATTCCGCGCTGTCGTTTTCTTGCCCCGCGACATAATGGACAATAGACACAAATCTGAGCCATAGCCTTATCAAGCCTGTTATAATTCTCGCCGTTCATAAAAAGGAAAATATTCAAAGTAAATCTTAACCAATTCTCTATTTTTCTCAATAAGAATGAAAAGTGTTCTCACCTTTACAGAAAAAAGGGCGGTTTACAAAAATTTGCGTATGATGTCAGGAAAAGATCCTGAAATTCGCCTCGCCATTTCAATTAATTCATAAACGAGGATTTGAAATTTTGAAATGTATGTCTTAATATTTAGACTCTAAATAATTCTTTCATCAGGTCATTGTCTTCTTTTTCTAATTTTTCTATCTCATTTTCTTTGTTTTCAACCTTAAGTTGATGGCATTTTTTGGAGATTTCTGCGAGTTTTTGGTGAAGTAGGTTACTGGAATCGAATTTTGGAATGCGTATATATTCCATAACCGAAGGTGTGCCGAAACCGCGTCCGGCGGCAGTAAACGATTTTATAAAGTCGCGAACTGGTTTTGAATTTATAATTGCGCAAAGATAATGAGCCTCTGGTTCATTATCAATAGGAAAGAAACAAGTAGTATATAAAGGTATTAACTTTTTAAAATTTAAATCTGTTTTAATATCGGACACCACTGCCGCTGAAATATCATTTCCCATATATCCCCAAACTACTTTGTAATTTAAAAAAATATTTTCGTTCACGCCAAACATTGCATAGAACGCTTTTTGTTCTCGTATTCTTTTTGTAGATTTTGCATTTATATTCAATAAATGAGTTTTAAACTTTGTTAAATACCCGTAAGTTCTTGGGAAATTAGTTTTAAAATAATTTTCTTCTATAGGATTTCCATTTTTATAATGAGTTAAAAATGTATATATTTCATTTACTGCTCTCCATCTTTTAATATCTGAACCTCTTAAAGCTGGATAGATTAAATCGCTTTCCACTTTTTCTTCTATTTTAGGTATTAACAACTTACCTTTTTCTGTTTTATTGGTTATGATTACAGTTTTATCAGAAAGAATTTGTTTAATTTCAATCCAAAATACGCCATAGGGTTTAGTTTCAATGCCATATTGAGATTTATAATAATTTTCTCCTTGTATAGGTAGCAATTCATTAGCATCGGCAGAACAGGTCTGCCATGCGCTAACACTTGAACTAATAGGTTTAGCGTTTAATTTTTTCTTTTGAAAAAGTGGCATCACCTCATTCCATAATTTATCAGCGGGTATCTTTCCGATGCCTTTTTTCTTTGACCAAATAAAATAAGAAATAGGATATTGAGTTTTTTCTCCCTTTTTAAGAACTATAGCTGCGGTTTTATTTGCAGCTCCTTCAAACGGTTGAATAGAGACTAAATCATGGGCTTTTAATACTTTGAGACACTCACGATCCCCTAATTGGAATCTTCTAAATCCTTCGCCAGTTCCTTTGGATTTGAAAACCTCTTGTGTTATGAGAAATCCCAATTTACCACCATTTTTAAGATAATAATCAGCAGAAGCATAAACAAAAAGCATTGAAAAATCCGGTCTGCTGAAGCCATAAGTTTTTTTCAAGGGCAATAATTTATAATCTCTCCACAATGACAATGTTGTCTCGCGGTAGTCCTTAGAAAGAATTTCCCATAAAATCCAAGGCGGATTACCTACTACAAAATCAAATATTCCAGCAAACATTGGTGCAAAAGCATTTTTCAGAAACCTTGCCCAGATACCATTTTTATTTTCCTTTTCCAGTTTTAAAATCTGCTTATAAAAATTTTCTACAATCTCTTCATGCGGAGGGAAAACCAATCCTTCTTTCTTAAAAACAGTCATTGCCTCTGAACTACTGTAGCCATTTTTAGCCATAGTTTCTACAAGCGGGGCTGCTTTTTTCAGTAAAAAACCCTTATTTGAAATCCAGATAGACGGAATATAAAAAGGTTCAAGCGATGTCTGAATCTCAATGGATTCTCCTATGGGTTTTAACATTAGTTGTCCATTCCTTTGAGGCCATAGAACAGAGTCAGCAAGATATATAGGTATTTCTACGTTTGGTAATTCATTTGCCAGGTCGCCTAAAGCAAAAAGGTAATTGGTTCTGGCAGCAATAACTGCCAACGGATTTAAGTCAAACCCCCAGATATTAGTAAGGATATTTTTCGCTATCTCAAATGACGGTAAATTTTCTTTTTGCCCATATTCTTTAGCTTTTTGGATTGCCAGAATTAGAAAAGTGCCGGAGCCACAAGCAGGGTCCAGAACTCTTTTATATAAATTCCCATCATAACCGACCTCTTTTAGCAAGAATTCTGCCAGCCAATCAGGAGTGTAATATTCACCAAGTCTATGGCGAACCTCCTGAGGAACTAAATATTGATAAAGTTTTTTGAGAAGGTCCCGAGTAGAAGCCGGATCCAAAGTGCTGGTTGCAGGTTCAAATTCAGAAAGACACCTTGCAATCTCTCTTATCGCGTCCTTTAATTCTGGAGAATCCATTGTGTAAAGATACCAACAAAAAAAATCCCCTTCCAAAAAATTCGTAATACCTTTTTGTGAATAAATGCCACCATTTTCTATGTTTTCAAGTTGTCGTTTGAGTTTATCATCAGAAATATGAACAAGTTGAGAAGCGAGAGATGAACTAAAAGATGTGTCTCTTAGTGTCAAAAGTTCAGCAGTGATTAGTTTCATTAAAAAAGCAAAGTATGTATGTACGGAAAATAAAAGTTCTTGAAAGTCTGTATTCTGACGGACTTTGTAAAGTCTGGAAAGCGTTGTGACTTCTTTTTCCTGACATCCGCTATTAAATTGCTCGCCATAAACAATACCGAATATTCTTTTCCATTCATTAAAAAAAGTTCGGATATGTGTTTGGTCTCCCCAGTATTCTAAAGCGTTTGCGAAGGCGGAAACTATTTTCGTTGCAAGTTCGCTTTGAGGTCCAAATTTTTGTGCCAGATTTTCTGCTGTAAGCGGTAGTCGGGACAAAGCCCGCAAATGGATTAAAAAGGTTCTTGCGCTATCCGGATTAAACTCAAAAGGACCGCGAATAAAAAAATTTGTCCTATCTACTTCATCGCCATTTTTACTTTTAAATTGAACAAAGAAAATCTTCTCACCATCAAAACCTACTCCTACAAATTGAGTAAGATTCGTTTCCTTTGCTTCATCAATTAAATAATTTATCAACTGTTCACGTGCATGTTCTATGTTTTTATGAGAAGAAAATGAAAATGGTGGTTCGTATTCTATTATGATTCGACCATGAACTGCATCTGAACGTCCACTATAAACAGACTTCTCATACTTAGGGATTGATTTAAGATTTAATTCATATCTTATCGGTTCCAAAAGTTTTTCGAAGCCTATTTTTAAATCTTCTTCTGTTTTGGCTTGATGAAGCAGACTTTTTGTTCCCGAAACGAGTTTATCTGCCAATTTAACAAGTGAATCTTGATTTACATTATATAAAGGTTTTTGGTCCATAACTTTTTATCTTATCAAAAAACCAATTTAAAAATTATTTCTCAAATTTTGCTTTCTGTCAATTTATAGATAAGTAATATTATCCAATCCTGAATCATTGGTACTCCGATAAATATTATATTTTCGGGTGAACATTTTTTGTTCTTTTTCCCACCCTGATATATCGTTTATAAATTTCAGGATTTGTACGGCAGAATAAGGATGTTTTTAAGATAGACAAGATTCGTCAGATGGAAGATAGATACAATAAAAAAGATAAAAGCACGCAAAGAGCAAGGACAAGATTGGAGAAAAACTCCTACAAAGTTTTAATATGGTGTCAGCATCTTTGCTGATAATTTCAATACTCGGGAGCAAGATGCTCCCGCCACTTTAGAGTAGCGCAGGCATTCTTGCCTGTGGGGACAAAATGGAGGCATAATATTTACAGAGGATTTTTTATTTTAACACGGATATACAAGATGGACAGGATATTTCAAAACCCGCCAAAGCGGGTGACAAGATTATAGCAAAGGAAAAACAAAACATCATAAACCGCTGAAAGCGGTGACAGAGCCATTGAATTTTGATGGTTGGATTTTCAATGGTCGCTCTGTCACCCCTAACGGGGTTTTC
>Ga0116172_10004643_pt1 | contig 11110 bp, 17 predicted proteins | sample AD_UKC083_MetaG_FD_89799 | JGI IMG/M metagenome (GOLD analysis project Ga0116172, IMG submission 89799) | Active sludge microbial communities of municipal wastewater-treating anaerobic digesters from USA - AD_UKC083_MetaG | ecosystem: Engineered > Bioreactor > Anaerobic > Digestate | place: USA...
ACAATGCTGTCGATGGCAAGATTGTCCGAAGGATCAGGTGTGACAGGTTCATCTTTTTTGCAGGAGCTTGCAAAAAGAAACAGGCAAATTACAACAAGGAGGGGAAACCGGATTTGCATTATTGTTTGTTTTTAAGTTGTTCGTCAATAACCATGGACAGAGAATCGGTGGGGAAATAACCGATATGCCGGAAAAACTCATGACCCTTGTTATCCAGTAAAACCTGTGCAGGAATAATTTCGATATTAAAATAAGTGGCCATCGCGTCGTTCTGCTTTTGAGTCACATTGTAGAATACAGTATTTACAACACCCTGGTACTTATTCTCAATTTCATCCATGACGGCTTCCATCTTTTTACATGGAATGCAATTGGTGGAACCAAATTCCAGAAATGTCAGTTTGTATTCAAGCTTATTTGCAGAATAATTATACATCTGATTGAGACTATCAGGCAGTGTAAGCGGTTCTTTTTTAACCACTGTTTCTGGAGACTTAGAAAAATGATTAATGAGCAGCACTGTGGAAATGGCAATAATGGCCAAAACTATTATCAGAAAAAACCATTTCCCGGATGTGGATTTTTTTTGAACCGGGACATCTATTTGTTCATTCATTGGCAGATATTTGTTTATTAATCTGAGTATTTCAATTTCCGAAAGCACAACTCCCTTCGAAACGACTTCATTATTTATAATGATGGCCGGAACAACGAAAACGTTGAATTGAGCGAGTTCTGCAACACTTTCAATTTTCAGAACTTTTGCATTGATCTGATGTTGATTCACCACATGCTGGGTACGCTCAAAAAGCGTATTGCACTTTGAGCAGTTTGCGCCGAGAATTTTTATCTCCATTTCCATAAATGACCAAATGCAGATTTTATCGTCTTACAGCCCGCATTACAGCTGCTGTATCAAGATGTTCGAAGTTGAGAAAATCACCAAGGAAATTACCGTTGTCCATCACTACAATGCGAGGCGGATAATCGGCTTTGTCGAGCAGCTGAAAAAATTCCTGAGGCGGAACAATGGTGTATGGGAATCGTCCGCCGGCACCAGAAAAGAAATCATCGGCCTGGCTTTCCTCTCCGAACGCAAGAATATATACTCCGGGGAAATCAGCATGTGATTTTTTCAGTTGCTGAAGCAACATTGATGATTCCTGACAATGCTCGCAATCGAGGCTGAAAAGACAAACTATTTTTTTGCCGGCATTCAGATCAACCGCACCAGTATTGAATTTGGTGTACTTCGTGAAAATTGAATTCACTTTTTTTCTTCCTTCCGGAACAGATGTTTTTTCTTCAATAATTTTCTTTTCAATAATAATCTGCTTACCGAATTTGTCAACAACTGTGTCGGTAACAACAACGGAATCAACCTCCGCACCTAATGTGTCAGCCACTACTTCCTGCGTTGAAGGAACAGAAGCGCAGCAACATTTTGGAGGCAGAAAAATAAGAATGAACACATAAATCAAAACAAATATTGTTGCAGGCAACAGTGGCAAATCCTTTTCTTTTGGAGTTGTTTTTACGAAAATGTATGCAAGCATAGCCATTGCAATTACATTCTTGATGATTGCTTCGAGCGGAGTCATGGGAATGAGTTCGCCGAAACAGCCACAGCTGCCGGTATTGCCGGTGTTGAAAATAGTCATTATCAGATGGACACAGAAGGCAAGCAGCAATAAAAATGTTGCCGGCACAATCCATTTTTTCAGATAGTTGTTTTGCAGCAAAGCAAGACCAAGAAAAAGTTCAAACCCAACGATGGCCCGCGCCAGCAGCGGTGCATAGCACCAGTTGGTCACGCCGATATCGACAATCTGTTTTGCAAAAAGGTCCAATGCAGTTCCCGCTGGCAGCATTTTGCTGAATGCAGAAATAATGAACATGACGCTGACAATGATACGCAGCGCCCAAACTAAAATTTTCACGGAATTGTTTTTCATTCTTTCAGATTAAAAATCATTTCACGTTCTTCGAAACAAACTTTTTTATTACCGGAGCAATCAGTACAGCAACGGGCCAGGCGGAGAGAAAAGCCATACCCCAGGCCTTCAGCCAAAGCATTGCAAATCCGCTTTCAAAGCCAAAGTTCATGAATGTTCCAATAAAAGAAACCACCATTGTCATTATCAGAATCATGATCGTAAGAAACGCCAGCATTTGTTTTTTTGAGTTCATATGGATAGAAGATTTTTACATAATGAGATTGAACAAATATCCTGAAATAATGATTGCGATGACAATGTAACCAAAGAACCATCCCATCATTTTAAAAGTCATCACTTTTTTAAGCATCATAGCTTCGGGAAAGGAGATAGCAATAACCGACATCATAAAGGCCAACGCAGTTCCAATAGGGACACCTTTATCCACCAGGGCGCCGATAACAGGAACAACACCCGCTGGGTTTGCATACATTGGAGCACCAAGTATAACTGCAACAGGCACTGCAAAAGGATTTTCCTTTCCTATGTATGCTTCGAAAAACTCTGTTGGAACCAGCCCGTGAATCACGCCACCAACGCCAACACCAATCACAATGTAAATTCCAACCGACTTTACAATATCCAATGCACCCTTTGCAACACCCGGGAAGCGTTTAAGAAATGATAGCCGCACAGACTGAATCTGCCCTTCATGAGCTATTTTCTGTTTCAAAATTTCTTTTACCCACGGAGTTAGCAAATGTTCCAATTTCATTTTTCCGAGAAACCATCCACCAAACATTCCGAGTGCCATACCGCTGGCAATATAAATCAGAGTAGCTTTAAGCCCAAACATTCCCCAGAACATTGCAATCGCAATTTCACTTATCAAGGGAGAACTAATTAAAAAAGCAAATGTAACTCCTAATGGAATTCCTCCACTCACAAAGCCGATGAACAAAGGGATTGAAGAGCATGAGCAAAACGGAGTAACGGCCCCTAAAACTACAGCAAGAAAATAATCGAGGCCATACATTTTTTTTCGGGTAAGATATTTCTTTACTTTCTCAATAGGAAAATAACTGTTGATATATCCCATTACTATCATAATAGAGATAAGGAGAAGAAATATTTTAATGGTATCGTAGATGAAAAAATTGAGAGCAGCGCCCCAATGATTTTGCACTTCAAGACCAATGATATCATAAACCAACCAATCCGCAAAATTTTGTAACATGAGTCTAGTATTAAGTATTCAGCGTGAAATCAGGATAAAAAAATCCGGTTCTACTTCTTCCGTTTAATGAAAGAGTTAATTCTCTGAACCAGATCAGCCTCAAACTTTTCCTTGTTCTTGTCGGTCAAATATTGTTTCACAATATCCGAAACATCGGCACTGATTTCTTTTCCTTTACGTTTCTTAACCAGAACAACTGTCTGCGACTGGGCTTTGTACTTTTCAACCAGCACCTTGTTTGAATCATCGGCCAATTTCACTTCTTTGAAAAGAACGCTGCCGTCGGTATAGGTTTTTTCAATGATAGTCTGTATTTCGGACTCCAGCATATTGCAGGCTTTTGCTTTACAGCATGCCAGATTGGCTTTGAAATATAAAACTTCAATGCTTTTTTTATTTGTCTGTGCAAATACCGAAACGCCGGCCATCACTGCAATTACCAGAATCAAGAATTGTTTTTTCATTCGTTTTGTTTTTAAAGAATCCAGAAAATAAAGACAAAATAAATCCCCGCTGCAATAAACAGAATTGCTGCAATCAGCCGGAACCATTTTTCAAACACTTTCACCTTGTTGTAAAAAGTGCCGACGCCGGCCATGCTGAAAGCCAGCAGCCATGCAATGATTATAACAGGCAATCCCGTGGCAACGGCATAAACGGGAGGAAGAATCAACCCGTCGGGACTGGCCACCGTCATAGGAATCAGCATCAGAAAATAAAACACACCGCTGCTCGGGCAAAAGGCCAGCGCGAACAGTACTCCCAGCAGAAATGCCCACCAGGAGCTGCCTCCGGCTGCCTTCTGCTCTACCCTTTCCGACAGGCCTCCGCCATTTTTCGACAAGCGGATTTTAATTACATTAAGCATCAGCACACCGATAACAATGAGCAAAGGCCCCAGAAATTTTTCGCCATACTGGCTGAAAAGTTTTGCAACCTTGAATGTGCTTGCGCCGAAATAAATGATGATGCCCAGCCCTGAATAGCTGACCAGACGCCCGAAAGTGTACAACAATCCGTTGTAAAAGATTTTTCTGCCCGACGAAATTTCGCGGCTGATATAACCTATTGCAGTGATGTTGGTTGCCAGCGGACATGGACTGATGGCCGTCATCAGCCCCAGTGCAAATGCAGCAAATATCGGGTATTGCGCATTGTCGGCCCAGGTTTGTAAGAATTCGATCATTTGAGAGTTTGTAAAGTTTTTAAAGTTTATAAAGTGGAAAGGCGCATTTAATAGTGGTCATCCGCAGCGGCGGAGTAAGTGGTCAGTTGTGAGTTATGAGTCAGGAGTGATGCCATAGACTTTTAGTAAACTGCTGTTTGTGCTTCGATGAAGTTTATCCTGCTGTTGACACTTCGACTCCGCTCAGTGTGACAGCAGGCAGGGCCGCTTTATTCCAACATCATCAGTTCATCAATTTTCTCGCGGAGCTTTTCGACAAAGAGTTCGGGTTTACCGATTTTAGAAAAACCAAGATCGGTAATATCGACAATGACTTCCTTGCCCTCTGGCAAAAGGCGCGTCAGCACAAGTGTTGAGCCATAGGCGGAATATTTTTTCACCAGTTCTGCATTTTCCTCCAACTCGCAATTGAACGTTTTGAAAACAATTATGCTGCTGTCGAGCTGCGCTTTGTAAAAGGTGTTCAGCGCCTCAACCGTCACTTCCTCAATTTTCTGACAGGTGGCGCAGCGGTTTGTGATGTGAAAATCATACACCAGTAGTTTGGTATTTTCATTCTGTGCCAACATAGACACGGAAACCAGCAGCAATGCGGCAAATGATAAAATGGTTCTTTTCATTTCGTGTTATTTTAAGTCTTTTTGAATCTGATCCCTGAGCAGTTTTTTGAATTCATCCGGTTTATTGCTTGCCAGTTTGAATGCCTGAGCAGTCATATCCGTAATGGATTCCTTTCCTTTGAAAGTGCGGGTTACAAACAAAGCTGTACCAAATGCTTCATACTTTTCGCAGATCGCTTCGTTCTTTTCATCATCGGCATTGATTTCATTCAGCCGGACTTTTTTTGTTTTGGTTTCAGCACTGAATGACTCCTTCAATACCGCATTTACGCAATCTGTAATAGCAATGCATGAAGCGCATTTCCGTGTTGCATGAAACAACATTACCGTAACCGAAGGCGTCTCAGCAACCGCTGCTTTTGACGTACCAGGGTCATTATTGTTTGTTTTTTGGTCAGTTGCCATTGAGTCTGCTGTTGCTGTATCAACTGCTTCAATACTGGCTGAATCTTTTTGTTCAGATTCGTTCTGTTTGCTTCCGCCGCATGAATACAGCATCAGGAGGGCAATAACAGAAAATAAAAAAACTATTTTCCTTTGCATGTGGATGGATTTAAAAAGTTCTCAAACAATTTTTTTGCTTTATTCCAGTTTTTTGTGTCAACACAATAACGGATTGTCGGGAGTTCAATTTCACCCTGAATGAGGCCGGCATTACGCAATTCCTTCAGATGCTGCGACAGTGTGGATCGAGCAATAGGAACTTCCGTGATCATCTCGCCACTGGTGCAACAGCCAACGCCATCGCAGCGGTTTTCGCTCAGCAATCGCTCCATAATATAAATGCGTGCCGGATGACTGAGCGCTTTGGCGTACATTGCCAGCTCTTTGTGATTGTCTTTAAAGTCTTTTTTCGCCATGTCGACAGGGGTTATGAGTTATGAGTTATGGGTTATGAGTTATGGATGGGTTGGAGCGGTTTTGTTTTGATGTGATAATTGCGCTGCGGATCATTTGCAAAATTTCTTTGCACTCGGCATATACTGGCTTAAAGACGTCATCTGGTAAAAAGTCGGTGTCATGTGACAATTCAAGCCAATACATCGTTTCATCGCATTCTTTCTGGGCTATGCCGAGCTTATGAACAAAATCCATTTTGCTTTCAGCATTTTGAGCTTCGCGGGCATTTGCGCCAATTGACGTTCCTGAGCGAAGTAATTGCTTGCTCAAAACAAACTCATGTTGCACTTTCTTCAAATATTTGTACACGCCAATAATTTTTACAGCAAACAAATACGATCGAGTTTTAATGATACTCTCTTTCATGTTTTTGTGTTTTTACGTGTTGTTGTTAAACAAAGAAAAGTCACTGCACTAATCGCTTATCACTTATCACTCATAACTCATCACTAACAAAGTCACTTCGCATTCAAAATCAGCTCTTTCAACTCATTTAAAGAGGGTATGCGACCAGAAAGGACGACCTTTTCATCAATAACCAGACCAGGGGTACGCATAATGCCGTAGCCCATGATTTTCATGATGTCTTCTTCCTTTACAACCGATGCTTCTATACCCAGCTCTTCGACCGCCTTACGGACAGCTGTTTCCAGATTTTTGCAATTGGCACAACCGGTGCCCAGAACTTTGATTTCCATACAAATTCATTTTTATATTTCGCAAAAATACGAAATATTTGATATGTTTCGTAAAATCTCGAAATGATTTTTATGAGTAATAATCAAGTAACATTAATGATAAGCTATCAGTATTGTAACGCCTATAACAATAATTAACGCAAAGACTTCTGCGGAAGGTGAGAAATAAAATTGAGACGACTTTTTTTTGTTTAACTATCTAATTAAAATTGACAATTTCAGTGCAATTATTCGGTAATCAATATTTGATCAGTTGACTTAAATGATTTCGCAAAGTACCCATTTGCAAAATAGATGAATCTATCGGATATTTCTATCCCATCAGTTAAATCAGAAATGAATTTAGTTAGATATTTTGAAGTAATATTAGTTTTATAGTATTTCGTGTCTATCCCAATGATTGGTCTTTCCAAATTATAATCAATACTCATGTAGTGCATATCATAATATTCTGCAACAATAAAAAGTTCGATGTTGACCTCGTTACAAATTTTTTGCAAATATTCCAATGAATAACAATACTGGCTCTTACAATTAGGAGACCAAATGTAGACCAAACTTTTTTTGTATTTTTTAATACACTTATTCAGATTCTTCCCATTTAATAATAGAATCTTCGAAACGGCACTGGCTTTTACTTCGCAAAAGTCTATAGAGTCATTAATTGTGATAAATAAATCAGGATTTCCACGATTGACTTTTCTATAATAACTGTAAAGCCCCTGCAGTGTACCATTGAATTGGCAAGAAGATATAGATAACTCCAAAAATACAATTGCTATTATACAAATTATTTTCATAATATATGAATAAAATGGGATGAGAAAACTAATTCCCATCCCAAGTATTTATTTCTTAGATGCTTTCATTATGTAGCCGCCATAATTTCCAACATGTTTGTTAAAAAGATATTCTCCCTTATAAAGAACAAAACTCTCACTTTTAATGTCATCATCAATATAAAAAGTTAACCCTTCTTTAATTGCTACATTTTGGATGCTGTCTTTCGGATTAAGTTTAAAAATAAAACTACCACTATTGGACTCTTCATCAATAATGATTAATGCAGAATTCATAATGATTGATTGAAATTCGCAGTCAACAATGTTTTCCATTTCGTCAGTACAACAAAACCAACAATCGTTGAAATTACACAAGCCCCATCCTTTGCAATCTTTACTTGCTCTACCAAATTCATCCCAGGTGGCATAATAAATATGAGGCGTGGGAGCTTTGTTTACACTTGCAGCGTTTGGGGAAACTTCATCAATTTCGTTTTGCTTTTTGGAGCAAGAAATAATTAGAATTGATGAGATGAAAACTAACAGCGCAAATAACATGAAATTTTTCATTGTTTGTGATTTTAATTATTGTCTACTTTCAGTATTTTAAGTCGCTGTTTCGACATGTCCGACCATGAACGCACATCTGAATTATTGACTATTAACAACTTCATCAATTTCCCAATGGTAAATCAATAGTTCCATAGACGATTCTCAGGAAGCATATTATTCAGAAATGCCCAAAAACGAATTAAACATCACAAAAATCTTGTTTACAATCATGTGATATTTATCACTCAATTCAAGTGCAATATTAACCTAATTAATAATATCTTTGATGTTTTTAATTGTTAATATATGTTAATCATGTCGACTATTTGTAAATATTTGATGTTTAAAGATAAATTAAAAATGGTTAATCTAACCAATACACTTAACATAATATAGAGTTACTAAAATTCTTAATTTAGTAATATCATATTATTTTCAATAATTAATAGTTAATATTAAATAAATTAACAGTCTCTCTATTTCAATAAAAAGCAGACACAAGGATCAACAACACAAGAGTGAAATTTAGAAGTTTTTTAGTCGGAACTTGCTTTACAACAAATTATTTGTGCCTGATAATGTCAATTTGAGATGTTATTATTCAAAGCATCGCTCCTTTCAAAATAATAATATAAATTCCTCAATTCATAACATTGAATTTTACCCTTTTCTCTCCCTCGGGCGCAGCTGACACACGCAACTGCCGCTCAGGCGCTCGTCTTTATCAACCAAAACAGGCATGCCGTCGCGTTCCCATTCAATTATGCCACCGGCGAGATTTATGATATTTTCAAAACCCAGGTCCTTCAGAATAATCATGGCTTCATGGCTGAACAAACCAGCCGAATCGGCTACGACGAGCACACGATTACCGGGTAGATGATCTGCAAATTCTTTCAACTTTATATGATGACATGAGATGAATTCGGGCACGCCAAATTGTTTGAATGCTGTCAGGGCAGGGTCGCGTACATCAAGCAGCAATGCGCCGTTCAGACATGCCTCATATGCGTCTTTCGGAGTCAGATTCAGAAATCCGGAAGAGGTGAAACACTTTTTTCTGATGACTTCTGAAATCACTGCTGGACAAATTAATTTTTACAAGTATCCGGATACAACTTTTTGTAATTGCATTCCAGTGGGTTCGGGTTGCCGGGTTCGTGCAGATGCATGCCATCGCCGCGGCACCATTTCCAGAGGTCACAGTCTTTACAGTTGCCGGTTTTAAACGATTTGCGATTGCGAAACTCCTTGAAGCGATTGTCCCAGACATCGAGAAAATCGTCCTTGTAAATATTGCCCTGCACAAAGCCCCGGTTGATATTGGGACAGGCACAGATGTCGCCATTGGCGAGGACAGAGCCCACATGAATTCCTGCGCGGCAGAAGAAAACGCCGTCGCGTACGAGGCCTTCGTAATCGCCGAGAAAGCCGTCGCAGCCGGTCGCAGCCTTTATTCTGCCTTCGGCGCGGGTGCGCAGAATGAAATCAAATACCGCACGGAATTTCTCGTCATCCAGCATCAGCTCCGGGTTCTGCGCTGCACGACCGATCGGATCAATCATAAACAAGCGCCAGCGCTTTACACCAAGTCCGATCAGGAAATCCCTGATCTGATCAAGTTCTCCAAAGTTTCGTTGATTGACGCAGGTAACCACATCGTACACCATTTCTGGTTCAGCAGCGAGCAACTTAATGGCGTCCACCGCGCGTTCGAACGATCCTTCCCTGCCCCGCAGCCAGTCGTGATTGGCTTTCAGTCCGTCGAGGCTGATGGTTGCCGAACGAAGTCCTGCTTCACGAAGCGAGCGGAAACGTTCAGGGGTCATGGCGTAGCCGTTGCTCACCATACCCCAGGGGAATCCCATTTTTTTCAGTTCAGTTCCGACTACTTCCAGATCCTTGCGTACAAGCGGCTCTCCGCCTGATACAACGATCATCACTTTATTCGGATTGTATCTTTTTGCCACCTGACGGCATACATTCAGAAAGTCTTCGGCCGGCATGTCGGGCGCGTTTTCAACTATTTTGCAGTCACTACCGCAATGCAGACAGGCAATGTTGCAGCGTGATGTGCATTCCCAGAAAAAATAGCTCAGGTCGTGAAGTTTGGCCTGTACGCGAACATAGCGTGCATGTATATTGAACACCATTCGTTTCTTCAGTGGAAATCTTCTTCTCAGTCTGGTCATGTCGATCTGTTTTTTATTCTTTTTCGTTTATCGGTCTGTCATCGACCGATGGCCTGTAATCAGGCAATACTCCATAATCCACCGCAGGTTGAATATCGGGATTATAAACCGGGACAACCCCATATAATGTAGGAACCAGGTCTGACTCCTCATAGATGGCCTCCTGAATAACCGGTAATGAACGGTTTTCCTTCATTGCACTGTCTACCGGGAAGTCATTGCGCGGAGCAGCTCCGGTTGCCGGATCTGAATTGCTGGTGCAAGAAATCCAAATGCTTCCCGCACTGAAAAACAACAGGGCTTTCGTCAGAAATACTGCCGATTTTCTCAATATCCACAGCCGAAGACCATTCATTTCCTGTCTGATTTAACCAACCTGTTCCTGTTTCTCAATTTCGCTGATAATCTGATGGCGGGCCATATTTGGTCGGCGTAATGTTTTCATGCGGATTGTAAGGCACGCCATACTTTGTTATCATATGCTGCTGATTGTATTGTTCCTTTGCTTTTCTCATGCTATCCTCCCGGGCTTTTGCGAGCGAATCGGCATGCACCTGAGCCAGACTGTCGTCTTTTGCTTTTACAATGGAATCAAGGCGCTGCTGCTCTTTTACTTTGTTCAGCGAATCCTGATTCACCTCGTTTTCTTTTTTGCTACTGCCAGAACAGGCCGACAGAAAACCGGCAAGTCCAATGATGGCAAGCATGTTCCGCAACAGGCGGGCATTGAGCAATAACAGACGGTAACGGATTTTGTGGCTCATGTGGTTTGGGTTTGGATAGTCAAAGATAGCAAAATGCTTGTGTGCGAAGTAAAAATACTTCGCACGACTTATTATTGTTTTGGAATTACCGGGACTTTCACACCATAGAGTGGTACAGGCCGGGCTGTGTCGTATTTTGGCGTAATCTGAATGACACCGTAGTCGGTCTGGATTTCGGGATTGTAATAGTTGGGCTTTGTTGTATCTGCCGGTGCAACAATGACTGAATCCTGCATTTGTGG
>Ga0116172_10004645_pt1 | contig 11108 bp, 11 predicted proteins | sample AD_UKC083_MetaG_FD_89799 | JGI IMG/M metagenome (GOLD analysis project Ga0116172, IMG submission 89799) | Active sludge microbial communities of municipal wastewater-treating anaerobic digesters from USA - AD_UKC083_MetaG | ecosystem: Engineered > Bioreactor > Anaerobic > Digestate | place: USA...
AAGTTCAACACTCGAGATGGCATGGGGTTTGCGCTTCTCAGACAAAAAGGAATTGTTACCGGAATTATCACAAGCGAGAATGTAGATTTGAATCGCAGGAGAGCAGAAAAGCTTAAATTAGATATTTTTGAACCCGGATGCAAAGACAAGCTGTCCTTAATTAAAAGAATATGTCAGGACAGAGGAGTGTTTTTAAGCGAAGTATGTTATATCGGAGATGACATAAACGACATTCCTGTTTTGCAAGCAGTAGGGTTTGCATGTTGTCCATCAGATGCTATGCCACAGGTTAAAAATGTAGCAAACTATGTTTCGAAGGCACCCGGTGGGTTTGGAGTAATACGTGAGGTTGTTGAAATGATCCTGTAAAGGGAGGACAGTGCTTTGCACGAAGAGAATGCAAGTGTGGTGGACAATTCAAAAGCGTTAAAAGCTGGAGCGTGGTATGTGGTCTCGTCCATCATAGTTAAAGCAATTGCAGTTATCTCCACGCCTATATTTACACGCTTGATGTCTACAGAAGAGTATGGAACGAGTGCTACGTTTGTGTCTTGGTATTCTCTTCTGCTGACCTTTTGTACATTAAACCTTACTTATAGCATAGGCAGAGCAAAACTTGATTATCCAGACAGTATAGATAAATATATAGGCTCGATGCAGTTGCTCTCTGGGATTGTGACAGCGTCGATAATACTTCTGGCTAGTTTTTTTATAAAACCTTTGGCTGCATTGCTTGAGTTAAACATCCCTTTAACCGTTTTACTCATGCTATATCTACTGTTCACCCCTGCTATTAATTTTGTTCAGAATGGATATAGATATCGGTACAAATACAAGCAAAATATTGCAATAGCTTGGTATATCTCGATAAGCACAGTTCTGCTATCTATTGTATTAATTCTATTTGTACCAGGCGATAAATCTATTCTTAGAGGAATTGGCATAGTAGCCCCAAACTGTGTTCTGTCTCTGTATTTATGGATAAAGGCTTTAAATAGAAAACAGATTTCTGCGAACAAAGAGTTTTGGAAGTATGGTTTAAGCCTGTCGGCACCTTTGATTTTACATACAGTGAGTATGAACATTCTGTCTCAATCAGACAGGATATTCATAGCAAAATTGTGTGGCAATTCTGACGTCGGTATTTACAGCCTTGTATATAGTTATGGAATACTGATTTCTGTCATTACAAATGCGGTATCTGATGGATGGCTTCCTTGGTTCCATGACAATTATTATATTGGCAACTATAAGGCCATTAAGCAGAATTCAAAAAAGATTGTAGTTCTGGGCTGCTTTATGGGACTTGCGTGTGTTGCGCTTGCACCAGAAGCAATTTACATACTAGGTGGCTCAAAATACATGGATGGTCTTCCATGTGTTCTTCCAGTTGTATTGGGGATTGTTTGCCAGTATATATATACTCACTACGTGAACATTGAGATGCATCTCAAGAAAACAAAATACGTCTCATATGGCACAATGTTTGCTGCATCCTTAAACATCGTTTTAAATGCGATCTTTATATCAAAGTATGGTTTCGTTGCGGCTGCCTACACCACACTGGCAAGTTACTTGGCTCTGATGGTGGTACATTTTTTGATAACACGAAAAATTCTGAAGATAAAACTATACAGTGACATTTTTATGTTTGGATCACTCGTAGTAACTGCGGCTGTTTCGGTAATTCTAGTTTTCACATATGAGCTTAGCCTTTTAAGATATGTACTAATTGCCATAGGATTTGCAGTATTTGTCTTTCTATATCGTGATTTCATTATTGGCTTCATTAAAAAGCGGATGAACTGATACACGAGATAGTGTGTGTTTGAACGTAATTACAACACAATCTCCACAGGGAAAGGACCACCACAATGACCACCTATTTAGTGACTGGCTGCGCTGGCTTCATCGGCACAACGTTTGTTCACTACATGCTCAAACGCTATACGGACATCAGGATTATAAACCTTGATGCGCTGACCTATGCTGGTAACCTGGAGAATCTTAAAGATCTCGAGGATGATGAGCGCCATGTGTTTGTACATGGAAACATCTGTGATGCTTCCCTTGTAGCTCGACTCATCGCCGACTACGATCCCGACTACATCATCAACTTTGCGGCGGAGTCACATGTGGATCGGTCCATTGCTAACCCGGAGATCTTTGTGACCACGAACGTTATGGGAACAGTGAATCTCCTGCAGCGGGCAAAGGAAGCCTGGTACGATGCCGGACAGAAGACATGGAAGAGCAGGAAGAAGTATGTGCAGGTAAGCACAGATGAGGTCTATGGCGCACTTGGCGCTGAAGGTTTCTTCACTGAGACCACGCCGATAAATCCTCATAGCCCGTATAGTTCCAGTAAGGCTTCCGCTGATCACTTTGTAAAAGCGTTCCATGACACGTATGGGATGCCTGTGAACATCACCCGCTGCAGTAACAATTACGGCCAGTATCAGTTTCCGGAAAAGCTGATTCCGCTGATGATCAACAACGCGAAGAACCATAAGCCTTTGCCGGTTTATGGCGATGGAATGCAGATCCGTGATTGGCTGTTTGTGGAAGACCACTGCAAGGCTATCGATATGGTGGCCACCGGTGGCAAAGTTGGCGAAGTCTACAATATCGGCGGTCATAATGAAAGACCAAATATTTTCATCGTCCGTACCATCATTAAGCAGCTGAGCGAGAGATTAGGAGATCCGGAGATTAACGAGGGATTGATAAAGCATGTGGAAGACCGCCTCGGCCATGACCGGCGCTATGGAATCGATCCGAGCAAGATCAAAGCGGATCTTGGCTGGTATCCGGAGACGACCTTCGAGGTTGGGATTGTGAAAACGATCGACTGGTACCTGGAGAACCAGACGTGGATGGAACATGTAACCTCCGGCGAGTATCAGAAGTACTACGAGGAAATGTATAAGAACAGGTAATGCAGCTGCTGTGTTGGCTTGAGCACAGAGAATAAAGGGGCCGATCCAAGGCCAGAATATAGTTGAGAGTTTTCGTAACTGGTGTAACCGGTCAGCTCGGACATGATGTTGTGCTTGAGCTGGTCAAGAGAGGACATGAGGCCGTCGGAAGCGGTGGCCGCCCACAGGAGCAAGTAGATATGAGAGTGTTTGTAACCGGTGTTGCCGGGCAGTTAGGACATGACTGCGTGATTGAGTTGGAGAAACGTGGACATCGTTCCATAGGCTCGGATATTTCTCCTGTTCCGTCATATCTTCCCCCAAGGACAGAGCCGCTCGGAGTAGATACACCAGATCCGAGTTATGTCCAATTGGATATTACCAATGAGCAGCTGGTGAAGAGAACGATAGAAGAGCTGAAGCCGGATGTAATCATCCATTGTGCAGCATGGACTGCTGTGGATGCGGCAGAAGCACCGGAGAATAAAGACAAGGTTGAAGCGATTAATCACCTTGGCACTCAGTACATTGCGCAAGCGGCAAAGGCTGTTGACGCGAAGATGGTGTACATCTCTACGGATTACGTTTTCAATGGCCAGGGTGAGCGTCCATGGCAGCCAGATGATAAGAACTATGCTCCGCTCAATTACTACGGACAGACGAAGCTCGAAGGCGAGTTGGCGGTAGCCGATAACCTGGACAAGTTCTTTATTGTCCGCATCGCCTGGGTATTTGGCCTGAATGGCAAGAACTTTATCAAAACGATGATCAATGTCGGGAAAACGCATGATACGGTTCGAGTGGTCGATGACCAGATCGGTACTCCGACATATACAAAGGATTTAGCCAGGCTGCTGGTTGATATGGTGGAGACGGACAAATACGGCTACTATCATGCCACCAACGAAGGCGGATACATCTCCTGGGCAGATCTGGCAGAAGAAGCCTACCGGGCAGCAGGAATGGATGTAAGAGTTGATCGTGTGACGACGGCAGAATACGGATTGTCTGTGGCTGCCCGTCCGTTCAATTCAAGACTGGATAAAAGTAAGTTGACTGAAGCTGGCTTCCGCCCACTCCCAGACTGGAAGGACGCAGTAGCCAGATACATCAAAGAAGCAGAACTATAACTGCGACGGCGGGAACGCCGATTGAAAGGGCAACAGTATGGCATTTGTATTTGAAGAGCAGAAGATTCCCGGTGTGTTCGTTATTACGCCGCAGGTGTTCGGCGATAGTCGGGGGTATTTTACCGAGACGTTCAAGGCACCTGACTTTGCATCACACGGAATTCCAACGGCTTTCGTTCAGGACAATGAGAGCAGTAGCAGCAAGGGTGTTCTGCGTGGTTTGCATTTCCAGAAGGAGCACACCCAGGGGAAGCTCGTAAGAGTTACATCTGGAAGAGTGTATGACGTTGCGGTAGACGTGCGGCCGGGAAGTGAAACTTTTGGACAGTACGTTGGTGTGACGTTGGACAGCGAGAAGAAGCAGATGTTCTTCATTCCTGCAGGATTCGCCCATGGTTTTCTTGTCCTCTCTGACATCGCAGTTTTTACATACAAATGCACAGATGTATATGATCCAACATCTGAAGGTGGAATCCCCTGGAATGATCCGGACCTCGCAATAGAATGGCCGGTACTAGACATCCCTTATAAAACATCAGAGAAAGACGGCAAGCATCCAGGATTCAAAGCGCAGAGCTTTGAATGGGCAGAGAAGTATTTGTGATCGGAGGCTGAAGATGAAAGGTATCGTTTTAGCAGGCGGGTCAGGTACGCGGCTCTATCCGCTCACGAAGGTAACTTCGAAGCAGCTCCTCCCGATTTATGATAAGCCGATGATTTATTATCCGTTGAGCACTCTTATGCTGGCGGGGATCAAGGACATCCTGATCATCAGCACGCCTACAGACACACCGAGGTTTAAGGATCTTCTCGGCGATGGTAGTCAGTTTGGCATTAGCCTGAGTTATAAGGTGCAGCCCAGTCCGGATGGTCTCGCCCAGGCGTTTATCCTCGGCGAGGAGTTCCTCGGTGGTGAAGCTGGAGCGATGGTGCTCGGTGACAACATCTTCTATGGAAATGGGTTCCGGACACTACTCAAAGCAGCTGTGAAAGACGCCGAGGAGAACGGACGAGCGACAGTGTTCGGTTACTATGTTCCTGATCCGGAGAGATTCGGCGTGGTTGAGTTCGATGAAAACGGCAAGGCGTTGAGCATCGAGGAGAAGCCAAAGAACCCGAAGAACAATTATGCGGTAACCGGTTTGTATTTCTACCCGAAGGGTGTATCAGACCGAGCAAACAAGGTCCAGCCGAGTGCGAGAGGGGAACTGGAGATTACAACCCTCAACGAGATGTATCTTAATGACGGCCTGCTGGATGTCCAGCTGCTTGGACGCGGCTTCGCCTGGCTGGATACGGGCACGATGAGCAGCTTGCTGCAAGCGGCAAACTTTGTGGAGACAATTCAGTCCAGACAGGGAATCGTCATCAGCGCCCCGGAAGAGATAGCGTATATCAATGGGTTCATTGATAAGGAAAAGCTGAAGGAGAGCGCTGCGCTCTATGGGAAAAGTCCCTACGGCGAGCATCTGAAGGCTGTCGCAGAAGGAAAGGTAAGATACTGATTGGGAGGTGTTCAACCACAGTGAGGTTTTGGATTTCGTTAATCATTGTGGTTGGGCTTGCTCTCTGTATTCGGGCTTTGAAGATGAAGCGACCGATGATAATCGCGCTTCTGGTCGCGTACAGCATTTCTGTGCTGATCATCACTCTCGGAAGCAGAAGAGCGGATATTGTAACGCACATTGGTTATGATCCATTCATAGTGTATGAACGAACGGTCCGGTCAATAACGCAAGGCTGGAAAACAGGCGGATTGCAAGAGGCAATGAAACACCTCGGTTGGCAGATAGGACAACTTACTAGCTTGGGACTGAATGTGTTGCTGTTTGTCCCTTTCGGTTACCTGCTGCCGAGCGTCACAGCACGAATGAATCGGTGGTGGAAGGTATTGCTGCTCGGATTCGGCTTCAGTTTGTTGATCGAAACAGTGCAGCTCATAACAAAGCTTGGCTGGTTCGACGCTTCGGATCTTCTGCATAACAGCATCGGTGCGCTGATTGGGTATGGAATATACCACAGATGGCTGAGGGAGAAAACGACGTAACTGCAATCGTCGTCGGCTTTAACACAGACGGCACAATCACATGGACGGACAGTATCAGAATCAAGTAGCCGGATAAGGCGTCTGGCGTGAAAATCGCCACCTATCCGGCTTCCTTTTCACACATATTGATTAGAAAGGCACGGAAACCCATATGGCAAGACCAAAGAAGAAAAATTCAGATCCGTCCCTATCCATGCATCAGCTGCTCAATAAAGCCGTCGACCTCTTCCAGGAACCGTACGATGATCGGGATGAGCGAGAATCATCTTTACCATCTCTCCGGACAGTAGCGGATCAATTGAACACCACGATTCTCCGAACACGTAAGCTCCTGATCACGGCGGAGTACTACTCAACGGAAACGAGCCGGTTGGTGCAGTCTCTTACAAACTCAGGTATGGGAATAGAAGAGATCATGGCAGCCACAGGTCTAAAGCTTGCTTCCATCAATTCTTATCTTCCGTATAAGAACCTGGCTTTTAACCTTGACCAGACAACGGTCAATGCAGACCGGCATCGTGTGTTCCGTCGCCGGGTGAAAGCAGTGGAAGAACTGAACACTCACGCAGGATTCCCAGACGAGATGGAGTCTCTCTGGAAAGCCATCATCGCTTTTGAGAATTATCCCTTCAAAACGTCGGGACGCGGTAGCCGGGAGGGCGTGAGGTTCACCTATACAGTCAGCCGAAGTAGTGGAGCTGGGGGACGTCATTATAGTGGCGCAAGCGTGGATGGCTACGGAAACGAACTATGGATTGTGGCGAACGGCGAGAAACGGGAGAAGAGCATTAGCAGAAGCACAGTCGAACTCGGATATAAGAAGGCACGGGAAATGGGTGTTGTAAAGGGACCGAAAGCATTGGGTCTGCCGGGAGCGGGATCGTATCTTTGGCCGGTGTTGATCCGGTTCGGCGTGTGCACGGCTGAGTGATTTTTGTGATACTGGTGATTAGAACGGCACGTATATGAGCATATAAGAGTGGGGATGGTCAACTGCGGCCATCCCCTTATTTTTTGCCCATTTTGAAATTTGACTATCTTTGAACTATGAGAGTCTAGCGTGCTCTTCTCGTCATCATGTTGTAATGCTGCTCCTGCTTCATTACTTTGAAAATCTTCTCAAACACGGACCGCAGTTGTTTGACATCAGCAGCAGAGGAATCGTAATAGAGACCGTCATTGAAGCCAGTCGCGCCGACATTGATCATGGCGATCATCGCGGAGGCAGCTACATAATCATCTTTCTCAAAATCCTCAGGGTGCTTATCCAACAGATCCTGCCGCAGATCCGCATTCTGATAGCCAACCATCTGTACGAAGTAGTATTCAAGAATCTGACGGATTACCATCATAAGTGTTTCCGGATTCTCCGTATGCATATACTCATCCCAGAGTGCATCGTAAGTGTTCCTAACCGGGGAGCGATTAATCTTCCCGCATCCAGCCAGTGTGTCGTCATCATCACATTCCTCAATGCTTGTCTGGTTATTCCCATCCTTCTTAATCTCGAAGAAGCTGGCGCACTCGTAATCGCCCAGGCGATTGTAAGTTATCTCCCGGAAGAAGTATGGGTTGTGAGTCATGCAGAAGAACTGGCGGATATGGTCATCCTTGTTTTTTTCGCTCAGCTCATAGTTGTTATAGCAGACCGCAATCATCTCCCGTACCAGCGAGGCTACAACGAAAAGGGAACTGCTATCCATGGAACTGACCGGATCGTCGATAATTACGATTTTGTTTTCGACCTTACCCTCATCGGACTGACTGCCCATCACCAGATGATAGAAGTAGAGGAAGGCAATAAAGTGCCGCTCACCCTCGCTGAGGTTTTTATCAACAACCTCTTTCCTGCCGCCCTGATCCCGCACCAACTGATACACGTACTTTGCCCCCGGCTTCTCCTGAAGCTCAAATCCCCTGAACCCGGCGCTCACAATTGAGCGGTTGATGTCCTGCATGGTCTTGGTGGTATTGACATTCTGACTGTTGAGAAGGGCTATTTCCTTTTCTAAATCGGCAGCCTGAGCTCTAAGTTGTTTTTCCTCTTCGGTTTTGGCCTTCCAGGCTTCACGATCATCACTTGTACGCTGCAGCCAATCACGGATCTCGTCGGTACAATCATTTGCCATCATGCCCCAGACCATCTCGGTGCATTTTTGCTGTTGACCGGGAATGTCGGCGAGAACAGCCATATATGCTGTTACTTCGCCATTTATAGTAGTGGTTACAGCATTAAGATCAACGGACAGCGGGACGAGGTCTTCGAGTGTGATAACTTCAGATGGATTGTCGCTTTTCCGCTGCAGAAGATCGCAATTACGCTGAATGGCGGCCAGGAGAAGCTGCGCCTGCTGTTTATATGCAGCCAGATTTTTCGTGGGGAAGGGATTCTGAAGATTGGTTTCAACGGCCTGTTTGGCTATCATCATATCCCGATGATATGCATCCAGGAATTTCTTCAATTCTCCGAGATCCTTTTTGTATTGTTCGTCATAGCAGGCGGCGAGCTTTTCATCAAAATCAGCAGGAAGACTCCCTTGACAATAGGGGCATTTTCCATCCGTCTTGCCGTGGTAAGCTTTATGTCCGGCGGTAACCCAGTCCATGTTGCCGAGAGTACGGATGAACATTGCAAAATCAGTTGTAGCACGGCTCACAATTGATATCTCCATCAGATCACTGACTTGGATCTGATCGGTAGCGACATGAATGTACTGACTGTACTTGGGTTGTTGCTTTCCGAAGACGGTACGATACAGAGCCTCACATTCTTCATCCGTGGCGACGAGCATCGGAGTATTGGCAAGCTGTTTCACAAACTTCTTTATGTCCCGAGTATAGCCAGTCTGCGTTAATGGATATTTTTTACGGGCCTTTTCTGTCATCGCCCAGATGGTTTTGGTATATGCTTCTTCCGCTTTGCTGTGATCCTCCGTTATCTTTTCAGCGGCAGCGTGAGCAGCATCGGCCTGCGCATCGATTCCGGCTTTTTCTGTAGCTTTTTCATCTGCCTGTTTCTTTTTCTCAGCATTGACTTCTGAGATAGTGAATACGCCGGGGATGTTGCCGTAGCTCTGAATGTTTTTAATAATGAAATCTTCATTATAGATGAGGATCCGATCATCCGGATAAGGATCGCCTTTCCAAGTCAAGGCGGCGCTACCATCCTTGAATGCCTTTGCCAGCGTAGATTTTCCTGTTCCGTTTTTACCGTAGAAAAAGTTGATCAGGGAAGGCTCAAAAGTCACGTTCGTATAGGTGGGGGCGTTGATTTTAACGCCGGAAATGTTTACTCTTACTTTACTCATCCGATTCGTCTCCCTCGTTTATCCTTCCGCTGCGCACCCACTCATCAATCTCGCTCAGCTTGAATTTATATCTTTTTCCGACCCTGTACGCAGGGAGCTTGCCCTCGCGCACCCATGTTCTGGCCGTATCTTCTGTTATGCTTAGATACTCAGCAACAGCTTCAATGTTGAACCACTTGTCCTTCAATTCTTCCATGGCCTTTCTCCTTATCTGATCTCTATGCCTACATTCTCTGCGATTTGCAGAAGGTTTCCGGTTCGGATGCTCCAATGTTCTTCGTCAAGCTGATTCCGTACTGTCTTGTTCAGCAGGCAGAAGACATGGATGTTCTCGTTGATAAACTGCTGCCGGAACCTGCCGCACTCTACAAACTTAAACTTGATGCAATCCCCCTGTGGGATAATCTCAGTCAATTTTCCGACGAGGGCAGGATAGTGCGGCGGGGCAGTTTTGAAGTCCTGATTCCTTATGGCAAAAATACAGGGCATGTTCAAAAGCTCCATAATCAGTGGCGGCAAAAGCGGCCTGAAATGATTCTGGTGATCCGGGATCGTGTATTTAAGAGCGATCCTTTTCGATACAGAAAAACATCCGCAGTCATACCGTTCGTTCTCCAGAACAAAGACATTGAATACCGTTGGATTAAGAAGAGCCCATTCTGCCGCGTGGGAGACTGGTTGTTGGCTTCCAAGTATCTGTTGTAGAAGTGAGACCGCTTCCGGTCCCATCTCAAGACGCACGTCCCCCTGGACAACGCCTATGGCTGTGGCGCTCTGAGAGGCAGTGACGTTCATTTGAGGGGGAGCAGCGGGTAGTCCAAGCTCAGCCTTTATAATCTCATTTGACATTTACATCTCACCTTCCGGGGAATACTCCCGCATCCTGCATAACCTCCAGCAGATCAATCTTTTTAATCGTCCAATGGGTGCGGGTCAGTTCAAATAGGTACATTGCGAGATCTGAAAGGTTCTCACTCAGAAAAGAAAATGGGATCGGGAAGTAACGCTGGAAATATACTTTGATTCCATTGTCCTGAACCTTTATATCACGAATAAAGGCAAATACAGCCTGCTGCTCGTCTGTTCCGTCTCTTTCGCAGGAGATGATCGCGGGCAGCTTTTTTATTTCCGTAATTTTCTCCGGCGTCCACCCGGCGAACCGTTCTTTCACATCGTCGCTTATGTACTCGGTCAACGCCCGTTTCGGATCGACCAGGATATGATCGGAAGTAAACGGATCATAGCCGATGATGAGGTTGAAGTAATCTGGGTTGGCGGTGGTTTTTGAACCGTCAGGGAGAAACAGATTAATGGTCGGTGCGAAGGAGTCTGCATAACCGACAGCAATACCATCACCTTCAGCGTGAGCGGTAAATATCGGAGCAGGTACGCCCGCTTCCTTCTTTATTATCTCATTATTCATCTTTTCCACCACGCTTCCCGATAACCAGACCGCCAAACACCTGTCCGATAGCAATGCCGTTATCCTTAGCCTCGACATGGAATTGGGCGACAACCTGTTGATGTGTCCTAGGATCGGTATACGGCGCATCATATACTTCTACCCTTGGCGCTTCTTCATGTACTTCTTCTGTGATCTCATCCTCAGCCGTGTCTGCTTCTATCTCCTCTGGGAGATCGGCAGATACGGCTATTTTTTTTGCCCTTTCTGCGCCGATCGCTGTTGTCGTCTCTCTCGGTTTGC
>Ga0116172_10004646_pt1 | contig 11107 bp, 11 predicted proteins | sample AD_UKC083_MetaG_FD_89799 | JGI IMG/M metagenome (GOLD analysis project Ga0116172, IMG submission 89799) | Active sludge microbial communities of municipal wastewater-treating anaerobic digesters from USA - AD_UKC083_MetaG | ecosystem: Engineered > Bioreactor > Anaerobic > Digestate | place: USA...
ATTATCTCAACGATTCATATTTTGCCAATATAATGGTCGCTCTGACCGAAGCATTCAACAATGCCCTGACACATGGCAACCACAACGACCCGTCGAAACAGATCAGCATAGATTTTTCTCTCACCGACAAGGAAATGATTTTTGAGGTGCGCGACGAAGGCGAAGGTTTTGACCATCTGCTCTTTCTCAATACCAGACATTCGGATAACCAGCGCGGGATTGAGCTGATTCAGAGTGTGAGCGACAAAGTTGAATTCAGCGACAACGGACGTTGTATTTCAATCCATTTCAATGTGGCTTCGGTTAATCAAAGCATCAGCCAGAGCCGTATGTCGGCTTTTGGTCAGCAAACCGATGCCCGGATAAAACAGGAGGATGAGAATAAAAGGCATTGACTGGAATGATCCTGAATCCAGGGTCAAAAATATTGATATCGACGCACTGAATCGTGTTTGCACGCTGATCTGCGCCGATTTTCGTTTTAAACAGGGCCCGGTGGCTTTCACGCTGGTTTCTGACGAAGCATTGTTTGAGATGAACGTGAAGCACCTGAACCACCACACGCTCACCGATGTGATCACCTTTCCATACAACATGGGCAGCTTTGTCAGCGGAGAGATTTTCATCAGCGCCGACCGTGCCGCCGATAATGCAAAAGCCGGCAAAACCACCGCCACCGAAGAGGTTTTGAGGTACGCCATTCACGGAATACTCCATTTGTGCGGTCTCGAAGATGACACAAAAGAAAAAAAAGAAGAAATCCATCGGTTTGAAGATGTGTATCTTTGCAAATACAAGGAGTTTCACGTGAAACAATGAAAATTTTTCAGGATTACGATATAATAGTCGTCGGCGGAGGTCATGCAGGATGCGAAGCTGCCACTGCCGCTGCCAATCTGGGCTCGAAGGTATTGCTGATTACGCAGGACCTGACCGGATTTGCGCGCATGTCGTGCAATCCTTCCATTGGCGGAATTGCCAAAGGACAAATAGTCAGAGAAATAGATGCAATCGGCGGATTCACGGGCATTGTGGCCGACAAATCCATGATTCAGTTCCGGATGCTCAACCGCTCGAAAGGGCCGGCCATGTGGAGCCCGCGCTCGCAGAACGACCGCGTTCAGTTCAGCGTGGAGTGGAAGAATATTATCGAAAATACGCCGGGCCTGCATTTGTGGCGCGATGATGTTACCGGCATAAAAGTGAAAAACGATGTCGTCTGTGGCGTGACGACCGGTCTTGGGTTGACCATTCATGCCAAGGCGGTCATTATAACTGCCGGTACATTTCTGAACGGCAGAATTTATATTGGTAAGGTTTCGGTCAGCGGAGGACGCATCGGAGAAAAGCCGTCGCTGGGACTGACCGAGAATTTAAAAGAATTTGGCATCGAATCGGCCAAACTGAAAACCGGAACGCCGATGCGGATTGATGGCCGTACCATCGACTTTTCTGTATTGAAGGAACAGCCCGGCGACGAAAATCCGGAAAAGTTTTCGTTTACCGATACGCCTGTATTGACAAAGCAGCGCAGCTGTTATCTGGCCTACACTTCGGAGCAGGTGCATGAAATCCTGCGAACCGGATTTGAATTTTCGCCCTTGTTTACCGGAGTCATCAATGGCGTCGGACCGCGCTACTGTCCTTCGATTGAGGATAAAATTGTACGTTTTGCCGGAAAGGAATTTCATCAGTTGTTTGTCGAGCCAGATGGCTGGAACACGCATGAATACTATCTCAACGGCTTCAGCTCCTCGCTGCCGCTCGATGTGCAGTATACTGCCCTGCGAAAAATAGAAGGATTTGAACATGCCGTAATCATGCAGCCCGGCTACGCCATAGAGTACGACTACTTTCCACCGACACAGCTTACAGCCGATCTGATGTCGAAAACTATCGGAAATCTCTATTTTGCAGGGCAGGTGAATGGCACCACCGGCTACGAGGAGGCCGCGGCGCAGGGATTGATGGCCGGTATAAATGCAAATCTCCGGTTGAAAAATCATGAGCCGTTTGTGCTCAGGCGGCACGGGGCCTATATTGGTGTCCTGATCGATGATTTGATTTCGAAAGGTGTTGATGAACCATACCGAATGTTTACATCGCGCGCCGAACACCGGTTGCTGCTGCGGCAGGACAACGCCGACATCCGCCTGACGCCGCTGAGTTACAAGCTGGGCCTTGCAGGGAAGGAACGCATGGAAAAAGTGGAAGAAAAGCTCAGGTACATTGAAAATGCCACCCGCTGGTTCGAAAAAAACAGTGCCGAGCCCGAAGCCATCAATGGTTTTCTGGAAAATATCAACAGCAAGGCCATTTCGCAGCGACAAAAATTTTCGCAGCTGATTCTGCGTCCTGAAATTTCGATTGAAAAACTGAAAAAGGAAAATTTGTTACCAGTGGAACATTTTTCTCCGGCTGACAAAACTTTTGACGACACGCTCGAAATTGAAGTGAAATATAAAAGCTACATCGACCGCGAAAAAGATTTTGCTTCGCAGTTCGATAAGTTTGAAAACGTGAAATTGTCACCCGAGTTAGATTATCATAAAATTACCAACATCTCCTGGGAGGCCCGGGAAAAGCTCACCCGGATCCGTCCGGCGACGGTGGCGCAGGCGTCCAGAATCAGCGGAGTGTCGCCGGCCGACATCGCGGTTTTGATTGGTTGGCTGCGAAAATAGCTCAAGTAGCTGTTTGTCAAAAATATGCATTTTGTTTACATATTTATCAATTGCAAAAGAGGCGATTTTATGCATTTTTTGCTCCGGATAACAAAAGCATCAAACCCAACCCCAATCGTTTGCTAAAATTGATTTATTGAATCGACTCCGGAAAACCGCTCCAATGCTGCGTTGTGAAACATATAAACATCTATATGTTATATATTAACATAAAATAAAATGAACACAAAATATTTTTCTCAAACATCATCCTCCGTTTTCTGTTTTTATTTTTCTTATTAAGAATTGTTCCATTTTAGAAAAAAAACAGAATCAAAAAAAAACCTCCGTAATAATTTGATAACTTTGAATCCCGTAAAACGTTATGTTATGGGAATTCGAAGCATTGAAAATGTCGATTTCAGGGGTAAGAGGGTATTAATACGCGTCGATTATAATGTTCCGCTCAATCAGAATCAGGAAATCACTGACGACACGCGTATCAGGGAGTCGTTGCCGACCATAGAAAAAATTATCGGACAAGGAGGTGTTGTAATTCTCATGTCGCATCTGGGGCGGCCCAAAGGGCATGACATCAATTTTTCCATGATGCCGGTAGCCATTCATTTGTCGCAGCTGTTGGGAAAAAACGTCATTTTTGACCGCGAATTATTCAGCCCGCGAACAAAAGATGTGATTCACAATCTTCCGCCGGGTTCGATTGCTCTTCTGGAAAATCTGCGCTATTACAAACAAGAAACAGCCGGTGATCCGGACTTTGCAAAACAACTTTCCGAACTGGCCGACATATATGTAAACGATGCATTCGGAACCGCTCACAGAGCGCATTGCAGCACTACCACCGTTGCACAGTTTTTTCCGGGAAACAAATATTGCGGATTTCTGCTCGAAAACGAATTGCATAATCTCGAAAAAATTCTGCATGCCGAAAAACATCCGTTCACTGCAATCATAGGCGGAGCCAAGGTTTCATCGAAGATTGATGTTATCAAAAGTCTGAGTAACATTGTCGACAACATGATCATCGGCGGCGGTATGGCCTTCACTTTTGTAAAAGCGCTTGGCGGCAAGGTTGGAAGCTCATTGATTGAAGAAGACAAACTCGATATTGCGCAGGAAATTGTTGCGGAAATGATGCGCAAGGGCGTGAATCTCTGTCTGCCAACCGATGCGGTGATTGCCGACGCATTCAGCAACGACGCACAGACAGGATGGAGCGAAGCCGACAACATTCCCGACGGCTGGATGGGCCTCGATATCGGACAGAAAAGCATCAAGCGTTTTGCCGATATCATCAACCACAGCGAAACCATTTTGTGGAACGGACCGCTGGGTGTTTTTGAAATGGAAAAATTCAAACAGGGCACAAAGTCCATGGCTATCTCTACTGCTTCAGCCACCATTCGTGGCGCGTATTCGCTGGTGGGTGGCGGCGATTCGGTGGCAGCCATCAATAAATACAATCTCGCCGATCAGGTAAGCTACGTGAGTACCGGTGGTGGAGCCATGCTTGAGTATCTCGAAGGAAAGGAGTTGCCGGCGGTGAAGGCGCTGGAGGAGTAAAAAGTTGAGGATGTCTCAAAACGACGTCTTCTTCAAAAACAATATTCCATCGTCTGAAAGCGACGCAGGAGCGAGAGGATATGGAATCGTTGTTTTTGAAGCTGTTACGACGATTCCATATTCCGGCCGGAACAATTTCAACTACAATATAACCGACCGGAACGATGGAATATCGTAACGATTTTTCAATTTTGAGACATCCTCAACTGAATACCGATGAATTTTATCATGCAATAATTTTCAAAATTCATGGTTATTATGAAAAATTAATACCATGAAAACCACAATTTTTGCATTTATTCTCATTTTCTCAATCAACTTGCTGCATGCTCAGAATGGATTTTATGTGGGTTATGAAAATGGCGGCAAATGGGATCAGTTCCATTACCTGAACTCAAAGGGATATTCGCTGAACAAATTTCAGCTCGATGGTGTTCTGGGCGGATATATTGGCTACCGGTTAAACAAGGTGACCTTCGAAACCGGCTTCTACGGCTATTATACAAGTTCCCCTTCTTTGCAGTATAACTATGCAACAGGTGCCATCGAAAAGACTTATGGTTGTTTTGGCAGTTCCGCAATGAACAGCTGGATGATTCCGCTGCGTTTTGGAAACGAGTATTTTTTTCTGAAAGACAGACTTTTTATTAAACCTGAAATTGCATTTACAACAATGATTGCGCGTGATTATTCCGACAATCAGCCCTGTGGCTCCTGGGGTGAGAATATTTTTATTCCCGGCGATTCAACCTATATTCCCACTTCGGCCGATTCATCAAAAGGAAATTGTTACCGGAGTTCGAAAATTAATTTCGGCGTCGAGACCAGTCTTTCTGCGGGCTATCGTTTTAAAAAGCGAGCCGATATTTATCTGAAGGCAACGTATGCTGCCGGTTTTTCGCCGGTGTATTATGAAACAATAACGCACTTTTCGGCGACTGAAAATGTGCAGGCCACCAAGTCTTTCAACGGAAATTCGCTTCTGATGCAGATCGGGCTGCGGTTCTATATTGGAAAGCAATAAACGAATTGTATAAGTAGTGCGAAGTTTGAAAACATCGCACTACTCTTCATAATTAAAACCATTCCCCGAAGGGGAAAAACATTAATAGCAATCCAACAGCAAAATCTTTCCCCGTATGGGGATCAACGTGTACGGTATTCAGAGCTGTATTTGGATGGTTTATGTCCTACGGACGAAACAATTATTGTTTGTTTGCTATTAATATTGAAGCCCTACGGGCTAAAGATTGGTGATTATTTTTCGAAGTATTTTTGTTGTTTGTTGTAATTAAGCGCTAATCTGAAAATGTATATTTTTGCATGAACGCAACAAGTTTGTTTGTGATGAAAATTCGGACAATTGCTATTTTGTTTTTGCTGATGCTATCTGGCACTACCCAGAGCCAGACATACAGCTCAATCGTACCAGACAACGAAATATATGATTTTCTGAATTGGCTGACGAAGCACGGTGACCGATGCACTGAAAATCGTTTGTTTAGGCGTGTCAGAATCAGCCAGAACATGGACAACTGGACACCTAATAATTTCTTTCAGAAAGATACCGTGTTCAGTAATTCCAATTATGACAATGATTTTTTGTTTGAAAAGGGATCCGTAGCAGATAGTTTGTTTTCGCAGACTGACCGCGAGTCTATGTATCAGCAATTTGTTGCGCAAAAAGATTCGGTGTGGAAGAGACGTTTTAAAGGCGCTGTCTTTGCAAAGAAAGGAAAATCAAATCGCGCAAAGATTTTCTATTCAATTCCCTTGTTTTCGTTAGACCGGAATTATGCCCTTGTGAAAATGTGTTGCTACAGCGGTGAGCTGAATGCTTTCGGAGGATATTTTATTTACCGTAAAATGGGTAATCACAGATGGAAATTTGTGGAAGGAATTGATGCTTGGCAAAGCTGATTCTGATTGGTTTTCCGAATGTTTGATCGAATAGGAGTCTTAAAAAATGAATCATGAAAAAAGTATTATTGCTATTGGCCAATGGCTTTGAAATTTACGAAGCGAGTGCTTTTATTGATGTGATTGGCTGGAATCTGATAGAAGGCGATGGCAGCACAAGGCTGTATTCATGTGGCTTGCGGAAGGAGCTTCGAAGCACTTTTGATCAGTGTTTCATAGTTGATTTTCTGGTTGAAGAAATTGAAGTTGATGATTATGCTGCGCTTGCCATTCCTGGCGGATTCGAGGATTTTGGTTTTTACGATGATGCGTTTGATGAAAAATTCCTCAATCTGATTCAGCAATTCAGAGATAAAAACAAGATCATTGCATCCATTTGTGTGGGTGCACTGCCACTGGGAAAGAGCGGAATACTCCGCCACCGTTGCGCCACCACCTACAACAAAAATCCGTTGCGACAACAGATGTTGCAGAGCTTTGATGCTAAGGTATTGAATGAGCCGGTAGTGGAAGATGACAACATGATTACATCGTGGAATCCTTCCACAGCAATTCCTGTAGCAATGCGGCTTCTCGAAAAGCTGACATCGCAGGAAAATGCAGGGCGGGTGAGAGAGTTGATGGGTTTTTGAGAAGTCCTGCAACATATTCCACAATTTCCCGTGCATAAAACATAAACTCCAACCGCATAATAAAATATTTCCATTGGTGTTTTTGTAAGTGCTATATTTGTGTGGCGGGTGCAGGACGTTAGCAACTGTTTTAAAGCCAACACATAGACAGAAATAATTCGAAATATGGAAAAAGAACTATTTGAAAAGGCGTTTGTAGACAATTTGAACAAGAATTTTCAAAATCGCTCTAAATATTTTGATTTTCAATTTTATGTATTTAGTGAATTAGGTGGGACTGTATTTGAAATTAACAAATGTCTAATTCTCGAATTTCATAGAGCTGCTATAACTTTGACAAACAACTTACTTGAAAGACTTTTGAAACTATCTCTAATTTACAATGAAGCTGGAATTGGACCCAAGCCGGTTGAAGATTGGGGTAGTGCTTTTGAGGAACCGAATAAAAAATATAGTTCAATCCCATTAGGAAACTCAATTGAGAAATGTAGAAAACTTGGCTTAATTACAGAGAAAGAAAAAGTATTTCTTTTCGACACAATTCGAGAATTAATGAGAAATGGTTTCTCTCACGCGGATTCGACTAAAATTTTAAACGGAATATCGGACGAAACGACAATGTTTGAAGGCTGTATTTCAAAGCCAACAGAAATAAAACCGGTTAGAGTGAACCAGAAAATAATTCCATTTATTCAGGCAATACATTTCGAGAATTTTGCAAAAGAAAATGCTGCGAATTATTTCGACTACATTTTTGAATTAATAAAGAAAATTGACCAACGGTTAATTGATAGAAATAAAAAAACCAGCATATAATATAAGTCTTCGTATAGATGAGGAACGAAGCCAAACATGAAGCTCTGTTGCACGAAATGCAGTCTTTTTAGCAATTACATCATCTTTTCCGCCACCCACTCAGCAATCTGCACGGCATTGGTGGCGGCGCCTTTGCGGAGGTTTATTGTCGCTTTTCTTCATTAAAAACATGAAGTTTAAATCTTTTTTATTCCGGAAAATAAATGTTACATTTGTTGGAAACAAAAAGATAATGGCTAAAGAAACAGCAATAAAATTATTTAATGACAAACAAATAAGAACTATTTGGAATGAAGACCAGGAAAAATGGTATTTCTCTGTTGTTGATGTTGTGGGCGTATTGACTGACAGCCCTAATCCCCGGAAATACTGGAGTGTTCTGAAAACAAGACTAAAAGCGGAAGGCAGTGAGATGGCTACAAATTGTAGTCAACTGAAATTGCAGGCAGCAGATGGAAAATTTTATCTTACCGATGTTGCCGATACAGAGCAGCTTTTCAGATTGATTCAAAGCATTCCGTCTCCCAAAGCCGAGCCCTTTAAAATGTGGTTGGCACAGGTTGGCCGTGAACGAATGGACGAAATTGAAGATCCGGAAATTGGAATAGACCGATTGATGGAAACCTATCTGCGCAAAGGATATTCAACAGCCTGGATAAATCAGCGTTTAAAAAGCATCGAAGTCCGGAAGGAACTGACGGATGAGTGGGACAAAAGTGGAGTTGAGAAGGGACAGGAATATGCAATTCTTACTGATGATATAACCAAAGCCTGGAGCGGGTTTACAACAAAACAATACAAGAAATTCAAAAACCTGAAACGGGAAAACCTGCGCGACAACATGACCAATCTTGAGTTGGTTCTCAATATGCTTGCAGAAGCCACTACTACCGAAATTTCTAAGGAAAAGAAGCCAAAGGGTTTGAAAGAAAGCCGGAAAATTGCACGCCAGGGTGGTGTTATTGCAGGGAAAACCAGAAAAGAAATAGAGAAAAAAACAGGGAAGAAAGTCGTATCAGGTAAAAACGCAAAACAGCTTGCAGCCAACAACGATTCGAAACAGAAATAATTTTTTACGTCACTTTACCACCCTCTTACCAATCTTCCCCGCATAACCCAAAAAAATTTCAATCGCATAATAAAAACTTTTTCATTGGTGTTTTTGTAAGTGCTATATTTGTGGGACGGGTGCTTGAATACTGCGTGAAAATTCATTGTTATGATATACATTCTTGAAAATCGTGAAACAAACTGGGGCGACTTTGGTAGCTTGTTGGTATCGGGCATGGTATTTCATCTTGAAAGATTGAACGGTTTGTTGCAGATTGAGAGATCCGGCCCATACGTGCCCCCTCTTATTGATTCAGGTTTAGGTAATATTATCGTCAGGGATGATGTAAAGCGAATGCTTGAAACATCCGGATTATCTGGCATTAAATATAAGCCTGTAATTAAAAAACACATTGTTGAAATACATTGGGATAAATGGGATTTGCAATCTGAGGAACCGCCATATTATCCTGAAAGTGGGGAGCCGGAAGATTACATTCTTGAGGCTGAACACTCTGAAATAATTTCTGCACAAATCGGAGATCTTTGGGAACTCATAATTCCTGAAACAGGAACTTTCCGGAATAATCTGTTTGTTGAATTTGGTCCTCCTGCTGATATCTTTAAGGCCGATAACAAGGGATATATATTCCTTACGGAGAAAGCAAAAATATGGATAGAGCATAATGCAGGTGAATGGGTGACGTTTGAAAAAATGGAGGACGGGAAAAGCTGTATATCAAAGAAATGAATGCTCTGAAGTTTATCTGAGGCAATTTTTTTGTCCAATAAAAACGCAATCTGCACCACATAAAAATTCCAATCGCATAATAAAATATTTCCATTGGTGTTTTTGTATGTGCTATATTTGTGGGACGGGTGCAGGTCATTGGTAAGTATTAATGAAACGACTACTTTTCATATTTTCAATTCTCTTAATTGTCTCCTGTGGACATAAAACAAGTGACTCAAGTCAAGAATTGGCAATTCCTGAAAGCTTGGAAAATAAGATTAATCAAACTGATCAAATTGCAGGAACGTTACAAGCTCTTGAACAACCCAATGTTCTTGATTCCGTAAAAAGCATTGAAGTTTTTAAAGATTTTGCCATGGATTATTCTCCATCTAGAAAACCAAATGTGGGAGCTGCAAAGCTACCTGAACTTTCGGATTCGGTGTTAAGCGCAATGGCTATTATTAAAACTTCACGACCAGAGGAATTTGAAAAGTATTTGATGTTGATTTTTGTAAAACTTTATAGTGCCCATTTAGAATCTTGTCATCAATCTTATGAGATAAGACGGCAGCCAACAGGTAGACTTGATAGGGGAAAAGACCCTTTAGTGTATGAGTTTAACGACATAACTAAGAAATACAAAGACAATGAACAGATTGAATTTATGCCTTCAAGTATTGGTTATGAGTATGTTATGACTCACAGATACTTGTTGGACTTTCAATCAATTAAAAAACACGTTGAAATAATTGAACGTGTTCAGAAAAATATAGAAGATGGAGTTTATTGGAAATATACTAAAGAATAAACACTTAGTAACAAGCAGAAAATTTGAATTACAGCGGCAATTCAAATTTGAGTGATTTAGCATTTATTAAAAGTAGTAGTTATTTGATAGGACCGTGCATCGAAATCCGCAACAAAAAATACTGCCAGACCGTTAGCCCCACAAACCCCTCAATCAGCTCTTTTAATATTTTTCGCCACCCATTCAGCAATCTGCACCGCATTGGTGGCGGCGCCTTTGCGGAGGTTGTCGGCGACAACCCACAGGTTGAGTCCGTTGGCAATGCTGTCGTCGCGGCGGATGCGGCCTACAAAGGTGTCGTTCTTTCCTTTGGCATAGAGCGGCATCGGATAAATATTTTCGGCCGGATTGTCCTGAACCGTCACACCGGGTGTTTCGCTCAGCAGCTTGTAAATATCGGCGATTTCGTAGGGTCTTTCAAATTCAACATTCACCGATTCGCTGTGGCCGCCGGTTACAGGCACACGCACAACGGTGGCCGACACCTGAATCTGCGGGGCACGAAGAATTTTGCGCGTTTCGTTCACTAATTTTTCTTCTTCGGTGGTATAGCCATTGGGCAGAAACGATCCGCCGTGCGGCAGACAGTTCATGTCGATCGGATGCGGATAAACCATTTTGCCTTGCTTTCCGGCGCGTTCGTTCATGAGTTGTTCAACGGCATACATGCCGGTTCCGCTTACACTCTGGTAAGTCGAAACGACAATACGTTTGATGCCGAAAGCCGCATGCAGACGGCTCAGCGCGAGCACCAGCTGAATGGTGGAGCAATTGGGATTGGCAATGATTTTTGTTTCACGTGTAATGGTGTCGGCATTGATTTCGGGCACCACCAGCGGGATTTCGTTATACATGCGCCACTGCGAACTGTTGTCAATCACAAAGCAACCATTCTCCG
>Ga0116172_10004647_pt1 | contig 11107 bp, 8 predicted proteins | sample AD_UKC083_MetaG_FD_89799 | JGI IMG/M metagenome (GOLD analysis project Ga0116172, IMG submission 89799) | Active sludge microbial communities of municipal wastewater-treating anaerobic digesters from USA - AD_UKC083_MetaG | ecosystem: Engineered > Bioreactor > Anaerobic > Digestate | place: USA...
AACATTCCCATATAAGGAGGCAGATGCGTGATAGCCTTAAACACCGGGACAAGCAATAACCCTCCAACGCCCAAAGCAAGCATTAAATTACGCTCAAAAGGAGTTGTTACTGACTTTTTGCTTTCATCCAGCTTCGGTCTGGTTACATGCCCCTTCATGGTGAAACCAAGAATAACAAGAGGAATAATCATGCAAACCAGACTTGGAATGAATACACCTGTAATAATACTGATTGTTGTTACCTGGCCTCCGATCCAGAGCATAATGGTCGTGACATCACCGATGGGCGACCAGGCACCGCCGGCATTTGCAGCAAGAACAACCATACTGGCATAAAACCATCTGGTTTTTTTATCATCTATCAGTTTTCGGAGCAGCGCTATCATGACAATGGTTGTTGTCAGATTGTCGAGCATGGCAGAAAGAAAGAAAGTAATAAAACTTATTATCCAGAGAAGTTTTACTTTATGCGTGGTCTTAATTCGATCGGTGATTACTTTGAATCCTTCATGCTGGTCGGTGATTTCAACAATCGTCATGGCTCCCAGCAGAAAGAAAAGAATTTCGCTGATTTCGCCCAGGTGTTCAATAATCTGATTGTGAACAATGAAATGCTGCATGCCTTCAATTGTGTTGGCATCAGGGTTTGCTGCAAAGTATTCATTCCATGCAGTACTGACACCACTTGTGAAAATTTCAAATGCACCGGAAATGTAAACAACCCAGGTTAATGTTCCGATCAGCAGGGCTGAAGCAGCTTTGTCAATCTTCAACGGGTGTTCGAGGGCAATAGCTATGTAGCCGATAACAAATACAACTACCATCAAAAGAAACATACTCATAGTACTTGGTTTTGGTGAGAATTGGCTACAAAGATTAATAAAAAAATTGATTCGTCCAAACTTTTTGTCATTGAGTACACATCTATCTTTTTTGCATCTGTTAATTTAATTGTTTTATCGTTTTTCTAAAGCAATCAATCCGGTTGACCTGATATGATTCTTATAAAATCACATGCTGTCAACGTCAGCCGGAGACATTTCCCGATGAATTGAATATGAGAATGCTTATTGCAGAGAACCGTATGCAACACAGCCCAATATCAGAACGGATATCCAATACCAAAACTCAGCGTGGTTCTGGTCAATGGTTTGTCGAAGCCGACCCATCTTTCGTTTTCGGCCATCGAAGGATCTCGGAGCGGAAAGGATGCATCAATTCTGAAAATGAAAAAATCGAAATCGAGCCGCAGACCCAGACCGGTACCAACAGCAAATTGCCTGTAAAAATCAAGTCCGGGAAATTCGCCTCCCGGAAACTCTTCGCTGGCATTTGCAAGCCACACATTGCCAGCGTCGACAAACAAGGCGCCATTGAACCAGCTGATAATCGGAAAGCGGTATTCAAAATTAAACACCATGCTTATATCCCCTGTGCGGTCGAAAAAGGTGCTGTCTGAATAAGTGCCGGGACCAAGCGAACGGAACTTCCAGGCCCGGATGTCGTTGGAGCCGGACGCAGAATAACTTTTTTCGAAAGGAAGCAAAACACTGTTTCCATAAGGAATTCCAAGCCCCACAAACGACCTGCAAACAAACATGGTCTGATTGAGCCATGGCTTATAAAACCGGTAATCGATATCAACTTTTAAATATTGTGAATAGTTGATTCCAAGCACCCTGTATATTTCGCCCTGCATGGCGTTGTTGAAAGAGTTGCCGGCCCACAAAAATAATCCCGCCTGCTCTATAATCAATTTTGCATATGAATACGGGCGGTTCTTTCGAAGTGCCTGATTGCTCGATACAATTGAAAGCCCGCAACCCGGAATAAAGTGATCTTCGTAGCTGTATCGTATGGTGCGCGAAAACTGCGAAATACGCTCTGCAAACAATGAGTCGGGAAGAATGCGCACAAGATTGATGGGGAGATAAACCTGATAAACGCTGGTGGCAGATTCCTTCCATTCGAGCGAAGCCTTAAGATGACTGATGTAACGCTCGTAATCTGGCCGCAGCTGATAACTGAATCCCGCGGTATATTTCATCATCGGATGGCTGCTCTGCGTAAACCAACGACTATTGACAGGCGTTGTCAAACCAATCTCCGAGCTGATTTCGGCCGAGTTGAAGGGCAGTCCGCCAATGACATCGTTTTCCTCTTCAAAAATGGTTTTCTGCAATTCAAGCCCGCCCTTGAACTTGAAATTGAATTGTTCGGCACCTTGAAAAAGATTCCGGTTTTTATACACCAGATTGCCTGCTGTACCAAGGTTGCCTGACGAGTTGGTCCCTTCGATTTCAACATTGATTGCCTGTACCGGAGACAAACTCAGTTCAACATAAGCATCAAGCGGAACCGTCTGTCCATGCCGGATTCCGGCAGTGTCTGGCACAAAACGGATGTTGATGTATTTAAAAACATTCAGACTGCTGAGCTCAGCCTGCGTTTTATTGGCATTGTTCAGATTGAAATAATGTCCTGACCGGATAAAAATCTTGCGGGCAATTACGCGCGGCTTCACGCGCATCGGGCTCTGGTGAAGGAAATACAACGTGTCGGTTTCTGTCTTGCTGCGAAGTTGTTTTACAAACTTCAGGGTATCATACTTTATAACACCATCTCCGGCAACCGAAAAATCAGGCAGGACAAAAATACTTCTGACCTTGTATTTCTGGTGATTGTAAAATTCAGTTGTGCCATTTTTCTGAACAAACGGGCGGTTGATGATGACCTTTACATTCAGCGTCCTGTTTCCCAGCGCCGAATCTATCTCATAGCGAATGTATGATTTTGAAAATGCGAAGTATCCGAGATTTTTCAGATCATCATTGATGCGCATGCGCTCACTTTCAAAAACATCTTCATCGTAAATGTTTCCCTGCTGCAGAAGCGAATTTGCCTTACCCGAAATCAGGTATGAACTGATATCCGGATCTCCGGAAAAATATTCAACCTTGTTTATGGTGTATGGAACGCCTGCATTGATGCGGTATTCAATGCTTGCCTTGTTTTTCTTTTTATTGAAAACCACCGTATCCTTCACATCAGCATTGAAAAAACCATGCTTTCTGCAATACAAGTCCATCTGCGAAACACTTTGCCTTGTGAGCCCGGAGTCAAGAAAAACCGGCTCTTCGCCAACTGTGTTCATGAGCCAGTTACGGAGTCCGCGATTGGCTTTTTCAAGTTCCTTCTGTTCGTTGATGTATTTTTCAGGATGTCGGTTTTTTTTCTTCTGGATTTTCTTTTTGATTCTGGCTTCCTTCTGGGCTGTTCTGTCTTTCATCGAAGCGCCCAGGTTGTACACACCTGTGTGCAGGCGCAATCCCACAAAGCGACGATTCTCGTGTTGCCTGATCAGACCATCAAGGTCATAATAATCCAGTGCATTGTTGTCAATGACAAGCTTTGTATCGGTGAGCAGAATTTTGCCCGGATTGCGGCGCGTTGTGCTGCATCCTCCAAGTATTAAAAACATTGGAAGAAACACCATCAGGCAATATTTCAGCAACCGGTTATTCATACCTCAGTGATTCGATGGGATCGAGTCTGGCAGCCCGGTTGGCAGGAATGATTCCTGAAAGGATTCCGACCGCCAGTGTCAATGTGAAACCCAGAATGACCCATCCCCAGGGAACAATAAAATTGCTGTCGAGAAAAATACTGATGATATTGCCAGCCAGCACGCCAAGGAGAATTCCGAGCAGTCCGCCCATCTGACCGACCACAATGCTTTCAATCAGAAACTGATTGCGGATGGCCACACTGGTGGCACCCATTGCCTTGCGCACGCCGATTTCGCGTGTTCGCTCCGATACACTGACCAGCATGATATTCATCAATCCGATGGAAGCGCCAATGAGAGTGATAAGCCCGATGAGGGTGGCTGCCAGCGTTACATAGCGAATGTTTTCGAGGAGCATATTCACCATGCTGTCGCTCTGGCGGATTTCGAAATTATCGGCCTGCCCGACTTTAAGCTTGCGGATTGTTCTGAATATACCCGTTGCCTCTCCTGTTGCCGTCTCCAGCAATTTAGTATCAGTCGGCATGACATTGATCCGGAACGAAACATCGGAATTGCTGAAATAACGACGCACAGTTGTGACGGGTACCATGCATGAATTATCGCCCGAGAATCCAAAACTGCTTCCTTTCGATTTCATGACTCCTACCACCAAAAAGCGGACTGGGCCTATTGAAATCTGCTTGCCAAGCGGGTTTTCGCCAGTCGGAAACAATACCTCCGCCACCTCGCTTCCGATTACGGTTACATTGCGCCCCATATTCACTTCGTGGCGCGAAAAACCGCGCCCTTTCTCAACTTCCTGACCACTGGTAACCATGTAATTCTCGTCGACACCCAAAACATCAACATTGGGATTTGATTTCTCCAGCATGTATCTGACTGTAGCTGTACCTGAAGCATTGGTGTAAATGGAAACAACAGCCGGGAACTGATATCTTTCCTTAAATGTAGTCGCCTGATCCCATGTGATGTCTTCAAACTCTATTCTGTCGTCGGGCCCGCCTCCATGACTGCCCCGCATCTTTACATCGACAATGGTAAATGTATTGCTCCCCATGCGCGTGAAATTTTCGCTCAGCGAAAACTTGATGGATTCGATGGCTGTAAGAATGCTGATAAGGGCCATAATGCCGAAAGCAATAATGAGTACTGTGAGAATGGTCCTCAGCAGATGGCTACGCACTGATCGAAGCGCGATGTTAAAGCTTTCGCCTATAATTTTCAGATTCATCTATACAATATTTAGCCAGGAAAGTGTCCCGAAAATGAAAGCCCAGGAAACAACCGATATGCAAAAATAAACAATTATATACTTGGTTTTCCGGAACCAGCGACGAACAATAAACGCAGTGAGCGGAATTGAAAGTATGGATGGTCCGAAAACCATCAGCAGGGGGATGCCAAACTTTCTCAGTTTCATCTGCCTGCGGTACCGCTTCATCCATTCTCCGTTTACTGTCCTGCGCTTTTTTAAAACAATCCTGTTGAACAAAAGGATTATTTCGTCGCCCCTTAAAAAAGGTATTTTTTAAGCTGCCCACGGTTTGAAAATTTGCTGAAAAACCAAGCGATAAATAAAGCACAGAAAATCTTTCTTGATTTTCTGTATCATCTTCTTAAGATTCCATGCTGTTGCAGCCATTAATGCATTGATCTGGATTCCACTTTCACCCATGAGATAGTTTTGTTCCATGCGGAAATCACTTTTCAAATGTCCGATAATTGGCTCTATTCCTGCCCTTGCTCTGAATTTCCTTCGTTTTTGTAGCTTTTGATATTTTGTGTCGCTTGCTTTCGGTTTTCCAGGCGTTATAATTTTCACGCCGTTTATTTCTGTTTTGCCTTTCCCTCCCCGATCATAAGCCAATTCCTGCGGCAACACCAAATTGTTATTCTGCATTTGATTTAGTAACGGTTCTATTGTATGACCATCATAAACGTTGTCAATAAATGCTTTTATTGCCGTGATAATTTTCATTCCTTTTTTTCCTGTGCAAATAAGACCCGTTTTATTTCCAAATTCATACTGTTTATGCGGCTTTCCTTTGGATATGCATTTGGTAAAGGGCTTGTGCAAACTGTAAACTTTATCGCTATCATTCTTTTGTTGGTTAACGGCTTTTTTGAACAATTCAACATCTTCTGCATACAACGATTTTTGACAGGCATCCATTTTTCTATCCAACTCTCTCAATTGTGCATTGGCTATTGTTTTGAGCCGTTTCTTTGCTTTCTTCGCTTTCTTTGCCCGACGCGGATGTTTTCCGTTGTATGTGTCCCGCAGCAGTTGTTTGCTTTCACGTGTGTAGGTGCGGCGTTGATCAATCTCTTCTTTTGCGGCAATCTTATTGCACTTTTCAATTACTTTTTTACATAATTTTGCATCAGTCGGAAACGTAGTGAAATTGCCCTGTACAGTGGTATCAGATAAAACAAATTTTGATTTTGCCTGAACTTCTTTGCCATGTATTTTTACACTGTAGGCAAATATTTTTTCTATTCCTTTTTCACCCACGCGATTGCGGAAATGCACAAAATCGCTCGGTGCAAATGGAAATTTGTGTTCAAAGAAAACACCACCACAAAAGTACTGGAAGTACGCATCGCGCACCCATACTTCAGGTAGCCGTTCATCACTCAGGTTGTACAGATGTTTTAGCATCAGGCAAGCAACCATTAATCGAATCGGAACGCTTGGTGCGCCTTTGTCTGAGTAGTACGAAGAAAACCCTTCTTCAAAATATTTCCAATCGATTGTCTTGCTAAGCAGAACAAGCTCGTGACTCATGTCAATAAAATCAACCAGCATGGGTCGAAATAAATCCCGTTGTTTTTTTTCAGGTAATTTTCCTTGCATTATTTGCCGCTTTTTGTGCCATAAAAGTACAAAATCCGGTAATAATTTGCAACAAAAAGTTATTATATATTATTGACATTCAATTGTTTAAAACTGTTTTAAGGGACGACTATTTCAGCAGAAAAAAAATAAAAAACAAAAAATCCGATGATACCGCCCAAGGCCAGACTCAATGAGGTTTCCCAGTAACTGAAGCCACTGGCAACTGCCGCCGGTCCGGCAAACAGAAACTTGTAGGTGCTGATGGCAACAACATACAAATATTCGTAGAACCTATGTGCTAAAAGCAGTAGGCACAGCATATCTGAAAATTAATCCTTGCGGCCATAGGCAAGATCTCCCGCATCACCCAGCCCGGGAACAATGTAGGCGTGAGCCGTCAATTCCTCATCAACTGCTGCAGCCCAGATATGGAGCTTGCGATGTGGCAGATGCTGACGAACATAATCGATACCCTGAGTGCTTGCTATAACCGTGGCTACATGCACTTCTTCGGGCATTCCGAACTGAAACAGTTCCTTTACGGATAACACCAGCGAAGAGCCTGTAGCAAGCATGGGGTCAGCAATAATCAGAGTCTTGCCTTCAATGTCGGGACAACTCACATATTCTACCTGAATGGTAAACCGTCCATCCTTGTGATGTTTGCGGAATGCTGAAATAAAAGCACTTTCTGACTTGTCAAAAATGTTCAGAAATCCCTGATGAAAAGGCAGTCCCGCGCGCAGAATGGTCGCCAGTACAGGCCAGTTTTCAACCACCGGCACATCAACTTCTCCCAGCTGGGTGGTCACCTGACGAGGTACATAACTGATCTTTTTGCTGATTTCATAAGCGAAAATTTCACCCAGCCGCTCCAGATTTCTTCTGAAACGCAGACTGTCCTGCTGTATCTCGGCATCGCGCAGCTCACTGATGAATTGATTCACAATGGAATTTTCCTTACCCAGATGATGTACCATGGTTTCGTTGTGTTGGTGGAGCGAAAATAAATATTTTTTTGATTCTGTTCTGTCGTAAATGTCATGTGTCCGGAGCAGATCAGCCAACATCCTGCTTCTGAAAGTTCAGATAGAACCGCACGATGGCCTCAATTCCGTTCAGGAAATTCTCTACCCGGTAACTTTCATTTGGCGAGTGGATGGCATCTGACTCAAGGCCGAATCCCATCAGCAGCGATTTCACGCCAAGGATTTCCTCGAAAGTGGCAATAATCGGAATGCTGCCTCCGCTGCGGGTTGGAACAGGTTTTTTGCCGAACAGTTCTGTCAATGCCGTGTCAGCTGCCTGATAAGCCTTGCCTTCAATTGGCATCACATAGGGCTGTCCGCCGTGAAGAATATCCACTTTCACTTTGGTATATGCCGGGGCAATCTTCTCCAGATGCGCCTTGATCAGCTCCGCAATTTTTTCATTATTCTGATGGGGCACCAGACGCGACGATAATTTCGCATATGCTTTTGAAGGCAACACAGTCTTTGAACCTTCACCGGTATAACCACCCCAGATGCCGCACATGTCCAGAGTCGGGCGGATTCCGGTCCTTTCAAGCGTTGTGTATCCTTCTTCTCCGAATAATTCAGCCACATCAATTGCAGACTTATAGTTGTCGATGCTGAAAGGCGCCTTGTTCAGCGCAGCCCGCTCTGCATCTGAAACCACATCAACATCATCGTAAAATCCGGGTATGGTGATACGGCCTTTCTCATCAGTAAGCGAGGCAATCATTTTCGAAAGCATGTTGATTGGATTGGCCACTGCACCGCCAAAAAGTCCAGAGTGCAGATCGCGGTTGGGTCCTGTAAGCTCAATCTGCAGATAGGTCAGGCCACGTAATCCAACCGTAATGCTTGGAATATCTGCGGCAATCATACCCGTATCGGACACCAGGATGATATCTCCTTTCAAACGGTCTTTATTGCTTTTGCACCATTCCACCATGGCCGGGCTACCGATTTCCTCCTCGCCTTCGATCATGAATTTCACATTGCATTTGAGGAGATTGTTTTTCATCAGATATTCGAAGGCCTTGGCATGCATGAAACCTTGTCCCTTGTCGTCATCGGCTCCACGGGCATAGATTTTCCCGTCAATAATCACAGGCTCAAACGGATTTGTCTTCCATTCCGTTACCGGATCAACGGGCATTACGTCATAATGAGCATACACAATGACTGTCGGAAAAGTGGGGTCAATGACCTTTTCACCATAAACCACCGGATTTCCGCTGGTCGGGCAAACTTCAGCCAAATCAGCACCCGCGTCAAGAATTGATTTTTTCCAGTATTCAGCAGCACGGATCATGTCCTGTTTATGTGATGACTCACTTGAGATGGAAGGAATTCTCAGAAGATCAAACAATTCGTTCAGAAAGCGATCCTTATTGTCGTCGATGTAATTACGTATTTCGTTCATCTCTTTTTGATTTTGAAACAAAGATAGCATTTTAAATAATCAATTTATTTCAAAATGCGCAAATTTGATTTAGCCATGCAACATTAGTAATTCAATAAAATCCTACTCCTGTCAAATAATATTTACCATTAAAATGCAACCTTACCGCTATAAATTTTATCTTTGCCAAACAAATCATTTCGCATTGCCATGTTTTATAGACGAATTGCCGTTTTTCTTTGCTTGTTGCTGACCTTTTCAGGATTGAATGCTCAGATTTCCGTTGATTATTCATTAACTCCTACTCAGCTGGTACAGAACGTTTTACTTGGCGGGGGAATTTCTGTTTCCAATGTGACCTTTACCGGCGGAGCCGAAATGAGGGGGACATTTGAAGGAAACTCCAATCTTGGAATCGATACAGGACTTGTTCTGGCCACAGGTGATATTGCGGTAGCCATAGGGCCAAATAGTTTTACAAGCCATTCCGACGGCGGTGGTGTTGCCGGTGATTCTCAACTCGATGCTTTGATTGGCAGCACAACCAATGATGCAGCCGTTCTTGAATTTGACTTTGTGCCTTCATCCGACACCATCCGGTTCTTTTATGTATTTGGCAGCGAAGAGTACCCGGAATATGTATGTTCTGATTTCAACGATGTTTTTGCCTTCTTTCTTTCAGGTCCAAATCCTTTGGGTGGTAACTACGTAAATGAAAATCTCGCAAAAATTCCGGGAACCAACATCCCTGTTGCCATTAATTCCATCAATCCGGGCGTTGCAGGTTCCAGCGGAACTCCCGGCGGTTGCACATCACTGGCCTATTCTTCACTTTACAACGATAATACAGGCGGCACAACCATTCAATACGATGGTTTCACCGATGTTCTCGAAGCATCGGCCAATGTAATTGCCTGTTCTACCTATCACATCAAAATCGCCATTGCCGATGTTACAGACGGAGCCTACGATTCCGGCGTTTTTCTCAAAGCCAAGAGTTTTAGTTCACCGGCTATTGGCATCACTGCTGTTGGCAGCTCGTTCGATTCAACCATGGTGGAAGGATGTGGCTATGCAACCTACACATTCACACGGGGCGGTGATCTATCGAATCCATACACAATAAATTATCTGATTGAAGGCGATGCCATCAACGGGATTGATTATACCGACCTTGCCGGAAATCCCATTCCCAGCTCGGTTACATTTGCTGCAGGCCAGAACAGCGTTGATCTGAACATTGACCCTGTTAACGACGCGCTATCAGAATTTACCGAACAAATTAAACTTTCCATCCCTCAGGTAATCTCATGTATCGACGACACTTTGTCGGCTACCATATACATCACCAATGTTGATCCGATGACCATTGAACTGAGCGGCGATACTGTTATCTGCGTTGAGGAAGGCGAATCAAGCACGCTGAACGTTGCATTCAGCGGCGGTTACGGGCCATTTGACTTTGCATGGGATAATGGTCTCGGCAACAGCAGCCAGGTAATTGTTGCACCGGAACAGCCAACCACCTACACCGTTTCAATACTTGATTCCTGCGGAAATGAATCTGCAGTGAAATCCATTACCATTCACAATGAATGTGAAATCAGGCTGACCAATATTGTCACTCCAAATGCTGATGGATTCAACGAATCCGTTGTATTTCCGAATCTCGAAAATTATCCCGGATCAGAACTCATCGTTTTCAACCGTTGGGGCAAAATCATTTACAAAAGCTCCTGCTATGCAAATGACTGGTCCCCGACTGACTTTTCTGAAGGTACTTACTACTATGTGCTGAAAAAAACCGCAGGCGTTGAACATCCTGCAAAAGAATTTCACGGTACAATGACCATCCTAAAATAATTGAAATGAAAACTTTCACAAACCGGCTGGCTTTCATTCTGATAATAACACTCTCGGGTTATAACGGTTTCGGACAACTTACCGTCACGTCCGGACTGACACCTGCCCAGTATGTGGATTTTCTTGTCGGTGCTGGAATCACCTACAGCAATGTAGTATACACGGGCGACCCGGCAGCAATCGGTAAGTTTGTGACCGGAGCAACACCAACCAATTTAGGTCTTTCCTCCGGGGTAATCATGTCATCCGGCTATGTGAACGGCACAGGAACAGAGGCAATTGGCAGTGCGGCTATCAATTTTGTAAGCACACCGTTTACAAATACGTATACAGATGCCAATCTGCAATCACTTATTCCGTCCTACACTGTTGAAGATGCCACCAAAATAGAATTCGATTTTATTCCGGTTTCCGACACCATCAAATTCCGCTATGTATTTGGATCGGAGGAATATCTCGAA
>Ga0116172_10004648_pt1 | contig 11105 bp, 9 predicted proteins | sample AD_UKC083_MetaG_FD_89799 | JGI IMG/M metagenome (GOLD analysis project Ga0116172, IMG submission 89799) | Active sludge microbial communities of municipal wastewater-treating anaerobic digesters from USA - AD_UKC083_MetaG | ecosystem: Engineered > Bioreactor > Anaerobic > Digestate | place: USA...
CTTTCGCGGACGGACTGGCGGTTCTCAGGAGCGTGAGGGATCTGGTCCTGGTCTCCCTCTTCGCGATTCTGGTATGGACGAGCCTGGTGCTCTCGGCCGCTCCGGTCTTCTTCGCGCTCTCGCTGCCGTTCCGCTGGTACTATCCCGCGCTCGTCCTCATACTGGCGGCCTTCGGAATGCTCATCCCCACTCCGGCCGGAACGGGAACGGTCCACGCGGCCCTGACGGCGGTCCTTCCCGCAGTGACCGACCTGACCGCCCCGCAGGCCGGCGGCCTTGCGCTGGTGTTCCACGTCACGCAGTTCCTGCCGATAATCGCGGCAGGCCTGGCGGCCGCGCTTCGCGAGGGCCTCAGGCCCGCCGACGTGGTGGACGGGAAGCAGGGGATGCCCGGCCGTTAGGGCCCGCTTGCAGAACCCATGCCTTTCCCGTGCCGCGCATCTGGAAGCGGGGGACGAAAATGCTTCGTTGCGCACACTGGCACGTTTCTTGCGGACCGATGTTTTCAGCGGCCCTTTGCTGCATATTAGCCCGACACCAACCCGGAGACGGGGGCGGGCCGGGCGGAAGGTATTCCGCAACCCTGTCCTCCACGCATATGCGTGTGAGAGCGGGCCGACATGGAGGCTTCGATGCCAACCTATGACTACGAGTGTGAATCCTGCGGGAAAAAGTACGAAAAGTTCCAGAGCATGACGGCCGACCCCGACAGGGTCTGCCCGGAATGCGGCGGCACCGTGCGCCGCCTGATAGGCTGCGGTGCGGGAATCATCTTCAAGGGTTCGGGATTCTACGCGACCGACTACAGGAAGGGGGCCTGCCCGGGCGACGGTGCAGCATGCGAATCCGCAAAGCCCTCCCCGGACGGCTCCGGGCACACCTGCTCCGGCTCGTGCTGCTGCAAGTAGGAGGCAGCCGCCGCCGGACCCGGGCTCCGGGCCGCATCCGTGCCCTTCCGCTGCTGGCGGGATTGGCTCTTCTGGCGTTGTCCTGCGGCGGCGGGCCACCGCCCGGCGAAGGAGTCGTCAGGGTTACGTTCTGGCACGCGATGGGCGGCCCCCTCGGCGACGTGCTGGAGGACTCCCTCATTGCGGAGTTCAACGCGACGCACCCCGGCATCGAGGTCGTGCCCGTGGCCATGGGCAACTACAGGGCGCTCAGCCAGAAGATCATGGCGAGCGTCATGGCCGGAGACACCCCGTCCATAGCCCAGGCATACGAAACCTGGACCGCCCAGCTCGTAAGGGGCGACGCCATCGTCCCGATGGACTCCCTGATGGCGCTCGACCCCGGCTTTACTGACGAAATCTGGCCCGACGTCTACGAAGTGTTCCGTGAGGACAACACGTTCGATGGCCGTATCTACAGCCTTCCCTTCAACAAGAGCGTTCCGCTCGTCTACTACAACGCCGATCTGTTCGAAAGCCTCGGCCTGTCGCCCGCGCAGACCCTGGACGGGCACAGGGCCCTCCTCCGCGCCCTGACGCTCGACGGCAACTCCGACGGGGATCTCCTGGACGACTGCGACCGATGGGGAACCGCCTTCACGGGCAGCGTCTGGACCTTCGAATGCCTCCTGTCGCAGTTCGGGGGGAGCCTCATCGATTCGTCCAGCGGCTCCGTCGCCTTCGACTCCCCGAGGGCGAGCAGGCGCTCGGCTTTCTCCAGGCCCTGCTCCACGAGGACCGAACTGCATATCTCGCAACGGGATTCGATCACCAGAGGCAGTTCTCGGCGGGCCGCGTCGCTCTCATCGAGGCTTCCGTCACCTCTCTCGCCTTCCTGAAAAAGGACATGCAGAGCAGAGCCGCAAGCGGGCTGTCCACCTTCAGGATCGGCGTCGCCCCGCTGCCTTCGGGCGTGCGGCGATCCGTGTTCATAGCGGGGACCAACGTGGTGATCTTCCGGTCCGACGACCCCAGGGAGATAGCCGCCTCCTGGGAGTTCGCGAAGTGGTTCCTCGAACCTCGCCAGCAGGCGAGGTGGTTCGCCGGCAGCGGTTATCTGCCCGCCGTGCGCGGAGCGCTGTCGGAACCCGAGGCGATCGCGAGGATCGAAGCGAACCCCGGGCTGGACGGCGTCATCGGACAGCTCGACTACGCGCTGTTCGAGCCTCAGACCTCCGCCTGGTACGAAGGCAGGGAGTTTCTTTCCGAGGCGATCGAGATAGCTCTGTACGGGCGGATGTCGGCCGGAGAGGCCCTTTCAAGGGCCGCCAGGCTTACGGACGCAGAAATCGCCGCCGGCAGATGAGGCCGGCGGGGCAGGGGGAAACCGCATGACAAAATCTCTTGCGCTACTTCCGCTCCTCGTGCTTCCGGCCGCGGGAATCACCGTCCAGGAGGCCAGAGCCGATCTCGACGGCGACGGGCTGCCCGATCTGCTCGGCCAGACAGTCACGATCGTCGCCGTGGCCGTGTGCGAGCCGACGCTCTTCTCCACGGGTTCCGGCGCGAGCTTCTACGTCCAGGACGCGACGGCAGGCATAAACGTCTATTCCTACAAGCTGCCGGGCTTCTCCGTAGGGCCGGGGGACACCCTCCAGGTCACCGGCGAGATCAAGCAGTACAACGGTCTCGCGGAGATCTCCCCGGCTGATCAGTCGGACTACGTCTTCGTGGGGGCCGGGGCGCCTCCCGAGCCCTTCCCTCTGGTCAGGCATCAGGGCGTCGGCGAGTCGGTGGAGGGGCTCCTGATCCGGGCGGGCGACCCCGGGAGAACCGAGTGGGTCACGGTGGCCAACGACCCGGTCCAGTCGGGCGGGGGCTGGAACTTCAACGTCTGGAACGGGGATACTCCGATAGCCGTTCGGGTGAGCGGCTCCACCGGGATCTCCGTGTCGGGGATCCGTGCCGGAGCGAGGCTCTTCGTCACCGGCGTCGGAGGTCAGTACGACTCCGAACCTCCCTATGACTCCGGGTATCAGCTCCTTCCCAGGTATCAGTCCGACCTCCAGGCGTATTCTCCGTCCATTCCCCTGACCTTCCATCTGGATGTCATGGGAACCCCCTTCGCCCCCTCCCGCGGAGAGGCTCTCCGGCTCGAATACGGCGGCCCCGACGACCTCAGATTCACCATCAAGGTCTTCGACAGGTCCGGGCGCGAAGTGGCGAGGCTCGTGGAGTCCCGGGTGGGCGGCGACGTGATGGAGTGGAAGGGCACGGACGATCGCAACGAGGCCCTTCCGATGGGACCGTACATCATCCAGCTCGAGGGGACGGGCCCCGCGGGCGAACGCATGGTGACCACCGAAACCGTCGTGGTCGCCGCGGGACTGGAGTGAGACCATGATAAGAACCGGAACCATCGGTCCTGCGGTTCCCGCGCTCCTGCTGCTGCTGACTCTCGCCCCGCCGCAGGCCTCGGCGGCCTTCGAGGAGCTGGAGATGGGAGTGGCGGACCAGGCAATGGGTGGAACGGGCGTCGTGGGCCTCGGGCCGTCGTCTGTCCTGTCGAACCCCGCCAGCCTCGCCCGGGGCGGCGGATGGACCGTGTACGCCTCTAGCAGGCTTCCCTTCACCGCTTTCGACTTCGCAACCCACGGCCTCGACGTTTCCACCTCCGTCACCGACACCTGGTCCGCGGGGGCTTCGATGAGGGTGTTCGGTTTCGAGGACTACGCCGAAACCCTGCTGGCCTTCACCGCGGCCGGGCGTCTGGGCCGCGGGATGCTCTTCGGTGTGCAGCCCGTTTTCGGGAAGGTGGACATAGCCGACGGGCAGAGCAGTTACGGGTCAGCTTCGGCATTCTCTCTCAACGCCGGCATCCAGGCCGAGGTCTATTCCAGATGGATGCTGGCCGCCTCGGTGCGGAACGTCTTCGAATCGCGCATAGGCGAGAGCGGGGAGACTTTCGGCAGGAAGCTCGACGCCGGACTGTCGTACGAGCCCTCCACGGGCCTGGTGTCAAGGGTCGTTCTCTCCCGCGACTACAGGGGGATGAGGATCCATGTCGGGCAGTCCGTGCCGGTCGGACCTCTGTCCGTTCTGGCCGGGGTCCGCACCGATCCGGCCGTGCTCACCGCAGGGCTCTCGGCCCGTGTCTCGGGAATCGAGCTTCAGTACGGCTTCGAGAGCCACCCCGACCTTTCCCCGACACATCAGTTCGGGGTGGGCTATGCTTTCTAGCCTCGTCCTCCAGGCGGTCCTGCTCTCCGTGCCGGCTACCGCCCCGGACCTGAACACGGCCACCCTGGAGGAGCTGCATGCGCTTCCCGGCCTCTCCGGAGAGCAGGCGGAGGCTCTGTACGCCTTCATCCTGGAAACCGGAGGCCTGCGCGACGTCTACGACGTGATGGAGATCCCCGGCTTCACCGCCCGAGAACTCTCCTGGCTGAAGGAGAACACTTCGGTGGTCCCTCCTCCTCCCTCCGGCATCAGCCCGGCCGTGCTGGACGTGATGGAGCGCCTGGCCGTCGAGGACGGGCCCGGCGACGCAGCGGTGGCCCTCTGGGAGGATCTGCTGATAAGGCCCATGCCGGCGAACCGGCTCACGAGCTGGGATCTCCGCAAGCTCGAAGGCGTCAGCCTCGTGGATGCGGCGGCCGTGGAGGCCAGGCTCGCCACGCTCGGTCCAGTGTCGTCCGTCACCTCCTTCCGCGGGGCGGACAATCTCACCTACTACGGATTCCGCAACATGCGCGACTACATCGCGGTCAGGGAACTCGACCTCGGCAGCATGGAGCCGTTCGGGTCCCTCCGGATCTCGGTCGATGCCGTATCGGGGCGCTGGTACGACGAGGAGGGCCTCGAGGCCAACATAGAAGAGCTCAACAGCGCGATCTCAGACTTCGAGGAGGGCGGCAGGGACTACACCGGGTCCTCCGTTGACAGTCTGGCCCTGTACCGGAGGCTCATCGACGAACGCGACCAGCTCCTGGATGCCAGACACGTGATCGGCAGCGAAGAGATCGCGAGGATCGGCATGGGGGACAGGCTGAGGGCCGGCGTCCGCCTTTCCCGCGGAAACTTCTCCACAGCCGGGCACGGGCTGTTCTCCGACATCGACATGGGTGAAGCCGGCGAAACCTGGGACGTGGCCAAGGGCTTCGCCTCCCTGCAGTATCTCGGGCCGGTCCGGCAGGTGATACTGGGCAACTACCGCCTCTCGCTCGGACAGGGCCTGATGGTGGACAACACGGACGAGCTGATGAAGAGAACCCTCTACAGGCCGTGGGGGCTGAACCCCGACCTGACCTCGACCCGGCAGTTCGCCTTCACGGGCGGGGCGGCGGAGATACGCGCCGGGAGGTTCATCGGCTTCGGCTTCTTCTCCAGCGCCCCCAGGGACGCCATCCTCAACTCCGACGGCACTCCGGCCGCCCTCGTGCTCTCCCGGTTCCGTACCTCGCAGCAGGCGGACGCCGTGAGGGAGACGACGGTGGGCGGATACGGCATAGCCGATCTGGGAGGCATCCTTCCATACGGCACCGCGATAGGCGCGGGAGTCATGAACATCTCCTGGAGCGACTCGCTCTCTCCGAATCCCGCAGAGATCGACATCCCCGGCGATGCGGAGCCCTGGCTCTGCCCGGAGTTCATGGACATGCCGGCAGGCGCCGGCATGAGAGTCTTTTCGCTGAGCGGCCAGACCGTCCTCGGGCCGATGTCCTTCGAAGGCGAGGCCGCCTTCCAGGACGACGACGGATCGGCCGTGCTGGCCGGCGCCCGCTGGCAGAACGACTGGTTCTATCTGCTCGGAGCCTATCGGCGGTACAGCATGGGCTTCACAAACCCCTACAACAGGGGATTCGCCGAGCAGGGCCGCTTCGACGACACCATCTTCGACAAGCCTTACTATCTGAACGATCCGCTCATGGGGCAGATGGCCGACTGGCCCGTGCCCAAGCCCGAGGAGGGCCTCTACGTCGAGTCCAGATTCCAGGTCAGCCGCCAGATCATCTTCCCGAAGGTGTATCTCGACGTCTGGCGGTCCATACCCTGGGGTTTCGAGAACTACAGGTTCCAGGGCGAGATCGAGTACAGGCCCGTGTTCCCCGTGCGCTTCAGGCTCAAGTACAAGCTCCAGGACAAGACCAAGATGCAGGACATAATCCCGACGAACTCCACCACTCACGAGATCACTCTCAGGACGTTCATCCTGCCCCCCGGCAACGACTTCTTCGAGGTATCCCTGAGGGCGGGGGCGGTCGAGCTGACCCCCAACCCGAGATACAGCGACGACAGGCTGATGACGGGCGGTTTCGTGAGCGCCCGCTGGGAGCACCGCTTCACGGAGGGCTTCTCCGCTCTGGGCGGGACCACCCTCTGGACCACCAGCGGCATGAGCCAGTGGGAGTTCGAGGACACCGGAATCGATTTCCTGGACGGACGCGGCTCCAAGATCTATCTGACGATAAAGCAGACCGTATCGGACTCCCTGCAGCTACGCCTCCGGATCCTCCGGAAGGACACCTACTTCCCGAGGACGGGCCTCTATCGGCCCGATCCCGACGACCAGTACTACTACGAGGGTGACGGGTCATCCCTGGTCAGGGATTTCGGGGACCACAGGGCGGGCTACGGGATAGACTGCCAGCTCGATTTCCGCTGGTAGGCCGGGGGAAGTGATGAAACAGATCCTGTCGGTTGTCTTGATATCCCAGGCGGCTTTCGCCGCGGGGCTCCCCGGCATCCTGCTGGGTGACGGGGAATGGTCCGGGGCCGTCGGCGCCCGCGCCTTCGCGATGGGCGGCGTCGAACTCATGGACGCCTCGGCCCTCGGGTCGCTCACGAATCCGGCGGCGGCCGCCTCCGCCGGCCCGGGCATAACGGTTCAGCTCGCCGGCGGCATGGACGTCCTGGTCGAAAAGAGAACCCGGACGGTGTACGACTCCTTCGAGAGTTCCATCGGAGAGGCCGAGCACGCGTTCAACAGGTCGTCCCCGCTGATCCCCGGCGGTCTTGCCCTGACCCTGTCGCGGACGGGCGGCATGCCCGACGCGCTCTCCATAGCTCTCGGATGGGTCGAGCGGGCCTCCTTCGGATACAGCTACGACCGGACGATCAGGAACGACTACTACGTCACCACCGGCGAGGAAAGGCTGGAGATCGACGGATGCGTGGGCGAAGCCTGCGCTTCCGCGGCCATGACCTTCTCCGATCTGGTCACCGTCGGCCTAGGCGGGGGATGGCTGAGCGGCAGCCGCGACACCCGCTGGACGCGCAACTGGATCGATCCCTCGATCCCGGACACGGACGAGGCCTCATCCAGCGACCTCTCCGGCATGGTAGGGAGAGCCTCCGTGGTCGTCTCCCCACGGGAGGATCTCAGCGTCTCGCTCGGCGTGGAGAAGGCGATGTCCGTCTCCTGGACCGGCGATTCCTCAGGCGATCTCGAACTGCCTCCGAGGATCAGGGCCGGGGCCGAGTGGCTTCCCGGAAACGCGCTCAGGAGCAGATTCGTGGCGGAGGTGTCCTATTACGCGGCTTCGGGGGCGGAGTTCGACGGCTCGGACATGGGCATGCGCGACTGCTGGAGCGCCTGCGCCGGGCTGGAGAATCACATCCCGGGCGGCCCGGCGTGCAGGTTCGGCTTCAGGTACGACAAGTCGCCCGTTTCGAGGGCGCTGGATTCGGTGAGCTTCACCGGAGGTATGGGCTTCTCCGTCGCGGGGATGCGTCTGGACGCCGGCGCCAGCTTCACGCCCAGGTGCTGGGACCAGCAGGACATCCCCCTCCTCCCCTCCTTCGCCGACGACGACACTCTGGGAGTGGAGGAGACGGTCACGGCGCTGCGCATTTCGGCCTCCCGGGCCTTCTCGCTGTAGGGTGGCCGGAGTGAGAGCGCACGAGGCCGCCGCGATAGCGATCCTGGCATTCCGCCTGCAGGCGGGCGCCGGGGTCTTCTCTCTCGACATCATGCACACCAACGACGTCCACGGGGGGATAACCCCGAGGAACGCCACGTTCCTGAATCCGGACTTCCCTCCCGGGATCGGCGGAGGCGCATGGCTCCTCACCTATGTGGAGTCGGTCTGCGCCGAACGCGCCGGGGAGGGTGGATACTGCCTGTTCGTGGACGCCGGCGACATCTATCAGGGCACTCCTGTCGGCAACTGCGACACCGGGGCCTCCGTCATCCGGTGGATGAACGCAGCCGGATACGAGGCGATGACCCTGGGCAACCACGACTTCGACGACGGCGTGGAGAACGCGCTGGCCCTGGCGCGTGCGGCGGAGTTCCCCGTGCTGGGCTGCAATTTCGTAAGCGCCTTGGACGGAGGCATCCCCGATCCCGTGCTCGATCAGGTGATGCTGGAATACGAAGGCGTCAGGATCGCCCTCATCGGCCTGTGCACCACGGACACGTGGGGGCTGGTCGATCCGGAACTTCTGTCGGGCTATGTGTTCGAGCCGGAGCAGGAGGCCGTGGAGCGCGAGATCGCGCAGGCGAGGGATCAGGGCGCCGATCTCGTCTTCCTCCTTTCCCATCTCGGCCAGCCGTCCGACCCGGAGCGGTACGTCGGCAGGGTGCTGGAGGCCCGGGCCGCCGGGGAGGAGTTCTCCAAGGACTTCGCCCTGAACAATGCCGAGCTGTCCACGCTGGTGCCGGGAATAGACCTGATCATCTCGGGTCATACGCACTACGGCCTCAGGACTCCGTGGATCAATCCCTACACCCACACGATCGTCATTCAGGGGTATGCCAACGGCACGGGCGTATCGCACCTCCGCCTCTGGATAGACTCCGAAGCCCGCGAGATCGTAGGCTGGGAGCTTCCCGCAGGCGAGGCGCTGGTCAACCTTCTTCACGACGAGTTCTCGCCGGACCCCGACGCCGAGTTTCTTATCGAGGGATTCCGCGAGGTGGCCGAGTCCGGTATGGACAGGGTGCTGGCCGAGGCATCCGAGGAGATAGTGCGGGGCCGGGCCGAGCACCCGATGGGGAGGCTCGTAGCCGACGCCATGCTGGCCTCCTCGGGCGCGGACGCGGCCCTGATGAACCGCGGCGGCATCCGCGCAACCATCCCCAGGGGGCCTGTCACGCCGAGGATCGTCTACGAAGCGATACCCTTCGAGGAGGATATCTACCTGATAAGACTGTCCGGAGCCGACCTGAGGCGTGTGCTGGAAACGGGCATGCAGGGCCGCCGCAGGGACATGGAGCCCGCCGGGTTCACCGCGGTGCGCAACCAGGCCATGCCCGACGGCTCCAAGATCGAATCCCTCCTCATCGGAGGCATTCCCGTCGACTCCTCGCGGATCTACACCCTCGCCACGACCGGATACCTCGCCCAGGGCAACGTAGGGTACGACCTGCTGAGGGAGTTCGAGGCCGTGCCGACGGGAGTCACCCTCTTCGATGCAGTGGTCGATTACATCGAAACCCTGTCGGTCATCGAAAGCGACGATATCGAAAGAGTGAGATGGATAGACGAACCCCGCTGAAGCCAGGCGACACGGCCGTAGTCCTCGGAGCCGGGCTTGCCGGCCTGAGCGCCGCCGACATCCTCTCATCCCGTGGGATCAAGGTCGTCGTCCTCGAGAAGTCGCCCTTCACGGGCGGCCTGGCGGCGACGCGCAGGGACGGCGGATTCCATTTCGACTACGGGCCCCACCGCTTCCACACCACGAACAAGGCCATCCTGGAGCGCGTCCGGAATCTCGTAGGGGGAGACCTCCTCGAACTGGACAGACTCAGCAGGATCAGGCTTCTCGACAGGTACTTCGTCTATCCCCTGAACCTCGGCGACGTGCTCTCCAGGATGCCGCTCCACAGGGGGGCGGCGATGATGGCGAGCTATGCCGCCGCGAGGCTCAGGGTGGCCTCGGGAGGCGCCAGGGACGACAGTTTCGAATCGTGGGTGGTGAACCGCTTCGGCAGGGCTCTCTATGACGTTTATTTCGGGCCGTACACCGCCAAGCTGTGGGGCATCGCCCCGGATCGCCTCTCGCCGGACTGGGCCAGCCAGAGGATAACGGTCCCCGGCCTCGGCGGGCTCGTGAAGGAGACGCTGTTTCCGCACAAGGAGAAGGTCAGGAGCCTGGTCAGCCTCTTCCACTATCCCAGAGGCGGGATAGGCAGGATCGCCGAAGCCCTGGCCGCCCGGATCGTGTCCGCCGGAGGAACGATCCTCACGGAGACCGAGCCGGAATCCATCTCCAGGTCGGGAGCCGGCTTCTCCATCGGAACCAGGGGCGGATCGATCGAGGCTTCGGGCATCGTAAACACCATACCCGTCACCGAGTATGCGGCCCTCCTGGGCGACATGCTCCCGGGCGCTGTACTGGAGGCGTCACGCAGCCTCCGCTTCCGGGCGATCGTCTTCCAGGTGCTCCGGGTCGCCCGCAGGCCGGACGCCCGCGACCACTGGATCTACACCCCCGAATCGCACTACGGCTTCAACAGGCTGTCGATCCCCGAGAACTTCGATCCGGGCGTGAGCGAGTCGGGTGCGCAGGTCGTGTTCGAGTACACCTGCGACGCCGAGCCGGGCGACCCGGTGTGGAGCGGCTCACAGGGGCTCGCGGAGGAGTGCGGGGCGGGCGGCGTCAGGCTGGGGCTCTTCCAGCCGGGCGAGGTCCTCGGGGCCGTCCCGGCCAGGCAGACCCATGCGTATCCCGTTTACACCCACGGTTATGCCGAGGCGTCCGGCGCCCTCCTCGATGCGCTCTCGAACCTGCCCGGCTCGGTCACGTGCGGGAGGCAGGGCCTCTTCCGGTACAACAACATGGACCATTCCATCGAGATGGGCGAGTACGCCGCTCTGGAGCTGCTGGGCGAGGGTTCCGTGAAGGAGCGTTTCGACTGGAGCGCGGACACCTGGGCGGACGGCTGAGGCGTGCCGCCCCGGCGCTGGCGGGTCTCCCGGCGGCGCTCATGGCCGGGGCATCGCTGGTGCATCCCCTGCTTGGCAGGCGTCGGGCCGTGATGCTCGGGAAACTCCTCGCCACCACCTGTCATCGCATTCCGGAGCGGTGCATCACCCTCCCGTGGGGCGTGAGCGGCCTCTGTGCACGCTGCACCGCCTTCTGGACGGGGATGGCCCTCCTCGCGGCCGTACCCGTGGCGAGGCTCAGGATCGGGTTCACGGCCTCGGTCCTGATGCTTGTCCCGATGATCGCGGACGGATTCATGCAGTATGCAGGCCTCTACGAGAGCAC
>Ga0116172_10004649_pt1 | contig 11105 bp, 7 predicted proteins | sample AD_UKC083_MetaG_FD_89799 | JGI IMG/M metagenome (GOLD analysis project Ga0116172, IMG submission 89799) | Active sludge microbial communities of municipal wastewater-treating anaerobic digesters from USA - AD_UKC083_MetaG | ecosystem: Engineered > Bioreactor > Anaerobic > Digestate | place: USA...
CTAACATCATCTGGTTTCATATCTGAGTTAACAAAATTTGCAAAATATGGAATTCCGTACTTTGCTGTCATCTCCCAAACCGGATCAAGCACTTTATTATCCCAATCAAAATCAGATGTAATATTGTATGTAGGAATTGGGAATGTGAAAACCCTACCTTCAGCATCTCCTTCCATCAACACTTCAGCAAAGGCACGATTAAACATATCTATTTCTTCCTGGAAATCTTCATATTTTTCTGGCATTGGCTTGCCACCGATTATCACTGATTCTTGTGCCAACTGACCTGATGGTTTCAAATCTAAAGTCACATTTGTAAATGGAGTCTGACAACCAACTCTAGTCGGGACATTCATATTGAATACGAACTCCTGTAATGCTTGTTTAACTTCCTTGTATTCAAGTTTGTCATATCTGATAAATGGTGCAAGATAAGTATCAAAGCTTGAGAAAGCTTGAGCACCTGCAGCCTCGTGCTGCAAAGTATAGAAGTAATTAACAACTTGGCCTAAAGCAGTCCTAAAATGCTTCGCTGGAGAACAAGTAACTTTACCAGGAACACCTCTAAAACCTTTCATCAACAACTGTCGGAGATCCCATCCACAACAATAAATTGCAAGCATACCGAGATCATGGATATGTAAATCTGCATTAACATGCGCATTTGAAACTTCTTTTGGATAAATACTCCAAAGCCAGTAATTTGACTGTACCGTAGAAGATATATGATTATTTAATCCCTGCCAAGAATAAGACATATTGGCATTCTCGTTAACCCTCCAGTCAACACTATCAATATACCCCTTAATCAATTCCTCTGCATCGATAAGCGATTTAATATTACGAACTCGAGTGTTAAGATCTCGATATAATGTGTACGATTTTGCTGTTTTTCCATGACCCATCTCAACTAAAGTCGCAACAACAATATCGTAGATTTCTGTAGTTTCTATAATCTCCTCTGTATCACTGTGCCTTGAACGAATTTTCTTTACTATCTCTATGGCGACCTCATTAGCTCTTTCTCTATCATCACCACCAATAATCTGTGCCGACTTGAAAATAGAATTAGCTAGCCTTGTAAACTCAAATGGGACTACTCTTCCGTCTCTTTTACGTATCGGATTTGGTATCATAGTTAATTTTTTATCAACTATTTCACCATTTATTGTTATATTGTGAATGTTACTGACTTTTGTAGTGTTCGTACTACTGATGCTTTTTTCTTTCTTGTGCATAATACTCTCTTAATAAGATTAATTCAGTCTGAAAATCATCTAGATTCTCAAAATCTTTATATACCGATGCGAAACGCATATATGCAACGCCATCGAGCCATTTAAGCCTATTTAAAATCATTTTTCCTATCTCTGATGATTTAATCACACTAGCCTTACGGTTTAACAGCTTCATTTCAATATCTTCGACAAGTTTTAATACTTGATCATCAGATATAGGCCTTTTACTTACTGCTTTATTAATACTTCGAATAAGCTTATCACGATTGAATTTCTCAATAGTCCCATCCTTTTTTAGCACATCTAGCTCAACATTTTCTATACGTTCGTATGTAGTAAAACGCTTATAACATTTAAGACACTCACGCCTGCGGCGAGTATTTCCGTCATCTGCTCCATCTCTTTTATCGACTACTCTACTCTCTTTTGAACCACAATATGGACATCTCATAGCAAAATAGTTTACATCTTATAATCTTTACATTACCACAACTGCTTGTATCTTATTCATAGCGTACCCCCAACATCTTGTGGTGTCAATAGTATTCAAGGGGTTGACAAGTCGTTCAATTTTCTACCCACTTGGTTTTGTTGCTCTACTGCAATTACTTGTGAATTATTTTCTTAGATATTATTTCATTTGACATTATTTTTACTCAAATGAGATATTTTTGTAAGAGATTTTTAGGATTTACGAAATTGTTCAGCAGATCAGTCTAAACACTTGTTTCTCCATTAAGCCAAAACTAATAGCCAATATTAACAACAAGATTATCAAGAACAAAATTAAAATATTCGATAAAACCGAATTCCATAAGTATTACTTCTGAAAAGAATAAGGAAATAAACCATCACGATTAGGAATCAGTGAGGCTATTATTCTTCAATATCGATAATGAAAAGTTTGTTTTTCGAGGAAAGACCTGATTTTATCTTTATGTTGCTTTTAGCAATACCATAATACTTTGCTAATTGCTTAATAATATCTATATTTGCTCTATTATCTATTGGACCTTCTTTTGTATAAACGATAAAGGACTTACCGGTATAACCACTATCGCTTACTGGCACTACTTTATTACTTTTAGATTTTGTTTTTGCAATAACACTTATAATCAAGTCAGCAAAGAATTAATTTAGGATCATATGTTCAGATAGAATAGATTTTAACGTACCGAACAAGAATATTCAAAACAAGCTTGGGTAGTCATGGGAAGATATTATTGGAACGCAATCTGGTTGGTGGCATACCATAAATAATTACTGTCTTGTCTATAACCGTTATTTTATAAATGCAAATAAAGTGAAAAAACGCACCCGGACGGAATCGAACCGTCAACCTTTGGTTCCGCAAACCAATGCTCTATCCAATTAAGCTACGGGTGCACAGAATTTGATAAAGAGCAATGAATACCTTAAACTCATATCAATCTAGCCTAAATAATACTACATTCAAGCTAATTTTTCCAGTGATACAAGCTTTCGAATAAGAATTATTATTATCAAATTGGATTTTTTACGCTTTATTATTCTGAACGGTTTTATTGAGCATTATCAAGTTTATCCACGATTTCTTTGATGCCTTCATAACTTAGCAAAGCACACTTAACTCTCCCACTACTAGCCTCCATACCAACCATTTTTAGTACATCTCCCGATTTTATTTTTTTGATATCAGAAAGAGTTTTTCCCTTTAGACTATCAAGTAAAATTGACGTTGATGCGATACTTATAGCACAACCTGAACCATCGAAAGCAACTGATTTTACAACTCCACTATCATCTATTTCCATCCCGACAGTAATAACATCGCCACAAGAAGCATTTTCAACCTTGTTATGAAGTTTTAACTTACCAACATTGCCGAAATTTTTTGGATTTTTGTAATGGTCTATTATCAACTGTTTATAAAGGGGATTTTGCATTTTCATATACTGATTATAGATTATTCTACCTACTCATGAGCGGAACATATAGCTAGAACAGATTCACTATTTATCACTTTATCACTTAAGATGCACTTTGGAAGCCCATTAAGACAATAATCCGACTGACTATAATCTGGGACACCATCTAATTATTATACGTATCCGGCCGGATTCGAACCGGCGACCTACTGCTTAGAAGGCAGTTGCTCTATCCAACTGAGCTACGGATACATATATGTTAACGAGTAATTTTATCACTACTGTAACAATATTACAATATCACCATCTATCGAGGTATCATAAACATCTACTCCGAGTCTTTCAAAAAGATCCAAAGTCTCTGCATGTGGATGACCGAATTTGTTATCAGTTCCAACACTGCAAACTGCGGAAATCGGATTAATCGTCTCAATAAAAGATTGAGAAGAAGCGGTTCTTGAACAGTGATGCCCAGCCTTCAATACCTCTACTCCTCCATTTTCTCCTAATATATCTATCGAGTTTGAGCTTAGATATTCAAGATATTCTTCTTCTAATTCTGTTTCAGCATCCCCCATTAACAAGATATCGAGCTGAGAAAGTCCTTTGGAAGAATATTCATTATTTATATTTAACTTTTGGCTTTCTTCTGATATATCTCGTATACTCCCCCAGAGTATGTAGTCGCCTGAACGATTTCGTATAAAATCTGTTACACTCAATTTAAATGTTGTAAAAGTATTGTATAAAAAAGCTGTAATTGATCCTTTCTTACTCTGGCTTATGTATTCTGTGAATATACGATTGTCGGAATCAATATCCCGAGTATTGTTTTTTGTAATTTCTACATACGATATCAATGAGCAATTATTCTCATTTTTACATATTTTATTTTGTAAATCAGGCACTAGAGTTTCGTTTTTTATGCTAGAATTCTGTGAAACACTGCCAGTATTTACAATTTTCGTATCATTTTTCAACTGAGAATATCTATCCAACTCATCAGGATAATATATAGACAACTGAAGGGTGAACAATTCGTCTGAAACTTGTAATCTGTTGATTTGCCTATTAATACAAGTATAACTGCTATTGTTCCACGAGAGATTATCATCATATTTTCCAAAGCAATCAGGTTTCACAAAAATAACATTGTTGACATTATAATACCTCAATAAATCATTAATACCTCCATAATGGTCATAATGATTATGTGTAATTATTAGATATTCAATTGTTCGATCAGTCAATGGCATATATTTAGATAATGCATCAATAATACTCCGATCAGCTCCAACATCGATTAATATTTGATCGTTTCCAGATGTAATAAGTATAGAATCACCCTGTCCTACATCAAGTATTACAACCGACCTCTCATATGGATCTGAAGTAAAAAAAAATAAAGCCAGAAGAAGAAGTGCGAAGATAATTACTAACCTGTAGTGAGTCGAGCTCATATTTCAAAATAGTATGTAAAACTAAATAATGAGAGTGCAGCAGAATAGTCTATAGGTTCCATACTGTAACTCTCAACCAATGCCCATATTTTTCTCATATACTGTAGGGTAAAAAATTAGAACAAAAACGAATAGTATCATAGTATAGACGACAATTAATAGCGGAAGAATACAATTTGCATTGTTGATAATCACGGGTTCAATATCACCAACCATCTTAAGAATACTGGCTATAAGATTACATATAAGAGTTGGTATAAAAGTAATAAAAATTGCCAAACTAGGTATTAATGAATTAATAAGAATCCATATGAGACCTATGAGAAGTGCCAATTCTACCAATGGTAGAATTAATATATTGGCGATTACAGTACTGATCGAGACTTGTTTGAACGTTACGATTAATATTGGTAATACAACAAGTGTACACGCTATTGTTTGAGTCCCATTTGTAGATATATCCCCTAATATCCGTTTTGCGTTTTGCAATATTATTGTATTTTGACTATATTTATAGTCCGATAGTATATTACTTGCTCTAAAATTGATTATCGTTTTTTCGATACTTGGGAGCACAACAATAAGTGCTAATGTCGACCCTACAGATAGTAAGAAACCTACATTATATATTTCAAATGGATTTATAATCATCATTATGCAGACTGTGATCAATAATGCATTTAGTGTTATTCGATTTTTCCCGATGTTACTTCCAATTATTGCCACTGAAGCCATAATTGTAGCTCTGATTATTGATGCTGATAATCCAGCTAGAATGCAGTATGCCCATATCACGATAATACTTACCCTACTTCTGTTTTTTTTATCTACAGCTGACAATATACTGTTAATACCTAAGAGAAGTATGTTCACATTGTATCCAGATGCGGCGATAATATGTGATGTCCCTGTGTTTATAAAAGCATCTGACAATTGATTATTAAACGCTCTATTCTCTCCGAAAATGAATCCAACAAGCAAACTAGCGGTCGGTTCAGTAAATTTCTTTTCGATCTGAGAAATTATTACTTTTTTAAACATATATATTTTGTTGCGTATCAAAGAACCATTACTCTCATTTACGCACCTAATATTCTCAAGATAAGCTGTCAAATAAATTTGTTTAGTACCTAACATCTTTTCATAATCAAAATCCGAGTAATTCTCAGGCGATTTTAATTCACCATTTAGAAAGCATTTTTGTCCGAGCATAACAACAGGATATTTGGGTATTACAGCTGAGATTAAAATATCACCACTCGTATATAACTTCGAATAACTATACTTATCTATTTTTATCGTTTCGGGATATACAGCTAAAATTACATTAGTATGATTTGCTTTTTCCTTTGGCTCACTATATATGTAAACTTCAAGATCTTCATGTTTACCTATAAGAGTATTACTAATTAAATATCTCTCATTTGCACCTGATAAACATAAATATAGCGAGATTATCGCGACACATAGAGCAAAAAGATCTGTGAAACATCTTTTTAATACAAGTCTGATTAGTAAGTAGTTCTGTCTTTTTTGTGAAACTACTTTCAAAAGCGCTGTAATAGCAAGTTTTATCAGCATCGTGAAAAACACCAATAAAGCGAATATTGTAATAACAAATATTAACTCATTTGTTGAACCATCAGTATTTACTAGGCTAATGCTTTTTTCTACTTTAAATATGTGCCATGAAAACACTGTAGAATTTGCGATTATCCTTTGTAAAAATAACTCATATGTTAATATTGCACCTACAATCAAGTACGCTGTTATCGTTCCGAAAAAATAAACAGATATGTTCTGATAATAATATTCAACAAAGGAAAAAAACCTTCGAGATAATCTTTCCACAATGAATTGGATATTTTTGCGTAATCTAAATTGTAAGGTTTTTATCAATTTAAATACATATTTCATTTTTGATCTTTGCAAAAATAGATTCTCCGATACCTTTCACTTCCATAATATCTTCAATTCTACTGTAAGGACGACTATCAATTATTTTTTGAGCAGTAGATTCGCCTATCCCACTTAATAATTCCAACTCCTCCTGACTAGCATTATTAAGACTAGTGCAGGCGTATGCACTTGAATTATCCGAGCCCTTCACTGGTTTACTAATCTCCTCAGAAGTGATACTTGCATATTTCTCGCTTTCCGATGTATCTAAAATACACTTCTGATCTTCATAGAAAGGTACATATATTTTTTGCCCATCAGTTACAGGCTCGGACTGGTTGAAGCTTTGTGCAAAGTATTTGAAAGCATAAACCTGTTCATTAACCCCCCCTGCACTAGCCAAAGCATCTACAACTCTATCCCCCTTTTGCATACAGAACACTCCTGGCTTCACAACCGCACCATTTACATCTACACGTATCTCACACTCCTGATCTTCAGCGACGACTTCCCCATCAAGATATACGCCTTCACTCAGGTTATCGACATCTTCCGCCACAATATTATTCTCAGTATCTTCTTCCTCAGCTGCCAGAACCCCTGATTCAGAACCATCAGCCGACACGCTTATACTCCCCCTTAGTATGTTACTTTCATCACAAGTACAGCTTCTTTCACTTACCAACCCCCCTAGCAAATATCCGATACATAATGTGAGTGTAGCCACAGCGAATAAAATTAAATAATGCTTTTTCTTTTCAACCATGTATTAATTCTAATACAAGATTATTAATTCAAAATGAATATATTATTAAACAGAAAAGACTCGGTAAAGAATGTGAAAACGATACTTTTACAGTACAGAGAAAGGATTGTAATGGTGACGCATGCTTTTGAAAATCAGCGCATGGTTATATAAAAAACTTTAATAATTAGGTGAAGTGCTACCCACATAATTACCTCATACATAAGGATAAGAACGTTAAATGCAGAGTAAGCGTACAATAACGATAAAAAAGCACTATTATCCTCAATAAAGGTGTTATTTTTCTAAGATATTGATTGTTGTAATTACCGGCTTTACTCCTGTAACCGCACCAGAATTTGGATCTGCAGGAGTTTGTGCAATAGCATCAACTACCGACTGACCACTCAAGACTTTACCAAAGATTGTATAATCTCCATCAAGACTTTCTATACTACCTTTCGATGTCCCTGTTGTGATAAAGAATTGACTGCCATTTGTATTTGCACCGGCATTTGCCATAGCCAAAACATATGGTTCAAATTTATATTTTGTAACAATTTCATTGATAAATTTATAACCTGGACCGCCCATACCAGTACCTAAAGGATCTCCACCTTGAATAACAAAATTTGGAAACACTCTATGAAATGTCAGACCATCAAAGAAATCATCATTAGCGAGAAAAACAAAGCTATTTACTGTTCTCGGAGTATCCTCTTCGTATAAATCGACTACTATCGTACCTTTATCTGTAACTATCTCAGCCTGATAATCAGTGTTTGGTTTTAAACTCATTACTGGCTCTGAACTATATTTATTATTTTTTGAGTTATTTTCAGCGGTACTAGTATTAGTATTCTGATTGGTAGAATTGTTACTATTGGGATAAGTAATAGAAGAATTTTCATTCAATATATCATCAACTACATTCATTTTTCCTGTGTTTAACAAATAAAATCCTAAAAATATTACTGCTATCAAACCGATAACAGCAAAGATCATTTTTTTCTGACCTTTTATTTCATTTACTACTCCACCTGCCATTTTTTAATAATCAATAAATTTAACTACTATCAACATATATTCCTAAGCAATTCTGTATTATATCACAGATTCACAATGGGCTCTACGATACTGTATTTCTAATAGATTCGTATCGCCACAATAACACATAAAAATATAAGAACTATACGATAATGTTAATTATTTTATTCGGAACGAAGATAACCTTCTTGTACTTACCTTCAGGAAGATTACGATTCAAAGAAGAATCCGCGAGAATCGAATCAATAACCGACTGCTCGTCAGCATCAACATTAATTTCAATCCTACCCCTTACCTTACCATTGAACTGTACTGGAATAACAACTGTAGATTTCTTGAAATCAGATACATTATATTTTACCCATTCTGAATTATGAACCGAGAAAGGTTGACCGACTTGAAACCATAACTCTTCAGCAAGATGGGGAGTAATCGGCGCCATAATTTTGATCAAATCAAGAACTGAATCATAATTTAACAAATCCTCTTCATGCTCATTTATAAATTTCATGATTAACGAGATGGCTGTATTAAACTTTAATCCCAAAATATCCTCTTCAACCTCATACGCGAGTTGTTTTACTACAAGACCCATATCAGAAATCTTATCGGACTTCTCCAAACTATCTTCATGATTACCGGCAGTACTGTTTAAGATTGGCGTGGTGGTATTATCATTATCGGTTGGCAGGCCATCAATCTGTTTGCTAATATAATTCCACATCCTTGTAACCCATCTTCTAATACCAATTATAGTTCTATCACTCCACTCACATGTTGCATCATATGGTCCCATAAACAACATATATGCTCTCGTTACATCCGCACCATATTCTGCAATAAGATTATCTGGATTTATAACATTGCCTAGCGACTTGGACATTTTTACGCCACCTTCACCTAGCACTATTCCATGGATTGCACGTGCAAGATATGGTTCTCTACCCTTTAGTACCTCCTGATGCCTTTCTTTTATTTTTCCAGATTCTAAGATCTTCTTTGCTTCTTCGTCAGAGAGTCTATTATTTGATGCATAACCGATATCACCCAGGAATTTGTACCAGAATCTTGAATAAAGAAGATGTAAATTAATATGTTCGGACCCTCCCTCATAGAAATCGACAGGCATCCAATAATCAAGCTTATCTTTATCTGCAAGTGCTTGATCGTTGTTAGGATCGCAATACCTCATAAAGTACCAGCTTGAACCAGCCCAGTTAGGCATAGTATCAGTTTCTCTCTTTGCCGGACCTCCACATTTTGGACATGATGTATTTACCCATTCACTAACTTTACTTAATTGAGAAGTACCATCTTCGGTTAGTTCATATTTACTCATTTCTGGCAAAGTTAAAGGTAACTGCTCTTCTGGTAATGGTACGGTACCGCATTTATCACAAAATACGACTGGAATTGGTTCACCCCAATATCTCTGTCTCGAGAAATTCCAATCATGCAAATTATATCTTATTACTTTTTTACCAACTCCCTTTGATTCTAGATAATCCATTACAGCTGGTATTGCATCATGTATCTCCATGCCATCAAGAAACCCTGAATTCATCATAATACCCTCTGCTTCTTGGACATCATCTATACTTTCTATTTCACTATCTTTACCATCGAGAGTTTTTACAACCCTTATTACTGGCAAATCATAGACCTGAGAGAATTCATAATCTCGACGATCATGTCCAGGAACACCTATTACCGCTCCAGTACCGACATCTTTCATTACAAAATCGGCAAGGAATATTGGTAATTTTTCATTGTTTAACGGATTAATAGTATACAATCCAGTAAATACTCCCGTCTTTTTGCGTCCTTCTGATATTCTGTCTGCTTGAGTTTTCTTTGAAGTTTGCAAAGCATATTCCTCTACTCTAGAAATCGTCTCTGAAGACATATATTTCTTAAGGTGTTCAACATAATCACAATCTGGTGCTAACACTACGAAAGTTGCACCAAAGTTAGTATCTGGTCGTGAAGTAGCAATGGTAATTTTAACATCTTCAATTCTCTTAAAGTCAGAATCATCACTCTTGCGGTCCAACAATCTTAAACCATCTGCTATTTTTACTTTATCCTTATCGATATTATTTGATTCAATATCTGGTGTTTCATCCGTGTTATTTGATACTGTTTGATCTTGGACAGGCATGACAACTTGCATTTCAATATCAATCCACGGTTTTCGTCCAATCCAATTCCTTTGACTTATCTTTATACTTTCAAGATAATCGACATAATCAAGATCATCATATAATCTATCAGCATATTCAGTAATTTTTAATACCCATTGGGAGAGATTTTTTGTTTCAACTGGAGTATTACATCTTTCGTGTACTCCACCAATAACTTCTTCATTAGCACACCCAACTTTACATTTTGGGCACCAGTTTATTGGCATTTCAGCCTTGTAAGCTAATCCTTTTTCTAGTAATTTCAAGAAAATCCATTGTGTCCATTTGTAATACTTAGGATCCGTGGTATCAACAATACGATCATAATCAAAAGACAAACCCAAAGATTTCATCTGTCTTAAGAAATTATCTGTATTTTCTTTTGTTACTTCAGCAGGGTTTCTGTTTGTTTTCAAAGCATAATTTTCTGTTGGTAATCCAAAAGCATCCCAACCTATTGGGAAAAGTACATTATATCCCTTCATACGCCTCAACCTGACCATAACATCCATCATTGAATCGTTTCGTGTATGACCAATATGCATACCTGCTCCTGAAGGATATGGAAACTCTAGCAAAGCATAATACTTTGGCCTTTTATCAAAATCTACTGCCTTATTTATATC
>Ga0116172_10004664_pt1 | contig 11085 bp, 6 predicted proteins | sample AD_UKC083_MetaG_FD_89799 | JGI IMG/M metagenome (GOLD analysis project Ga0116172, IMG submission 89799) | Active sludge microbial communities of municipal wastewater-treating anaerobic digesters from USA - AD_UKC083_MetaG | ecosystem: Engineered > Bioreactor > Anaerobic > Digestate | place: USA...
GCTATGGTAAATTTAACTTTGCAAAAAGGCCGAAGTGGTGGAATTGGCAGACGCGCTAGATTCAGGGTCTAGTGGGGGCAACCTCGTGCGGGTTCAAATCCCGCCTTCGGCACCAATAGGGTTTAAACCGTCAGTTAGCTGGCGGTTAATTTTTTTATTTCCATATCGGTCCAACAATGGTCCAACACCCCAAATAGATGATGTGAAAATCATATAAGCAAAGAAGATTGGACACACATTACAACATTCTTAACATATGGACACAATCTAATATGTATGATATGTTGTAATATTTATCATCTAGTAGCATAATATTGGTGGATACCCCTGATGCTGTAACTCTATTAGTCAACGCAGTAGCACAGGAAAGGACGGCGGCATGGGAGACCTGGTATAGAACGATCTATCGCCACTATACCTATCCGGCAGCGTGGAAAGGAGGTGCTAAATTGGTTAACGCCCAGGGAAATAATTTAATGAGAGTAGGTGACGTACAGAAAAGCTTGAAAGTCAGCAGAAGCATGGCCTACAACCTTTGTAACGGTAAAAACTTTCCCGTCGTGAAATTGGGAAGGGTGACCTTAGTCTTCGAAAGTGATCTGCTGGACTATCTATCGAAGAACACCATCAATTAGGCATAGGAGGTTGTTTGATTGAAGGATGGCGAAATCAAATACACAGCCTGCTATGTGCGTAAAAGGAAAGACAGGCGAAGGAATCCTTATGTTGTTATGTTATCAGGGTTCTTTTATCTGGATGGTAAGCGTGTCAGAAAGCAGACGTGTGTAGGGAGTTACCACAGAAAGAGCGACGCATTGGATGAAAAGACGAAGCGTGAATATAGCATAAAGACGTCATCGTTGGTTGTCCCAAACAATATAACCACTGGGGAATTTCTTGAGGGATGGCTGGAGGACTATATCGAGACAGGGGATTATAAGTATAGAACAAAGGAGGCGTATAGAAGCGTTATGGTTAACCACATTATACCTAGTATAGGGCAGCTTCCGTTGCAGGATGTTACAGCGACTGATATTGAGAAATACTATGCCAGTTGTCGCAAAGGAGATAACAGGCTTGCGGAAGCAACCATACAACAACATTGTGCAATACTTCACAAGGCCTTCAAGGTAGCTGTTAACTCAAAGAAGCTGATACCTCGTAACCCAGTTGAATCTGCTGAAGGAAGACCCAAGAAAAGCAGAATGAAAAGAATAGTACGTTATTGGAATGAAGAAGAGTGTGATTTAGTTCTGAGAGCAGCTTCAGATATGGGTACGCGGCAAGCGGCAATGTATACCTTAGCCCTGGAAACCGGGATGCGATTATCCGAAATATGTGGACTCAGTTGGAATGACATATGCCTTAGGAAGGATATGGGTGAGATCGTGGTAAGAAAGCAGTTGGTCAAGTCCGGTAGGGCATGGAAGCTCGACACTACGAAGAATAGGAGGGAAAGAAAAATTACCATATCAAATGCCTTAATAAACAAGTTGATTTGCTGGAAAGAGGTTCAAGATGCCATAAAATCCGGCAATAAAGGGTATTTAGATAAGGGATTGGTCTTTACAAACAGTGACGGGCTACCTATACAGAAAAACAACATCGGGGAAAGGGAATTCGGGAAGTTGATTAAGGACGCAAAGGTTAGTCGGATCAGGTTCCATGATATGAGACACACCAATGCTACGTTATTGCTAGCTAAGGGGTATAACATCAAAGTGGTGTCTGAGAGGTTAGGGCATTCGAACGTCACCACAACGATGGAGATTTACTGGCATGTATTAGATGAAACCCATCGAAGGGTTGCCCAGAGCTTCGACAACAGAGATAAGTATAGAAGAATGCCAAAATCTGGAGAAATTTCTATATATAGTTATGAAGAAGATCGGAAAACGGTTCAGGAGACGCCAAAACATTAACTAGCAGGGCATGTCCGGGATGCTTAATCAGGAGGACCCGGAGTTGGTAAGCAACAACAACAATACTAATAATAATGATGTAGATAGTAATAATACTATCCGAACAGAAGAAGATAACGAAGGGAGAGAGGGAATAAAGAAAGTAATAAGAGAGTAAAGAGAGAGAAGAGAGATAAAGAGAGAAAGATAAGAATGAATGAGGAAGAATAAAGAACAAGAGAGCGAATGACCAGGCTGAAAAGCCTAGTCCGAATGAGAAAGATGATAATGAGAGAGCGATAAGAGTGAGAGATAAAGAGATAGCGATAAGAGTGATAGTGATAAGAGCGAAGAATGCGAGAGCGAATGACCAGGCTAACAGCCCAGTCCGAATGAGAATGAATAAAGGAGCTCGGTAAGGTCAGGCGAAATGCCACTTCCAAGACCGGGCATGGATATAATTCAACAGCATTATCAGTAGGAAATGAGATAGATATTATCGGGTTCGTCGCTGGCTGGAGGCCTTCAAAGCCGACAGCCATCGAGGAGCCCGAGAAGAGGTATTTCGAGGCTATATAAGGGGATATAAACGAAGATTCGGAGTCGATATTATCCCTATAAGAAATCGGGAGGGAGTTGGTTGCGTAAAGGGTTTAGGTGGCCACTTAGAGACGATATCGTTATGGCATATGGAGCGGACAGGTTTTGCTCATGCGCCTGTACAGCTGACAGGATTTACCGGCTTCTTAAGGACGCCAAGGAAGATATCGTTATAGATACCAAGCTGAAGGGTGCCGTTATGAATACTATGACTGTGATATGCCAGCGCCTGGATGATGAGTTCGATGTAGATAAATTCGGGCAGCTGGTGGGCATCCTTGAAAAATTTACGAGGAAGATAGGACGCGGGTTTTTTGGGCCGTGCGAACCTGGTGAACGGGGTTATTTTATGGTCAATGTAAAAAGGCAACTATACCTCGCCCGTCACGTCTTTGATATGATGAGGAATCGAAGGCTAGGACCTGAGATTAAGGAATATTATGGGCTGATGTACGAAATACGGGTAAACCCTGTTGTATACCTTGAGGATGTGAGGGAGAAGAACGCAATCCTCTACCACCCCACTAAGCCTAGCCTCCAGTCGTGGACCTGGAATGTATGTAAACAGCCCCAATCGGCGCCAGAAGTATTCTGCGGGGTCGCCGTTGAGTCCTAGAGGATATTATGGATGAAACCTTATCCAAAGCGATTTAAGCAACCCGTGGCAATTCGTTAGGAGCCGTTGGATGGTTGGTGTACAAGGGATTGGCGAGGATATGGGGATTATTAATGCCCCTTGCGTTATAGGACATCGTTGTGCCCTAAATATCCATCTTGGGGTGGGTTTATAACCAGAGGGTTGAACTACATCAAAGGAACCGTTACGTTAGGAGTACGATTAGTGTGTAGCCCTCCCCTCACTCAGATCTAGTACTAGATCAGGATAAGAGCTTTCTATCTGTCTCGTATACAAGCTGCATACTGATATGTAAAGGCTCCGAAATGCTTCGGGGCCTAATTGGGTTTATGGACTTCTGGTGTATCCCTCGTCGTTCATGAAGCGGGTTATTTATACGTACAGTGTGATATAAGCAGGAAATAGTTACCTTCACATCAAAATATATCAAGGTTAACTACTTAACATGATAGGGGTGCATCTAATGCTCCGACTGGAGGATATCCAGAAGGACTCCGTAATAAACGGTATCCTACCTAAAAGCTCAGTAACAGCAATAGCAGTAATATGGCATGGGAGCGATAACCTTGAGTTGGTTTATCGCACACCCTATGGAGGAGTAGATCAAGCCCTCTTCTCGAGGGATGATGAAGTGCGTCTTAGCATAGAGATGGCAGGTACTCCCTGGAGCTACGGAGCAGATGGAGATAAGTTCAAGCTGGCAGCAGAGGCCCGAAGGATAAACCTAGCTTACCTCTTCGACCCCTACCTTGCGGTCCACACATCCAATGTCGAACCACTACCCCACCAGATAACAGCCGTATATGCAGAGATGCTGCCAAGACAGCCTCTAAGGTTCCTTCTGGCGGATGATCCTGGTGCCGGTAAGACAATCATGGCAGGGCTTCTCATTAAAGAGCTGATTGCCAGGGGGGACCTTGAGCGTTGCCTCATTGTTTGCCCAGGCAGCTTAGTAGAGCAGTGGCAAGACGAGCTGTCCAGAAGGTTCCATCTTGAGTTCGAAATTATAACAAACGAGAGGCTGGAAGCTGCCAGGAGCGGCAACGCCTTCAAGGAGATAAGCCTTGCCATAGCCAGGCTGGACAAGCTTTCGAGGAACGAGGATATTCAGGAGAAGTTAAAGACCAGCGACTGGGACCTTATCGTGATAGATGAAGCCCACAAGATGTCTGCCACAGTGTTCGGCAACGAAGTGAGATATACGAAAAGATATCACCTCGGAAAGCTCCTATCCGACATTACCAGGAATCTTTTACTGATGACTGCTACTCCGCACAATGGCAAGGAGAATGAGTTCCAGCTGTTCCTTCAGCTGATTGACCAGGACCGCTTCGAGGGCGGGCAGCGGGTAAAGAAGTCGGGCGACATCACCGATATCATGCGCAGGATGGTGAAGGAGGATCTGTTGAAGTTCGATGGGACTCCGCTGTTCCCCGAGAGGATATCGTATGCGGTCAACTATGAGTTGTCGGACCTTGAAGCTGAGCTCTATAACCAGGTCACACATTACGTAAGAGAGGAGTTCAACAGGGCTGAGAAGCTCATCAACAAGAAGAAGACGAGCGTTATCGGCTTTGCACTGACATCCCTCCAAAGGAGATTAGCATCTTCTCCTGAAGCAATCTACCAGTCGCTGAAGCGAAGAAAAGCCCGTCTGACCGACAGGTTGGAGGAGATGAGGCTTTTAGGTAGGACAGCCTCAATCGAAGTCGATGTGGATGTACCTGAAGACTGGGAAGATGTTGAGGATTTGCCGGAAGAGGAAGAGGAGGTCCTGGAGGATAACCTCATAGACCAGGCTACAGCAGCCCAGTCGGTAAAGGAGCTGGAAGTAGAGATAAACAGGCTGGACAAGCTCGAAGAACTGGCCTTGAAAGTCAGGAGCAGCGGGCAGGATAAGAAGTGGAGTGAGCTTTCAGGATTACTACAGAGTGATGTAATGAAAGACTCCGAAGGTAACAGGCACAAGCTCGTAATCTTCACCGAACATAGAGATACCATGAATTATCTGGAGCAGAGAGTAACCTCCTTGCTGGGCAGCAGAGAAGCTGTCGTAACCATACACGGAGGAGTCGCAAGGGAGGAAAGAAGGCATAGGCAGGAGGCATTCACCCAGGACAAGGACGTCTATATCCTGCTTGCTACGGATGCTGCCGGAGAAGGCATCAACCTCCAAAGGGCGCACCTGATGGTGAATTATGACCTACCTTGGAACCCTAACCGAATAGAGCAGAGGTTCGGAAGGATACACAGGATAGGCCAGACTGAGGTTTGCCACCTGTGGAACCTCATCGCATACGAGACCAGGGAGGGTGAGGTATTCAGGAGGCTGTTCGAAAAGCTTGAAGAGGAACGTAAGTCCCTCGGAGGCAGAGTATTCGATGTGTTAGGCAGGGTGAGCTTCGGTGAGAAGCCATTAAGAGAGCTACTTCTTGAAGCGATAAGATATGGAGAGCAGGACGAGGTACGAAACAGGATATTCCAGGTAGTAGATGGAGCATTGGACAGGAAAGTACTTTTAGATTTGTGGGAGGAAAAGGCACTTTCACGTGAATGCATGGATGTCAGCAGGGTAAGGGCGATCCATGAGGAGATGGAAAGGATCGAAGCCAGGAAACTGCAGCCTTACCTTATCTCCTCCTTCTTCATCGAAGCATTCAGCAAGTTCGGTGGAATCATCAGGGCTCGTGAAAGTAGCAGGTGGGAGATAACCAGGGTGCCCCAGAGAGTAAGGGAAAGGGCGAAGGAGCTGCATCCAGGACAGCCTGTGTTGGACAAGTATGAGAGGATATGCTTCGATAAAGCCTACATCAACCTTATCGGAAAGCCCATCGCAGAATTCGTATGTCCCGGGCATCCACTACTTGACGCCGTTGTAGATCTTACAGCCGAAGAAAATGGGGGCTTGCTTAGACAGGGGGCATATCTGATTGATCCGACTGACCAAGGCACTGAACCCAGGTTCATGGCACTGGTGGAGCATGCCGTGAAGAGGTCGAAACCGAACAGGAACGGCAGCGAGCACATTGTCTCGAAGAGGCTGCAATTTGTAGAGATTAATCAAGATGGCGAACATGATGCCGGCCCTGCACCCTACCTTAACTATTCTCCGCTGATGAAGGATTTGGAGGACAAGGTTAGGGAGGCTATTGGGAATAAGCTCAATGGCGTTGATATCGAAACCAAGGCCAGGGACTACGCCATCAGACATCTTGCTGGCAGGCACTTTGATGAAGTTGTAAAGTTCAAGACTACGCAAATCGACAAGATGATTACGGCTGTGAAGGAAAGGCTGACCAGGGAGATTGGATATTGGGACAACAAGGCGATACAGCTTAAGGAACAGGAGCAAGCCGGCAAGGCAAACACGAGGCTGAACTCCGACAGAGCGAAACAGAGGGCTGAGGAGCTAGCAGGAAGGCTCAGTAGACGCTTGAGTGAGCTTGCGGATGAAAAGTCGCTCAACTCGCTCCCTCCGGTTATTTATGGTGGCGCAGTCATAATCCCTCAAGGTCTGCTGAATGGATTAATCGGGGCTATCGTTCCAAGCCAAGTCATGGATACCAGGACGAGCGAATTGATAGCAATGAAGGCTGTAATGGAATATGAGAAGGCGATAGGCAATATTCCTAGGGACGTAAGCATGGATAAATGTGGGTATGACATCGAGTCGAAGGATTTGAAGACAGGCAGCCTGCGTTTCATTGAGGTAAAAGGAAGGGTAGAGGGCGCGAATTCCATCACGGTCACCAAGAACGAGATGCTGCTTTCTCAAAACGCAGGGGATAAGTTCTTCCTTGCCATCGTCAACATCGTGAACGGCAGCAGTAAGTCCCTACATTACAGAAGAGGTAAGCTGACGGATACGACCGACTTCAAACTTATAAGTGCCGACTTCCACATCGGCAGGTTGATAGAAGAAGCTGAGTCATGCATAGCACTATAGAAAGAGGGTAGGACGATGGCGTACAAGAAGAAGCTCATAGAAGTAGCATTGCCATTGGAGGCAATAAATAGGGAGTCTGCCAGAGAGAAATCTATAAGGCACGGGCACCCCTCTACGTTACATCTATGGTGGTCTAGGAAGCCTCTGGCTACATGTAGGGCAGTGCTGTTCGCTTCTTTGGTTGACGATCCATCCTCACACCCCGATAAGTTCCCTACAGAAGCAGCGCAGGATGCTGAGAGGATGAGATTGCATGGCATCATCGAGCGACTGGTGAAGTGGGAGAACTCTAGCAACCAGCATGTTCTGGATGAAGCCAGGGCAGAGATAATGAAGTCTACAGGGGGAAACCCTCCTCCAGTTTATGACCCATTTTGTGGAGGAGGATCTATACCTCTGGAGGCACAAAGACTGGGACTGGAAGCTCATGGCAGCGACCTCAACCCCGTTGCGGTACTAATATCCAAGGCGTTGGTAGAGATTCCTCCGAAGTTCTCAGGGCTCCCTCCGATTAATCCAGAAGCCAAGGGGATTGAGGCTGGTGGGTATAGAGGGGCAGCGGGTTTAGCCGAGGATGTGGCTTACTATGGGGAATGGATGAAGAAGGAAGCTGAGAAGAAGATCGGGCACCTTTATCCAAAGGTCAGGCTAACAGATGAACAGGGTGGTGGAGAAGCAACCGTAATAGCTTGGTTGTGGGTACGAACTGTCAAGTGTCCTAATCCCGCATGCGGATGTCAGATGCCTCTAGCGAGCAAGTTCTGGCTATCTACGAAAGCGGGGAAAAAGGTATGGGCACAGCCGATAGTGGAGCCCGATGGTAAGAGCGTGAGGTTCGAAATAAAGAGCGGGAGAGGTGAGGCCCCCGAAGGGACGGTAAATAGAAGAGGGGCTAAGTGCATATCTTGTGGCACGGCAGTCCCGTTTGAGTATATAAGGACTGAGGGTAAAGCTGGCAGGATGGGGAGCCAGTTGATGGCGATAGTAGCAGAAGGAGTAAGAGGACGAGCTTACCTTGAGCCATCAGCGAAACATATAAGAGTAGCAGATATTCCTGAACCTGAAGGGGCGCCGGACACTAACCTACCAGATAAAGCGCTAGGCTTCAGGGTACAGCAGTATGGAATGGTCAAACATAAGCACTTATTCACGAACAGGCAGCTTACTGCCCTATGTACCTTCAGCGACCTGATACCCGAAATGCGGGAGAGGGCATATAACGACGCCTTGAAGAGGGGTATGAAAGATGACGGTAAGAGTCTTGCTGACGGTGGCAAGGGTGCGAAAGCATATGCTGAGGCAATAGGGGTTTATATAAGTTTTATTCTAGACAAGCAAGCAGATTTGGGCAACTCTTTGAATCGTTGGGAACCAGTGGCTCAATGTCCGCGACAGCTATTTGCAAGACAAGCCATTCCTATGGTATGGGATTACGCTGAAGGTAATCCCTTGGGAAATTCTTCTGGAAGCTGGATTAATCAAGTATCCAACAGCTATCGAAACATGATAAAGAGCTTGACTCATTATGATAAAGCGAATCCTGGATTTATTAATCAAGTTGATGTAACTAGGATAGACAATAATGTAAAATCGATATTTTCTACTGACCCTCCATATTACGACAACATTGGATATGCTGACTTGGCAGATTTCTTCTATGTTTGGTTAAAAAAGAACCTTGCCAAGACATATCCTGATTTATTCAAGACAATTATGACTCCAAAAGCAGATGAACTTGTAGCGACCCCTTATAGACACGGTGGAGATAAAACCAAGGCAAAGGAATCATTTGAAGCAGGGTTTTCAGCTGCCTTTGCGAAGATAAAGGAGCATTCGGATATTGGGTATCCAACAACGGTTTATTACGCTTTCAAACAGGCAGAGGGAGATGAAGACGAGGAATCCGGAGAAACTACAATAGCTTCCACAGGTTGGGAGACCATGCTGGAAGGATTAATTCAGAATGGCTTCATGATTTGTGGGACTTGGCCTATGAGAAGCGAAATGTCTTCAAGAATGGTAGCACAAGAAACTAATGCATTGGCTTCATCCATTGTCATAGTTTGCCGCCCAAAGGAGGAATCTGCCTCGTTTATAAGTCGCAAAGACTTCATGATCGAATTGCGCAAGGAACTCCCTTGGGCCTTGGATAACCTAATCGAAGGTGGGATTGCTCCAGTTGACCTACAACAGGCTGCAATAGGTCCTGGCATGGCAGTTTACAGCAGATATAAGGCAGTCCTAGAGGCAGATGGCTCGAAGATGACCGTTCGTTCAGCTCTCCAAATCATAAATAAGGAGCTTGAATCCTGGCTCACTGCCATAGAAGGTGACCTGGATAAGGATTCCCGGTTCTGCTTCGCTTGGTACAACCAGTTCGGTATGGATGAAGCACCGTTTGGTGAGGCTGATGTCCTTGCCAGGGCAAAGAATACCGCCACAGGAAGGCTGGAAGAAAAGGGCCTTATCAAGACTGCCAAGGGTAAAGTCAGGATAACTAGGAAGGACGAGCTGACTGGGGAACTAAAACCCACCGATGATCTCTCCGTCTGGATGTGCGTTCAGCATATGTTAAAGGCTCTAGACGAGAAGGGCGAATCTGGTGTTGCCGATGTAGTAGATAGGATAGGTCCATCAAGAGCGGAGGCAGCCCGTTCGCTTGCATATCGTCTATACACACTGTCCGAGAAGAAGAAACTTACGAATGAAGCATTGGCATATAACAACCTGGTGTCATCATGGAGCGATATACAGCAGAAGGCACAGGATATGTCAGATAGACCCACTAGGCAGGCAACCTTACTATAACCCACAAGGGAGGGTACAAAGTGTCGAATTATGACCTCGTCACAGCTGGTTTCAGGGAGCTCACCAAGGTGTTGGTCCCCTTCATTGCCGATCAGCTATACCTCACATACAAGGACAGTTGGTGGACCAACGGAGTCTTGGCATCGCTTACAGATGAACAAAAAAGCGGACTACCTCTCTTGGGAAATAAAGAGGACCTACTGAAGAGCCTTGACTTTGCCATGTGCCTTTATGTGATCAAAGGTCAATGGGGGTCCACATTCAGGTTCAAGCTTACAAGGGAACAGAATCCTTGGGTAGGTGAGCTTCTGAATGCCCGTAATGCCTGGGCGCATAAGAACCTTGAGGATATTGATGAGAGCGATGCATATAGGGCGCTGGATACCATGGCGAGGTTTGTTGAGAATATTAACGGGGAAGCATATGAGGAGATAAGGAAGCTCGCCAACCAGGTGAGATATAAGACTACTGGACCTTCCACTCATGCACCAGTAGAACCATTACAGCAGCAGCTGCAGATGGTCAGTTATCCTGCAGGGTTGAAGCCATGGCGCTTTGTCATACAACCCCACCCAGATGTGCAAAAGGGTGTCTACAAGCAAGCGGAGTTCGCTGCCGACCTTGCACAGGTCGCCAGGGGAATTGCAGCTGCAGAGTACCAGGATGGCAAGGAGTTCTTCGCAAGAACATATATCACTGAGGGAATGAAAGGGCTCCTAACCCAGGCGGCGTTAAGGGTCACAAGCGGTTTAGGTGAGCCCGTCATACAGTTGAAGACCGCATTTGGCGGCGGCAAAACTCATAGTCTACTTGCGCTATACCACATGATGAAGAACTCGATGAAGGCAGAGACCTTACCTGGGGTGAAGGAACTCCTTGACGCATCTAAGGTAGGCGCATTACCGAGGACAAGAGTAGTTACACTCGTCGGTACATTCATCGATCCTACCAAGTTCAGAAGGCCTGCCAATCTACCCGGTATACAGGTAAACACTCTTTGGGGAGAGATGGCGGCTCAGATAGCCGAGCAGTGTAATAACCCTAAGCTGTACGACCATGTAAAGGAAGCAGACAAGAAGGGCGTATCCCCAGGCTCCAAGGCACTAACTGACTTGCTTAACGAAGGTGGACCTTGCCTCATCCTGATGGACGAGATTGTTGCCTATGCCAGGAAGATATATCGACGGAACGAC
>Ga0116172_10004669_pt1 | contig 11079 bp, 9 predicted proteins | sample AD_UKC083_MetaG_FD_89799 | JGI IMG/M metagenome (GOLD analysis project Ga0116172, IMG submission 89799) | Active sludge microbial communities of municipal wastewater-treating anaerobic digesters from USA - AD_UKC083_MetaG | ecosystem: Engineered > Bioreactor > Anaerobic > Digestate | place: USA...
CGCCTGGTCGCGCAGCACCTGGCTGCCCTGCAGGGTCAGGCGCAGGCGCTGCTGCGGCGTGAACTGCCAGCCCAGGCGCAGGTCGGCCACGCTGGCGTCGAAGGCCACGCCGCCGTCGCGATGCAGGCGCTGGCGGCTGGCCTCCCATTCCACGTTCCCGCCGCGGCCGATCGAGGTATTGCCCCAGGTGCCGACCATCTCGCGTCGCCCCGTGCGCTCCGCGATCAGGTCGAGCTGGCGGCCGAAGTTCATGTAGGTGCCCAGTTGCAGGCGCCCGCCCGGGCGGAAATTGCCCCACAGGTTGATGTTGTGTTCGTCGAACAGGTGGCCGCGCCAGAAGCGTTCGCGCACCAGCGGGCTGATGCCGAAGTTGCTCTGTTTCGCGCCCTGGAAGCCCAGCTGGAATTCCAGTTCGCGTTCCAGCAGCTGGCCGTCGTAGCGATGGGTGATGTCGTAGTCCCCGTAAAGCGAGAAGCGGTGGATCGACTTGCCGTCGCGGTACCAGGTGCGCTGGCCGCCGACCAGCGACTTGTCGTAACCGACCTGGCCGATGAAGCCAAGGTCGGCGCGGAAGCCGGGGTCGATCTCGACGTGGTTGATGTCGAAGTTCCAGTCGCGATTGCTGAAGCTGTAGCCGGCGCGCCACGCGTTGCCGCTCGGCGTGGCGTCATCGCCCAGTTCCGCCTTGTAGCCTTCCTTGACCCAGGCCGGATATTCGGACTGGCTGTGCAGGAATTGCGCGGTGACGGTGTGCGCGTCCTTGCGCCAGCGTGCATCGGTGCCGACCACGTCGTTGCCGTAGTCGTCGCCATGGCGGAAGGTGCCGATCGTGCCGATGCTCAGCTGGTCGTTGACGTCGTAGCGATAGCGGCCCACCGCGACATTGGCCTTCTGGTCGAGGTCGAGGAAACGCGAGCCCTGCACGCCGGGCACCAGCAGCAGGGTGGTGGCGTCGCGCGCGACCAGGGCGCCGTACGCGCTGTTCGGCGTGCGGCCGGTGATCCGCAGGCCGAAGTCGGGATCGGCGATCTGGCGGGTGTAGAGCACGTCGAACTGGGTGTTGAAATAGTCCGCGCCCTCCAGGAAGAACGGTCGTTTCTCCTGGTAGAACAGCGCGAAGCTGCTGTTGAAGTCCAGCTGCAACTGGTCGGTCTCGACCTGCGAGAAATCCGGGTTGAGCGTGGCGTTCAAGGTCATCGCCGGCGACGGCGCCCAGCTCACGTCCACGCCGGGTTCGATGCTGGTGTCGGTGCCGCCCCATTTGGTGCCGACGGCGGGCCGCGACTGGGTGGTGCCCATGGTGAGCGTGGGCACCACTTCGAGGTTGTGGCCCCGCTTCACCCCGGCCATGCCGGTGTATTCCAGCCACTCGCACTGGAAGCAATTGGAATCGCGCGGGACCTTGTGGCTGGTCAACTGGTGGCGCTTGTCGCGCGGCCAGCTACGGAAGAACGAGATGCCCCAGCGCTGGTCCTGCCCCCCGGCGGGGAAGCGCAGGGTGGAGAACGGGATGCGGATCTCGACGTCATAGCCCTCGGCGGTGAGCTGGCCGGCGCTGGTCCACAGGCCGTCCCAGCTTGCGTCTTCCTGGTTGTTGGTGTTGGTCTCGTCGCGGATCAGGTCGCCCTGCACGCCCAGCGGGTTGACCACCAGTTCGTAGCCGCGGCGGTTGTCGTTGAAGGTGTCCAGGAACACGCCGACCCAGTCGTCGTTGAACATCGCATCGCGGTCGCGCAGGTTGGCGCGGACCGAGGACGGATCGGGATCCATCGCCTTGAACGACACGTACAGCGCATCGTCGGTATAGCCCACGCGCACCGTGGTCTTCGCCGGCGCGGGGGTGTTGTCGCCGGGCTGGATGTCGTAGTCGATCGACTGCTCCAGCGCGCCCTGCCATGCGGCATCGTCCAGCTTGCCGTCGATGACGATGTCGCCCTGCAGGCGCGGGATCGCGCTGGCCGGCAGGCTTTCGGGCTTCGCCGTGGCGGGCGTGGCGTCTTGCGCCTGTGCGAACGGCGCGCACAACAACAGGGCGATGGTCAGTGCGCGGGGCTTCGGTGCGAACAGGTTCAAGCGGCTCTCTCCATGAGTCGTGCGGGAATTGCGGCGATCGGCGACGCAACGGGTGGATGGATGCAGGCGGATGCGATGCGGTTGCCATGACCAATGGCAGGGTGCGTATGCAACAGCGCGCCCGCACCGCGCCTGCCGTTGACGATGCCGATGAGCTGCACCGGGCAGCAGTGCTGCAGGTGGGCCTGACCGATGGCAGGGGCGGTGGCGGCGGGCTCACGTCGTCGGCGCTAAACTCGCGGCTTTCCGTTCAAGGCCTTCCCACATGCGCCCATCGAACCTGAGCCGGCTTGTCCTGAGCCTGTCCATCGCCGCCGCCCTCGGGCTGCCCGCCGCCGGCTGCAGCAAGAGTCCCGCCCCGGCCGCCGCCAGCGCCGCTGCACCCGCCGCCGCCGTGGAGAAGGTCGTGGACGAACATTCCTATGCCGAGCCGGCCAAGGTGCGCACCACCGACCTGGCGCTGGACCTGGCGATCGATTTCGCCAAGAAGACCATCAGCGGCACCGCGACCTACTCGCTGGACTGGGTCGACAAGGCCGCGACCCAGCTGGCGCTGGACAGCCGCGACATCAGCATCCAGAAGGCCGAAGGGCTGGGCGCCGATGGCAAGTGGAGCGAGCTGAAGTTCGCGCTGGGCGGCAAGGATCCGATCCTGGGCAGCAAGCTCACCATCGAGACCCCGACCCGCCCGTCCAAGGTCCGCGTGACCTACGCGACCTCGCCCGAGGCCTCCGGCCTGCAGTGGCTGGAGCCCTCGATGACCGAAGGCAAGGCGACACCCTTCATGTTCAGCCAGTCGCAGCAGATCCACGCGCGTTCGTGGGTGCCGCTGCAGGACACGCCGCAGATCCGCTTCACCTACAGCGCGCACGTCAAGGCGCCGGCCGACGCGATGGTGCTGATGAGCGCGGACAACGATCCGGCCGCGGTGCGCGACGGCGACTACAGCTTCAAGATGCCGCAGAAGATCCCGTCGTACCTGCTGGCGATCGCCGCCGGCGACCTGGTGTTCAAGCCGCTCGGCGCACGCAGCGGCGTGTGGGCGGAACCGGCGATGGTCGACAAGGCGGTGGCCGAGTTCGTCGACACCGAGAAGATGATCGACACCGCCGAGAAGCTGTACGGCCCGTATCGCTGGGGCCGCTACGACCTGTTGGTGCTGCCGCCCTCGTTCCCGTACGGCGGCATGGAGAATCCGCGGCTGACCTTCGCCACGCCAACGGTGATCGTGGGCGACAAGTCGCTGGTCTCGCTGATCGCGCACGAACTTGCGCACAGCTGGTCGGGCAACCTGGTGACCTTCGCCACCGACAAGGACGCGTGGCTCAATGAAGGCACCACGACCTACGTGCAGTCGCGCATCACCGAGTCGCTGTACGGCCGCGACATGGCGGCGATGGAAGAGGTGATCGACCGCAACGAGTTGAAGGACGAGTTCAAGGAACTCGATCCCAAGCTGCAGCGCCTCTCGCTGAAGCCCGGCGACCTGGCCGATCCCGACAATTCCTCCAGCGCCACCGTGTACACCAAGGGCGCCTGGTTCCTGCAGTTCCTGGAGCAGCGCTACGGCCGCGCCGTGTTCGATCCGTGGCTGAAGGGCTACTTCGACCACTTCGCCTTCCAGAGCATCACCACCGCGCAGTTCCGCGATTACCTCAAGGCCAACCTGGTCGACAAGCATCCGAATGTGGTGACGATGGCCGAGGTCGATGCGTGGCTGTACGACGCCGGCATCCCCAACGGTGCACCCGTGGTCGAGTCCGGCAAGTTCAGTACCGTCAATGCCGCGCGCATCGCCTGGCAGGGCAGCAACAACCTGCCCAACCCGATCGTCACCGACGCGTGGACCACCCAGGAATGGGTGCACTTCCTCGAAGGCATGCCGGAGACCCTCAAGCCCGAGCAACTGGCGCAGCTCGACGCCGCCTACAAGTTCACCGGCACGCCGAACGGCGAGATCGCGATGCGCTGGTATCCGCTGGCCGAACGCAGCGGCTATGCCGCGGCGCGCGCGGAGATGGGCAAGTTCGTGGAGCGGGTGGGCCGTCGCAAGCTGATCATGCCGGTGTACAAGGCACTGGTCGCCACGCCGGACGGCCTGGCCTTCGCCGAGCAGGCCTTCGGCCGCGCCAAACCCGGCTACCACCCGATCACCACCGGTTCGGTCGAAGGCGTGATCGCCGACGCCAAGGACAAGGCGGCCTCGACGGCGGTGCCCTTCCAGCCCACGGACTCCGCGCCCGGCAAGCCGCAGTCGATGGAGGTGCCGCAGGAACTGCACCCGGTCGATCCGGCGCCGCAGACACCGCCCGAGAGCTGATCGGCGCCGCGGTGGAACGGTTGCAGCGTTTCGTCATGATCGCCGTCCTGAGCGTCGCCGCGTTGTTCGCGATCGCGGCGATCGTGCTGTGGCGCGATCCGTTCCTGCTGGTGCGCGGCGAGTTCGCGCGCCAGCGGGTCGCGGCCGGGTTGTCGCGGGGCACCGTCGAGGTGGCGGGCCATCGCTGGTCGTACGCCTATCGCGACGCCGATGCGCCCGATGCGCCGACCGTGGTGATGCTGCACGGCTTCACCGGCAGCAAGGAAAACTGGTACCCGCTGGCCGCGGCCCTGGGCGGGCGCTATCGCGTGCTCATCCCGGATCTCCCGGGGTGGGGCGAAAGCGAACGCAAGCCGGGCGCGGTCTATGGCTTCACCGAGCAGGCGGCGAACGTGGAGGCCTTCATCCGCGCGCTGTCGCCCGGCAAGCCGGTCGTGTTGCTGGGCCATTCGATGGGTGGCGGCATCGCCGCGGTGGCCGCGGCACGCTATCCGCGGGAGATCGCCAAGGTCGGCCTGCTCGATGCCGCAGGCGTGCGCTTCAAGGACAACGCCTTCGGCCTGGACGTGCTGGCCGGCAGGAATCCGTTCGCGGTCGAGGACGAGGCCTCGCTCAAGCGCTACATCGACATCGTCTTCCATGACGCAAAGGCCAAGCCGTGGCTGCCGTGGCCGGCGTCGACGGCGCTGATCCGCAAGCGCCGCGCCGATGCCGGCTTCGAACAGGACGTGCTGGCGCGCATCGGCCGCAGCGAGGACAGCCTGCTGCCCGGCCAGGAAGCCGCCAACATCCGCCAGCCGGCGCTGTTGCTGTGGTGCCGGCAGGACGCGGTGATCGACGCCAGTGCGCTCGAGCTGTATGCGCAGCGCATCCCGCAGGCGCGCAAGGTGTTGCTGGACGGCTGTGGCCACATGTCGCTGATGGAGCGGCCGGCCGAGGTCGCCGGCGCGGTGGTGGCGCTGGTCGATCGCTGACGCCGTCGCACTGCGATGGGCGTGCTTGTACGATCGGCATCGGCACGTGCCCACGACGACCACGCAAACGGAGTTGCCCCATGAAGACCGCATCGCTCGCCATCGCCACTGTCTTGCTGCTTGCGGCATGCAAGGGCGAGGACCCGCAGGTCGCCGCGCAGGCCGCCGCCGCGCAGGCGGCGGCGAAGGAGCAGGCCGCCGAGGCGATGGCGAAGCAATTCGACGACGCGGTGGTCGCGCAGAACTGGACGCTGGCGAAGGCGCACGGCGAGATCCTGCAGATCGAGCATCCCACCAGCGCCGCCGCCGAGCGGGTCAAGCCGAAGCTCGACGAGATCAAGGCCAAGGCCGAGAGGCCCAGCAGACGGTGCGGCTGGCCTCGCTATGGGCATACGGCGACGAACCGGTCGGCAAGGACGGCCATCAGTTGTCTGCGGCGATCTATTCGCAGGAACCGGTGGATACCGACGGCAGCGGCGCGCATCCGGTGCGGCTGATCTTCCGCGACCATCCCGAGTGGGGCCGCAGCAGTTACCTGGTGCTGGAAGCCGGCGACTTCGATTGCTACAAGGGCTGCAAGCTGAAGGTCACCGTGGACAGCAAGGTCCACACGCTGCCGGGCTCGCGGCCGAAGACCGACGACGCCATCGCGATGTTCGTCGAGGACTGGAAGGGGCTGTGGAAACTCGCCAAGGGCGGCAAGCAGCTGTCGATCGAATTCCCCACCAAGACCGTCGGCAAGCGCACCGCCGAGTTCGAGGTCGGCGGCCTGGATCCGTCGAAGTTGCCGAAGTGGAACTGAGCGGGCGCGCCTGACGCCGATGGGGATCGACATCGCCATCGTCGCGCTGGCCAGCGCGTTGGCGATCGCGCTGCACGTGGTGTTGTTCGTGCTCTTCCGGCGCTGGATGGACCGCGACCTGGCGCTGTCCTTCGCCGGCGAAGAGCCGGCGAAACGCGACTACATGCTGGCGCGGCTCGCGCGGGCGAAGTCCGCCGGCGTGAAGCGGGGCGACTTGCCCGGCTGGTTGCAGCGCGCGGCAGCGGACTACCGCGCGCCGGGGATCGCTCAGGCCAGCGAATAGCCGAACTGCTGGCGGAACTGCTCGGCGAATTCCTCGTAGTCGAAGCGCTGGTTCTGGGTGCCGGGGTGCTCGACCTTCAGCGCGCCCATCAGGTTGCCCATGCGGCCGATGGTCATCCAGTCGTAGCCCTTCTCGATGCCGAAGATCAGGCCGGCGCGGAACGCGTCGCCGCAGCCGGTGGGATCGGTGACGCGGCGTTCGTGCGCCGGCGGGATGCGGTGGGTGGTGCCGTCGGCATGGATCTCCGCACCCTGCGGGCCACGGGTGGTGATGTAGGCCTTCACCTTGCCGGCGATCTCCTGCTCGCTCCAGCCGGTGCGTTCCTGCAGCAGGTTGGACTCGTAGTCGTTGACGGTGACGTACTGCGCCTGCTCGATGAAGGCGCGCAGCTCGGCGCCGTTGAACAGCGGCATGGCCTGGCCGGGATCGAAGATGAAGGGGATGCCGGCCTCGGCGAATTCCTTCGCGTTCTGCAGCATGCCCTCGTAACCGTCCGGGCTGACGATGCCGATGGTCACGCCGGGCACGTCCTTCACGTGGTTCTCGTAGCTGCGCATCATCGCGCCGGGGTGGAAGGCGGTGATCTGGTTGTTGTCCAGGTCGGTGGTGATGAAGGCCTGCGGGGTGAACAGCTCGTCGATCACCTTGACCCGGTCCAGGGTGATGCCCTGTTCCTGGAACCACTCGCGGTACGGGCCGAAGTCGGCGCCGACGGTGGCCATCGGGATCGGGTCGCCGCCGAGCAGCTTGAGGTTGTAGGCGATGTTGCCGGCGCAGCCACCGAACTCGCGGCGCATCCGCGGGACCAGGAAGGACACATTCAGGATGTGCACCTTGTCCGGCAGGATGTGGTTCTTGAACTGGTCGGGGAACACCATGATGGTGTCGTAGGCCAGGGAACCGCAGATCAGGGCAGACATCGGGGCCTCGCGGGCGCGTGGACGAAAAGGGCGCACAGGGTAGCGTCGGCACCGCCCGGCGGCCAGAGACGGCTGAATCGCACCAACGCGCGACCCCGCAATCTCCTTGCCGGGCAGGGGGGGCGTTGCTAGATTAGCGGCCCCGGCGCATGCCGCGGTCTCCGCGCTCCCGGACCCGCTTTCCGGCCCCGCGTCCCCCGACGTGGCCATTCACTTCCCGGCATCCTCCCGCATGTTCAAGTTCCTCAGGGGCTATTTCTCCAGCGACCTGTCCATCGACCTCGGCACCGCCAACACGCTGATCTACGTGCGCGGCCAGGGCATCGTCCTCAACGAACCTTCGGTGGTCGCGGTGCGCCAGGACCGCGGCGGCGGCGCCCGCGCGGTGGCCGCGGTCGGCAGCGAGGCCAAGCAGATGCTCGGCCGTACGCCCGGCCACATGAGCACGGTGCGGCCGATGAAGGACGGCGTCATCGCCGACTTCACCTACACCGAGGAGATGCTCAAGCACTTCATCCGCAAGGTGCACAAGTCGCGCTTCCTGCGCCCCAGCCCGCGCGTGCTGGTCTGCGTGCCGGCCGGCAGCACCCAGGTGGAGCGCCGCGCGATCAAGGAGTCGGCGGAAGAGGCCGGCGCCCGCGAGGTCTACCTGATCGAGGAACCGATGGCCGCCGCGATTGGCGCCGGCATGCCGGTGACCGAGGCGCGCGGCTCGATGGTGGTCGACATCGGCGGCGGCACCACCGAGGTTGCGGTGATCGCGCTGAACGGCATCGTCTATTCGCAGTCGGTGCGCATCGGCGGCGACCGCTTCGACGAATCGATCGTGGCCTACGTGCGTCGCCACCACGGCATGCTGATCGGCGACGCCACCGCGGAGCGCATCAAGCTGGAGCTGGGCAACGCCTATCCCCAGCAGCACGTGCGCGAGATCGAGATCTCCGGCCGCCACCTGGCCGAAGGCGTGCCGAAGATCATCACCATCAACTCCAACGAAGTCCTCGAGGCGCTGCGCGAGCCGCTGGCCGGCATCGTCTCGGCGATCCGCCTGGCGCTGGAGCAGACCCCGCCGGAACTCTGCGCGGACGTGGCCGAGCGCGGCATCGTCCTCACCGGCGGCGGCGCGCTGCTGCGCGATGTCGATCGCCTGATCAGCGAGGAAACCGGCCTGCACGTGCAGGTGGCGGACGACCCGCTGACCTGCGTGGCGCGTGGCGGTGGCCGCGCGCTGGAACTGGTCGACATGCACGGCAACGAGTTCTTCGCGCCGGAGTAAGTGTTCGGAGATGGGCCATCCATGGCCCACTCCGAAGCCGCGTAGCGAAAAACGTGGTTTTCGCTACGCTACGCAAACGGCGGTGCCGTTTGCGTTGGCCCGTCCATGGGCCAAACCCTCGCTTCGTTCACATCCCCCAAAGCCCTCGCCGACCACCCACGTGCCGCCCTACGCCGGACCTCCCGCAGCCCGCCCCGGCGATGTCGCCGGCGTGCTGCGCCTGCTGGCGTACCTGATCCTGGCGACCGCGCTGATGGTGCTGGACTACCGCAGTGGCTGGCTGCGCGCCGCGCGCACCCAGGCGGAAGTGGCGGTGCAGCCGTTGTGGTGGCTGGCCGGATTGCCTTCGAAAGTCGGGACCGGCCTGCGCGAGGAGGCGGTGACCCGCAGCCAACTGGCGCGCGACAACGAGCGCCTGCGCAACGCCCTGCTGATCCAGGCCGCACGCAATGCGCGCCTGCGCACCGCGGCGGCGGAAAACGAGCGCCTGCGTGGCCTGCTGGGCAGCGCCGAGCGCGGGCGGCTGGACGTGCAACTGGCCTCGGTCCTGGACATCGACCTGGACCCGACCCGCCAGCGCCTGTTGCTGGACAGCGGCCGCAACGCCGGCGTGCAAGTAGGCCAGGCGGTCATCGATGCGGGCGGCCTGATGGGGCAGGTCATCGCCACCACCCCGAGTACCGCCAGCGTGCTGCTGCTCACCGATCCCGACCACGCGGTGCCGGTCGCGGTGGCGCGCAGCGGCATCCGCCTGGTGGTCTACGGCAGCGGTCGCAGCGACGCCCTGCACCTGGCCGACGTGCCGCTGTCCGCCGACGTGCGCCCGGGCGACGAGCTGCTGACCTCCGGCCTGGGCGGGCGTTTCCCGCCGGGCTTCGCGGTGGGGACTGTGGGCACGCTGCGGCCCGACGACAGCCGCGCCTTCCTGGAGGCCGACGTGACCCCGGCCGCGCAGCTGGATCGCGGGCGTGACGTGCTGTTGCTGCGCGGCTACAAGCCGGTGCCGGCCGTCGATCCGGCGGCCCTGCCGCCAGCGCCCGTCCCAGCACCGGGGGCCCCCGCGGCTGTACAGGCGGTGTCCGCGGCCACGAATCCCCCGGCATCGCCCTCGGCGACCGCCACCACGCGATCGGAGCCGGGTCGATGAGCCGCGCCCGCAACGGTTGGGTGCTGCCGGTCAGCCTGCTGCTGGGCTTGCTGCTGGGGCTGGTGCCGCTGCCCGGGATCCTGCAGCCGCTGCGGCCGTACTGGCTGGCGCTGGTGCTGGCCTACTGGCTGCTGGAAGAGCCCGAGCACATGGGCCTGGGCATGTCGTTCGCGCTGGGCGTGCTGGCCGACCTGGTGTTCGGCGGCCTGCTCGGCGAACAGGCCCTGCGGCTGGTGGTGATGGCCTTCATCCTGGACCGCTTCCGCGCGCGCATGCGCTTCTTCCCGCTGTCGCAGCAAGCGCTGGTGATCGGTGTGCTGCTGGTCAACGACCGCGTGATCAGCGCCGCCATCCACGTGGTGATGGGCGCGCCGCAATTGCCATGGCTGTACTGGCTGGCGCCGCTGCTGGGCCTGCTGCTGTGGGCACCCCTGCACTTCGCGCTGGATACCCTGCGCCTGCGCCGGCGGGGTTGAACGCACGTCGATGATCCGTCGCGCCCGCCAGCTCAAGGACCATGCGGTCGAAGCCGACCTGTTCCGCCGCCGCGCGCTGGTCGGCTTCCTGCTGGTGTTGGCGGCATTGGGCGGCTTGGCGGCGTGGTACTTCCGCCTGCAGGTGGTCCAGCACGCCGAGTTCGCCACCCGCTCGGAGGCCAACCGGCTGCGCCTGGTGCCGGTGGCGCCCGCGCGTGGCCTGATCTATGACCGCAAGGGCCGCTTGCTGGCCGACAACGTGGCGGCGTGGCGGCTCGACGCGGTGCCGGAACGCGCCGGCGACGGCGAAGCCCTGCTGGCCAAGCTGCAGCCGGTCGTGGTGCTGGACGCCGAGCAGCGCGCGCGCTTCCTGCGCGACTACCGCAACAGCCGGCCGTTCAAGCCGGTGACCATCAAGCTGCGCGTGTCCGACGAGGAAGCCGCGCGCTTCGCCGTGGATCGCTGGCGCTTCCCCGGCGTCGAGCTGGTGCCCTACCTCGGCCGGGTGTATCCGCAGGGCGCGCTGTTCGCGCACGTGGTCGGCTACGTCGGCCGCATCGACGAAAAGGACCAGGCCGCGCTGGGCGATGCCGGCGGCGCCTACTCGCATACCGGCAAGACCGGGCTGGAGCGCTATTACGAAGCGCAGCTGCGCGGCAAGCCGGGCTACCGGCGGCTGGAGACCAATGTCGACGGACGCACCGTGCGTGCGCTGGACACCGTGCCTGCGACGCCGGGCACCGACCTGCGGCTGTCGATCGACATCGACCTGCAGCGGGCGATGGTGGAGGCGTTCGGTGAACTGGAG
>Ga0116172_10004687_pt1 | contig 11049 bp, 14 predicted proteins | sample AD_UKC083_MetaG_FD_89799 | JGI IMG/M metagenome (GOLD analysis project Ga0116172, IMG submission 89799) | Active sludge microbial communities of municipal wastewater-treating anaerobic digesters from USA - AD_UKC083_MetaG | ecosystem: Engineered > Bioreactor > Anaerobic > Digestate | place: USA...
CGACGACATCGGGGCCAGCCGTGCCGCCCCCGGCGTCGGCGGAGATCTCGGCGGATGCCGCCGAGACTCTCTCGCAGCTCGAGCAGCTCGTCGTGGCCGAAGCCGACGACCAGGACAGCTACCAGCGAGACGAGTTCGGGCAGCGATGGGCCGACATCGACCGCAACGGCTGCGACCAGCGCAACGACGCACTCGCGGCTGCGCTCGAGAACATCACCACCAAGCCCGGCACCCACGGCTGCGTCGTCCTCACCGGCACGCTCCACGACACCTACACGGGACTCACGATCGCCTTCCAGCGCGGCCAGGGCACCAGCGAGCTCGTGCAGATCGACCACATCGTTCCCCTCGCATGGGCCTGGCGGCAGGGCGCCGACGAGTGGGACGAAACGCAGCGCGAGCACTTCGCAAACGACCCGATCAACCTGCAGGCCACGGACGGCAGCGCGAACCAGTCAAAGAGCGACCGCGGTCCCGCCGAGTGGATGCCACCGAACGCGGATTACGGCTGCATGTACGCCGCCCGCTTCGTCGACGTCCTCACCACCTACCAACTCACGATCAACGCGGCCGACCACACCGCGCTCAGCGCGCAGCTCGCCAGCTGCACCGCCTGACCACACCCGAAAGGACCACCGCGATGAGCACCCTGCGCAACATCATCATCACCGACGACACCGGCACCCGATACAACGATCTCTTCGTCGACATCCCTCTCGACAGCTACGAGATCACCCGATCCTCGGTCGGGTTCCATTCCGTCGACGCCATTGTGCCGGCCGACCCCTTCTCGCCCCGCGCATCCGAAGACGGGCCGCTCGGCGCGCTCCTGCTCCGTTGGGCTCAGGCGCACGTCGCGGGACGCAACTACATCATCAGCTGGCAATACATCGACGCCCACGACATCCACACAGTGGCGGTCGCCAACACCACCACCCGCGAGCTGCACTTCGTGAACCTGTTCGGCCATGTCATCGCCGGCCGTCGCAGCTACCGGCTCCGCGAGCTCGCCGACGCGCTCGACCTCCTCCTCGACGCCACCTTCGACTGAGGGACCGGCGATGCTCTCCGACGAGGTCGCACGGACGATCGTCCACGGCAGCCCCGAGGGGTACGACCTCGGATGCCAGACTCGCGCCGGATGCGCCAGCCACCACCACCCCACACTCATGACCTGCTACGCCGCCGCCATCGCCGCCCGAGACGACTGGAACCTCGCCAAGCTGCCCCGCAACGAACCTCTCCTCAAGTCAGCTCGACGCCTTCGCCGCCAGCCGGCCCGACGAACCGAAGGAACGCCCTCATGAACGACCACACGCTCACCGCATGGCCAGCGCTGCGCATCGGGGACCGTGCCCTCATCCGGGAGCGCGATACCGCGCGCGAGCTCACAGTCACCGTCGTCACCCTCCTCGATCCACTCGAGGGCGAGGGCCACGGGTTGGTCGACCACCGCGGCCGCGTCATCCGGCACCACTTCTACGATGCCCGGCCGATCGCGCCAGATCCAGAACTCACCGACCAGCACGACGTCGACGACCGCTTCGCCCAGCTGACCGCCACTCTCCTGAACGCGAGGACACGATGACCGCACCGCTCACAACCGGCGAGCTCCGCCTGCTACACAAGGCGCTCGAGATCGCCGCCGGATACGCGAACACCGAACGAGACGAGTCCGCGATCCTCGAGCTCAGCGCACGCATCCGCTGAGCGCAGAAGACCATCCCGTCTGCGCCGGACGCGCACACCACGGTGCTCGCCACAATCGACGCCGTCAAACGCGCCGGCCGAAACGAGAAGCTCACCCCGGAGATCCTCGACCGGATCGCTGATGAGCTCCTCCGAGAAACCCTGCTCTGACCGCCCTGCGCGGTACACTAAGGCGCGGCACCCGGCTGTTGAGCAGGTTCCTTCCCGCCCCTCGGGGCGAAAGTTCCTCCTCAGTTGGATCGTTGGTGAATGTGACAATTTCCACGCTCCGGCCGGGTGCCGTTTCTCTTGCCCCGGTGGCACGCGATCATCGACGATTGCTCACCGGCGGGCCCGTCGCCCGCACATACTCAGACCAGGTGCACTCGACAGCGAGCCTCATCGCATCGTCCGGGAAGTAGCCGATCAGCAGCCGCCGCTCGGGATCTTGATCGAACGTCACCGACCGCAACAGCCTGCGGCCGCGAATCTCGACATGGCGGATGATCGCGATTCTCTTGCTGTGGTCGAACACGTACCAGATCCCCGGCTCCGGTGACGCCTGCAGCTGAGACATCGGAGACCAGTGCTGCACCACAACAGCGAACCCTATGCGGGCGCGCCGACAGCCCATGCGCTGAGCAGCTGCCGACGACCGCGTGACCTCAGCTCGTCAGCGGCGCGCCGGACCCGTAGGCATCGTGGTCATACCGCCGCAGCGCAGCAATGAACTCGGCACTCGTGATTTCATAGCGGGCCACCGCGGCCGCGGCACCTTCGAACAGCCCAGCGTTGGGGTACACGCGGCCGCACACAGGGCACACCGCAAACTCATCCGGATCGGACGAACCAGCCGCATCGAAGGTAAGGCGCCCGTGATGATCGGCACTTCGCCAATCCTGAGTAGCCGAATCGTTGCCGCAGGCACAGACCTGATTCTCCCCGTCCTCATCAACCGTCGCGATCCCGTCGACGCGAACGGTCGGGTATGGCCAGCTCACGACACCGCGCTCACGGCTCTCGCCTTGCGGGAACGCTTCTTCGGCATCGCGAGCTCGTCGACCGTGGTGAGCTTCGCATAGCTTGCGAACAGCGCTCGCAGCCGGTCGACCTCCGTTGCGGTTCCACGCAAGCCCAGGGTCTTGTCGACAGCAGCGTCGAGCTCGCGATGCGCACGGAGCAGCTCGGGCGCCATCGCGAGGGGGTTGTAGTGGTCTGCGAGCGAGCGTTCGGGGCGTAGCGATCGCGCGTCCAGAATGGCTCGGCCGCCGGCGATGATCGCGGCACGCCGTGCGTCGGTGATGGGGGGCAGTGGGAAGGTGTTCCACGTCAGGGTGCTCGAGAAGCGCAAGCGAGACTCGAGGCGGCCTCCGATGGTGCGCTGCCAGGTGATGAATGCCGACGACGAGATCACTGCGAAGGCGAGGCCGTCCGGGTCGTCTGCTTTGAAGTTCGCGTCACCGCAGATCACATCCGGGGTGAACAGGGCTGTCGGGAAGAACTTGCGGGTCTCGCTCGCGTGCCGCGGCACGCAGACATAGGGCGTGTCGGGCTGCGATCGCTGCCCGAATAGGTGAGGCGTCTCCGCCATCTGCCGCGTGGACTCGGCCTTCGATGCTGCGCGGAACTGGCGCACGGCATCCAGCCGCCGGCGGAGTATCGGGGAGCGGGCGATGTCGCTGGGATCCAGATCGACGAGCCACAGGCACCACCGGGGTTCGTTGTGGATGAGCTGCCGGGCGCCGACAAACGGTCGGACGTACTTCGCGGCGATCGGATCCGCCATGACCTCCGCGTAGTCGGCCGGCTCGATGAGGAGGTTGCCGTCGTCGCGAGCCATATTCCCGAACACCATCGGAGGAAGCGCCGGCGCCAGCGGGCTTCGGCGCTGGTCGACCAGCACGATCGGGCCGTCGACGAGGTAGCCGTTGAGCTGATCCACCACGGGGATTTCGACGGGCTCGCCCTTGAGGTTTCCGGAGTAGTCGAACAGCCGCGCTCTCTTCCTCGACGGTCGGTCGAAACCGATCACCGAACAATGCACTGCCGCGGCGCCGGGCGCTTCACTGGTCCAGGCGAATGTCCGATGTGCGAACTTGACGCGCCACCCGGCGGCGAACACGGGGCCGAAGAGCGCCGGCACCGGCTCTCCCTGTGCGATCGAGTTCGTCGAGACGAAGGCGAACTCGCCTCGGTAGCCGGGACGGCCGAGCAACTCGAGCGCCTTCGCGTACCAGCCGGTGACGTAGTCCAGCCGCCCGATGTCGTCCCGCCGCCACACGTCGCGCAGTTCCTGCGCTTGCTCGGCGGAGCGGGTGGCGTGGCCGAGGAAGGGCGGGTTGCCCATGATGTACAGGTGCTCGGTCGGTTCTAGGACGGTTGCCCAATCAACGCGCAACGCGTTGCCGACGACGATGCTCTTGATCTTGTCCAGTGGCAGCGGATCAGGCGCAGATCCGAGCGCCAGCTCCATCGCCTGGTTTGCCTGGTGCTCCACCAGGTGCAGCGCCGTCGCCGCGATCTGCGCGGGCCATTCCTCGAGCTCGATCCCGTGGAAGCTCGACAGCCGCACGGCCAGGTGCTCCTCGGTGAAGAACATCGTGCGGGCCGTCTCGCCGGACAACTCTTGGATCCGCAGCAGAACCTCGAGATCGAGGGCTCGCATCTGTCGGTAGCCGACCACCAGGAAATTGCCGCAGCCGCATGCCGGATCCAAGAACCGCATCAGGCCCATGTCGGCACGCAGCTTCTTGAGCTTGGCGGTGTCGTGGTACCCGTCCGTGAACCGCTGCCGCAGGTCGTCGAGGAACATCGGGCCGATGACCTTCATGATGTTGGTCTCGGTTGTGTAGTGCTCACCGAGCTCACGCCGGGCTGTCTTGTCTTTGACGGCTTGGAAGAGGCTGCCGAAAATCGCAGGCGAGATCGCCGACCAGTTGAACATCGCTGCAGCGATCAGTCGGTCGCGCATGCCGGTATCGAACGACGGGATCGACACCGATTCCTCGAAGACGCCGCCGTTGACGTAGGGGAACCGCGAGATCAGCTCGTCGAGGTTCGACTGCCGACGAGAGGGCTCGCGCCCCATGACCTGGTACAGCAGCGACAGCTGGGGCCCGAGGTCGGATCCATCCGTTGCGGTGCGGGTTTCGAGGAACTCGAGGAACAGATCGCGATCCCACACTCCAGCGTCATCGGCGTAGAGGGCAAAGAGGGTGCGCACCAGGAACACCGATGCTTCGTGGTCGTCGTACCCGGACCCTTCGAGGGCCTCGTACAGCGACGCCATCAGCTTCGCTGCTTTGATCGACGCGGACTCCTGCGCCTTCGATCCGAAGGTGCGTTCACCGTACCCGGCGAGGAAGGCCAGCGCGTCTGCTCGATCCCGCATCTGGGTCAGGGTGAACTCCTGCACACCCTCGCTATCCGCGTGGAGATCGAGCAGACGGAGCCGGTGGAAGTCGCTCGTGATGACCCACCGAGGAACCTCTGGGTCGGGTAGGTCGTCGATGTAGTCGAGCGCCTGCTGCTCGGCTGCGACGAGATCCTTGCCGGCGGACTTCATCTCGATCAGCGCGAGACCTGGGATCAGCGCGTCGATGTATCCGCGCGAGCCGGTAGATGAGCGCTTGACTCGCTTCTCGTAGAACGCCGCGCGGGTCTGGGTGATCCCGTACACGCCGAGCAGATCCCGGACGAATGACTGCGCTTGCTGCCGCTCGTCTCCGGGCTCGTTCTGCCAGTCACGGGTGAACTGCGCAGCGCGAGCTCGGATCTCATTCATCGACAACGACTTCGGCACGATCCCAACGGTATCCGCCCAGGCCTCTCCCCCTCGTACCGCTCGATCTTGTCCTCAGCGTGGCGACTGCAGAGCGCCCCCGCAACAACAACACGCCTTGACACCGGAGCAAGCTGGTTTTAGGGTAGTGAATGTCACATTCACCACCTTTGAGGAGGTCTCATCATGCGTGCGTTCCCCGTGAACCGCGACACCATCGACCTGCTGGTCACCGCCGCCTACATCTCCACCCCCGCCTATCGCAGCAGCACCCCGCGCGAGCTCGCCGAGAACGCCGACCGGATGGGGCAGAGCCTCTGGGACGAGAATCACGCCAGCGTCAGTTACGCGATCAAGCAGCACATCGCCGCACCCCACTACGAGTGGCAGCCCGTCGCCGAGATCGTTCCCCTGGCCGACGATGAGCAGGCGTTGCAGATCGAACGCAGCCGTCTTCTGCTCGCGGAGGTCTCCTGCCATCACCCCGGATGGGACCAGTCCCCCGCCCGTGATCTCGTCGAGCGCCTCGGCGACGCGATCGCGCGGCGGTTCTCCCACCGGCCGCTCGTGGACTCCCCCGACCACCTGGGCGTCAAAGAGTACGAGGGCCTGCACCGCGCCGTCGAGGTCTGGGAGCGAGAGATCGGATTCCGCCACCCGCTCACGCACGACGCAGCCGCGCGGGAAGGGAGCCGGCCATGACTCTCACGATCACCCACGCGGCCGCGGAAGGCACCCTCATCGACGGGACCAGCCGGGGCGACGGAACGTCCGACGCGCTCAAAGCCAACGGGTGGCGATGGAGCAGGGCCATCGGCTCCTGGTACATCCCCCACTCCCGCGACCGGGAGCCCAAGACCGCGATCATCAACCGCACCGCCGAGCAGCTCGCCGCGGCCGGATTCGCCGTCGAGATCTCGATCGACTACGCCCTCCGCGCCACCACGGACGTCGAAGCGGACCTCATCGGGCGCCGGAGCGAACGCGCCGACGCTCTGGCCGACCGCGCCGCTCGGCGTCACCATCACGCGACCGAGGAAGCGGAGCGGGCCGCACGCGCACTGCGCCGCTTGCCCGAAGGTGGCGAGCCGATCAAGATCGGGCACCACTCGGAAGCCGGCCACCGTCGCGCGATCGCCAAAGCGGATGCCGCGATCCGCCGGTCAATCGACGCCGACGCGGAGGCCCGCCGCGCCCAGGTGCGCGCCGACATCGCGGCCTCATCGAACGACGCCCGCTACGCACCCATCACTGTTGCGAACCGGATTGAGAAGCTCCGCGCCGACATCGCGGGCATGCGGCGACGTCTCGACGGATCCAGCCGGACCCTCGCCGGCGGGTACATCGAGGTCACAGCCGCGGCAACAGGTGCCGACGCCGAACGGCTCGAGCGGGAGCTGGCCGCAGCTCAAGACCAGCTCTCCTACTGGCAGGAGGTCCGCGCCGAGCAAATCGCGTCCGGCGCCGCCACCGACCACAACAAAGACACCATCAACGTCGGCGACCAAATCAAGTACTTCGGCAGCTGGTGCACCGTCACCCGCGTCAACCCGAAGAGCGTCAGCATCACCGACGCCTACGGCCACCGCGGCACCGTGCCCTACACGCACATCCGCGAACACCGTGTCGGCCAGAGCGAGGCAAGCTCATGACCCTCGCCGCCCGACCCCGAACCATTCCCGCACCCACCGCGCGCCGGCTGCAGTGAACCGTCCCAGGTTTGGTGCCGCATCCTTTTGAGTTGATTGGATGTCATCATGCCGAAGAAGATCGATCCCGCGCTGCGCGAGCGCGCTGTCCGGCTCGTGCGCGAGCACCGGGCCGAGTACCCCTCGACCGCGAAGGCCATCGCAGCCGTCGCCCGCCAGGAAGGCATCGGCGCGGAATCGCTGCGCCGGTGGGTCGTGCAGGCCGACATCGACGCCGGTGACCGCGACGGGCAGACCAGCGAAGAGCACGCCGAGATCCGCCGACTCAAGGCCGAGAACCGGAAGCTGCGTGACGACGTCGCGATCCTGAAAGCAGCGACGACTTTCTTCGTGGGGGAACTCGACCCCCGCAACCGTTGATCATGGGCTTCATCGATCAGATGCGCAGCGAAGGTCACGCGGTCGAGTCGATCATCCGCGTCCTGCGAGAGCAGGGCGTGAAGATCGCCGCGCGCACCTATCGGGCTTGGCGGCAGGGCCGCATCACGGCCAGGACGATCACCGACGCGCTGGTCATCGATGCCGTCCGCGATGCAGCCTGGACCACGGTCGTCGATGCCCAGGGCATGGAGCGTCGGAAGATGACTCCGGAGGGTCTGTATGGGCGTAAGAAGATGACCGCGCTGATCCGCCGCACCCGGATCGCCGACGCCTCCCGAGGTGCGGTGGACCGCGCCATGCGAGCCCTCGGGCTTTCGGGCATCACTCGCGCCAAGGGGATCCGGACGACGATCCCGTCCAAGGACGGTGTCCGCGCCGGAGACCTCCTCAATCGGGACTTCACCGCACCGCGCCCGGACCACACCTGGGTGACCGATTTCACGTATGTGCGGACGTGGGCGGGCTGGGTGTATGTCGCGTTCATCCTCGACGTGTTCTCCCAGCGCATCGTGGCCTGGCATGCGCAGACCAGTAAGCACGTGGATCTGGTGATGATCCCGCTGCGGATGGCGTTGTGGGAACGCGACCGACAAGGCCGTCCCGTCGGCCCCGGCCAGCTCATCCATCACAGCGACGCCGGCTCTCAGTACACATCGATTGTCCTCACCGATCACCTTGCGTTGGAGCAAATCGCGCCATCCATCGGGACCGTCGCCGACGCGTATGACAACGCCCTCATGGAGACGATCAACGGACTCTACAAGGCCGAATGCGTGCGCACGACCATCTTCCACGACGGCCCGTACAAGACCATCGCCGACGTCGAGTTCGCGACCGCCGGCTGGGTCGACTGGTACAACAACCGCCGCCTCCACGGTAGCCTCGGAATGCTCAGCCCCGACGAGTTCGAGGCGGCCTACTACGCGGCCCTCACCCGAGAGCCGCTCCCCGCATAACAGCGGCACAGAACCTGGGACGGTTCACCTTGCGGGCGCGTCTACAGAAAGCCGCGAAGACTCCGTCCCGACGCTCGAACCCGCCCTCTTTAGTCTCTCGGGGCCGGTACCCCTCGATGAAGTCATCGAACTGATAGGACTGATGGAACTGGGTGAAAGCGTAACGTTTGGGATCAAAGTCCGCGAGTGCTCGCGCGACTGCGGACGCCCGATGGGATGTGGAGGTGCCGGGCGGCCCGGACAGAATCACGCCCCAGTACTGCTCGAGAACCTCGACGACCTCGGTGATCGCGGGATCAGTGACGTCTATATCGGGCGCGTCGGGCGCGGCGGTCGCCTTTCTGAGTCTTTCGCTATAACCCACTCCGAGGCTTGCAGCATCCCGCGAGGGCAGCGGGGATGCGAGACCGACATCCATGACGGGACTCGAAGCGCGATCAACCGCTCGGCCATCGCGGGGATGGAAGGTGCTACCGGAATGTGGCCGAGCGTCCCAGTCGAACATTGATCGCTCACCGACATGCGTCTCGTCCTCGGAGGTCCAATCGAAGTGATCCTGGAAGACCCTCAGCAGGACTTCAACGTCAGGCACCGAGCCTTCGGGACTCACGAAAATGGACCAGTTTCGGAACAGAAACGCCGCGAGGGCCCACGCTGGAAGCTGACTCCCCAGCAACAACTTTTCGACGATCGGAGCGGGATCGGGCGAGCCATCGTCAAGAGTTGGAAGCCGGTATCCCCCGTCAGGTCCGACGAAGAGAGCCTTCCACTCTGGACGCAGCGAACTCGGTGCGTAACTTCCCGCGAGATTCCGGTTCATCCAAAAAGCAGACGCATTTGGTCGCTTCGAGCTCACGAATGGACGGAAGTAGGGCTTGTCGGGTGGGCCTCCCGGAATGTCCAACCATCGAGCGATTACATCGCTACTTTGTGCGAGGCCGGTGAAGCGCGATTCCTCAACCGCGGCACGGCGCAGCTGGAGGTAGAGAACGAACTGTTGATGGGTGGGCGTTGACGTCAGTAGCTCGATCGCCTCACGCACGACGGCGTCTGTGAGTATCCACTCCTCAGGCAAAGGGTCCTCGGCGCTCATGCGCCCACGATATCGGCACACTCACGCGCTCCAGCGCTAAACGGGCGGCTGTGTCGCCTGCTCATATGCGGCCTCTCCATCAACACCGAAGCTGTCATGCCGGCGAGATGTAAAGGGAGCGATGCTCTTCAACCGACTTCCAGACGTTTTCGGATGCCCGGTACACTGCGACTGGGGAGGTCGGTATGGCGCATTCATCTGCGTGGCGTGTCAATGACGCCGTCGCGTTCGACGCGATGCGCGAGCGCTCCCAAGTCCTCGTCTCCCTCCTACTCGACCAGGCCAGAAGCGATGGTCCCGGCGCTGGAACAGCGAAGGCCGAGCTCGCCACGCTCCAGCGCGACCTCCACAAGATCGACGGGTTCGACCGGCGAGCCGTAGACGGCTTAGCGGCGCGGATCACCGAGCGCATCAGCATCCTGAGCACCCGCCCATGACTACCGACATCGGGCTTCTCGCCGAAGACCTCACCAGCGAAGTCCTCGACTCCGTCTTCGGCGAGACGACCCCCAACACAGCGCCCACTCTCGTCCTGCTGACTGGCCAGCCCGGGTCAGGATCAGCCCGTGCGATCGGCCGGATCAGCGACGAGCACGAGGGCGTCGCGGTGGTGTCGGCTGAGGATCTGCGGGCGCTTCATCCGGACTACCGGGAGCTTGCAGAATCCCGCTCCCCTGAAGCGGCACGCGAACTCAGCGAGGCGACCGCCGCGTGGGTGCGCGCGTGCCTGGCGTTCGCGCGCGAGAACCGCCGGTCGCTGATTCTCGAGGGCAACTTCACCACTCCGGCGCTCGTGACCGGGGTTGCATCCGGGTTCGCGGACGAAGGCTTCACGACCCGAGTCGTGATGGTCGCTGCGCGCCGCGCGGAGAGCCTGATGTCGACGACGTCGCACTACCTGAGCGAGATCTACGAAGGTCGCCCGGCACGCTTCGTGAGTCGCGATGCGAACGACCAGGCCGTCGAGGCAACGCGCGCCCTGGCTCTCGCGCTCGAGAGCGCTGACTCGATCGACCGCGTCACAGTGCTTGGGCGCGACGGTTCCACCGCGTTCGACCACACCCGCCAAGCCGACGAGTCGACCATTCCCGGGTTGAGCGCAGCGTTCAATGCCGCGCAAGCGCGTCCGTTGTTGAGCCTGCAGTCGGTGCAGTGGTTGAGCGAGCTGCGCCGAGTCACCGAGTACGTCGAGTCGCTGCGCGAGGTGCCGCGCCCGCTGACCGAGGTGCTCATGGATCTGCACGAGACCGCGTTGAACGAGATCCTCCCCGAGCTGCCGGTGCCCGAGGGGTCGCAGGCGGCGCGCATGCAAGAGCGTCGCCTCGCCTACTCTCTCGCAGGTCTCCGCCAGTCGCTGCCCGTCGAGCGTCCAATCGACACGTCGCGGCCGGTCGCCACACCCTCCGGACCCGAGCGGGGTGGGCTGGGCCGATGACGAGC
>Ga0116172_10004690_pt1 | contig 11035 bp, 10 predicted proteins | sample AD_UKC083_MetaG_FD_89799 | JGI IMG/M metagenome (GOLD analysis project Ga0116172, IMG submission 89799) | Active sludge microbial communities of municipal wastewater-treating anaerobic digesters from USA - AD_UKC083_MetaG | ecosystem: Engineered > Bioreactor > Anaerobic > Digestate | place: USA...
CAAGATCAGGCATATCAACAAACTCAGCGAGATCAGCGACAAGCGCATCATCTTCATATTCGATGAATGTCACCGTACCCAGTTTGGCAAGACCCACGAGAGCATCAAGAAGTTCTTCACCGGATGCCAGATGTTTGGGTTCACCGGCACTCCCATCTTTGAGGTGAATGCAGGATCGAATGAATACGGGAAACGCACCACCGCCATGCTCTTTGGCGAGTGTCTGCACAAATACGTGATCACGGATGCCATTCGGGATGAAAACGTGCTAAAGTTCTCGGTTGAATACATCTCGACCTTCCGCAAGAAGGACCACATCATCGACATCAACGTGGAAGCCATTGACGAGGCCGAAGTGATGGAATCGCCCCAAAGGCTCAACAACATTGTGGATTACATCATTGCCCACCACGACCGTAAAACCCATAGCAGGGAGTTTACGTCCATCTTCTGCGTATCGGGCATTCCTGTTCTGATGGAATATTACAACCTGTTTTACCAAAAGAAACAGGAGGGACAGCATAACCTCAGGATTGCCACCATATTCACTTACAACCAGAATGAAGAGGACAAGGATGCAATGGGTGCTTATGAAGAAGAGGAATTTGCCTTTGCGGCCGACAATCCATCGCCCTACCAGACCCAGCACAGCCGGGATGTTTTGGAAGAGATGATTGTCAATTACAACAAGGAGTTCAGCACCAACTTCACCTCGAAAGACACCCAATCGTTTTACAATTACTACAACGATATTGCCAAACAGGTAAAGAACCGTCAGGTTGACGTGCTGCTGGTGGTGAACATGTTCCTGACAGGCTTTGACTCGGTGTACCTGAACACCCTGTATGTCGACAAAAACCTGAAGTACCACGGACTGATACAGGCATTCTCGCGCACCAACCGGATATTGAACGAGCTCAAATCGCAGGGAAACATTGTATGCTTCCGCAACCTGAAAAATGCCACCGATGAAGCCATCACCCTGTTCTCAAACAAGGATGCCATCGATTATGTGCTGAAAGGTCCGTATGAAGAGTACGTGAAGCAGTTCAACCAGGCATATATCCAGTTACTGACCATTGCCCCCTCGGTTAACAGCGTGAATGACCTTCCCAGCGAGGAAGAGCAGCTCGAATTCATCAAGGCCTTTCGGGAGCTCATGCGGGTGTTGAACGTGCTGAAGACCTTCACGCAGTTCACCTTCGGGGATGTATCGATGAGCGAACAGTCATTTGCCGATTACAAGAGCAAGTACCTCGACCTGTATGACGAGACCAGGGGCAGGCACCAGAAAGAAAAAGTCTCGATACTGAACGACATCGATTTTGAGCTGGAACTGATACACCGCGACGAGATCAATGTGGCCTATATCCTGAAGCTGCTGGCCAAGATGAAGGAAGGCACCCCCGAAGAAAGGGAAAGGCAGCGTAAGTCGATTGTTGACCTGCTATCGGGCGATGTCCAGCTGAGAAGCAAGCGAGAGCTGATTGAGAAGTTCATTCAGGAGAACCTGCCCCACATAGAAGATCCCGAGGATATAGCCGATGAGTTCTTCTCCTTTTGGGACCAGGAGCAGCACGCAGCCATCATGGAGCTGGTAAAGGAAGAAAACCTGGATGAAGCCAAAACCCAGAAAGTGATTGGCGACTACCTGTTCACCGAACAAAAGCCCCTGCGCGATGACATCATTGATGCCATGAAAGAGCGCCCCTCGCTGCGTGAACGAGGCACCACAGCCGAACGCATCACCGCCCGGATTTTGGAATTCGTGGAGACGTTTATCAGTGGGATGGTGGTGAGATAGTACAAGTGTTACCCTTTACACATCCAAATCGTTGGGTCTAGCAGACCGCTCATATTCCTATTTATTACCAGCCGTATTTTTATAATATTCTAAATCGTCATTAATATAATGACTTGTAAAAGTTTCAAGAATATATTTTAATCGGTCTTTGTCTTGGATTGGATAAAAAGTTTCTAATCGCAAGACTTTCACGTTTCCAACGCCTTTTTTTGATTTATTTCTTTCATTAATCCAGATTTCGTAAATCTGATTTTTATACTCAAAGACAATATTATTTAGATTTTCAATCGGAATAACTGCTTCAATCATGTGAAATATTGACTCTAAATCTAAAGCAAGTTGTCTTGGATGAAAGTCTACATTATGATATGATTTTCCTGTTTCATATTGTTTTGTCAATTCCGCATAATGTCTAATTATAATGTGGATTAAACTAAACTCGTCAAACTCGATAGATTTTGAATTAATCTTAAATTTATATGGAAATTCATTAAGGGTTTCAATTATCTCAAGGCAAACCAGATAAGCATATTTGGTCATTAATAGGAGTCCCCATAATTTGTATTTGTATCGAAAGGTTCCTTTACTGAAAATATCGTTTTTAAATTCGGGGGAGTTGTCAAGTATTTTTATTTGTTCTCTTGTTTCTTTGCTGACTTGTTGCATTAATTCAGATGAATGATTTGTCTTTTGAATTTCAGTCATCCATTCTTTTGCCTCATTTATCAAGTAGTTTAAATCTCTTTGAGCTTCTTCTTTTGGAATGTCAACCAATTTCCCATTTTCTGGTTTTTGATAAGTACTTGCACCTGTCAAATCATGGAAATAATATAGATACTTAATTTTAAAAATGACATTCGCGCAACAAGGATAGTCTGTCTCTAAACCGTCATTTAATAAAGACAGTCTAACTCCCTGACAAAAAAATTCTTTTTCATGTTCTGTCAGTGTTTCTCCTTTTATTGCTTTGGATTTTAAATCCAGAAATATTTTACGGGTTCTTATACTTTCTTCCGCAGAATCATTTCTAATTTCTAAATCTTTCATCGTATAGCTCATAGGCTTTCATTTAATATGGCTGGTAACTCGGATATACCCTGACCAAAAGTAAGGTTATCCCATAAATCTGGTGGAAGGTGAAAACCTTATGGGTTTTGTCGAACAATTCAATATTATCGTGCCAGAGAGAAGCAAGGTCAATATATCCATTACATGCGTTGATTTAATTAATTTATGGTCGAGATATGATCATTATGGTCTAACATTTCTCCGGATCCCCTTCAATAAATCTGTCTTTATTGAAAGTAATCCGGGAAGCAATAAAAATAATAATAATTCACACCCAGAACATAAAATATTTACTTTGGTTAATTCGGCAGCATTAATCCTTTGAAATCTAGTTGTTCGAAAATGAAAAAACTGATAAGTCCTTAACTGCTCCCAAGTTCTTTTCGTATATTACCTGATAAATTTATCTAACAATCACCCATATATGATACATCAAATTTAAAACATAAGGAGCCAGCCTATAACAAGCTAGCTCCCCGTTTATGCTTCTTTTTCAGAAATTTTTTACCTGGGAAACCGTCTCACAAGGGGACCTAAAAATTCAGCATAACCCCGGGACCTACATGATTCGAAATTCATTGATAAAATAACCTTTTGCCTGGATGATATAAACCTGCTTTAGCTCCAAGGCCATCTTTACAAAATCCACAAAATGGATCTTACCCATCATGACTTTTTTGGGTCTTCAAACTGATGCCGTGTTACAATACTCCTAAGATGGGATGTCAGAATCTGGTGTCTTTTCAATTAGCGTTTTTTCCTTGTTGTCAAGCTCATAGTCCGATTTATAAAGGGCTGTTTGATAGGCTACATGGAATTTCTCCATATATGACCCCTCGATGATATTGCAGGTCCTGATTGGTGGTAATCCCGGAGGCCAGATAACGGTACTTTTGTATAATTCAAAATATTCAGGCAAGAACACATCATTGGGAAGGCAGGTGCTTTCCATCAACCCTCTGAAATAGTGGATTTCTTCGTACATCATCGGTAATGGATTTTCGGATAAATGTAAGATTGTAATCGGGAATATCACGATACATATTCTAAATCAAACATTCAATTTTCCAGTATCTCTCTATTTTTACCTTTTCCAGTTAAAGTAACGAATCTGGTTATTCTCTACATTCATTGATTTGATTAGAGTATATTCGTTAATAACAATTGTGATTATTCAGTCCCATTGGTGTTAATTTAAAATTCCAAATATCCGCATAATTAATTGAAGATATGTATATTATAATATTAAAACAATGTCCACGACTTGAAATGAAAAACAGTTCTCATCTGATTAGATTAATTATCCCTAATGCTTTGTCTGAAATTTAAAACGACAGATTTTAAGTGGACACTACTAATTTTTAATATTTAACTTACAAGTAAATTTGTTTTACCCATTCTCGCGTAAAGTGTTTATTGTTTTCTAGTTAAAAAGCCTTTTGCTATGTACCCAATACGCCCATTTACCTTTACTTTATAATAATTAACATCTGATATATCAAGAACATATACTATCTCGTCTATGGGACATTTGTATATTTCAGGATAAGACATTTTTGGACCACTTCTTAGGGGAACTTCAAAATCGGGATTGTCAAATGTAGTATAATAAAGATAACTATTTTCAGTTGGCATTATTGTTTTGTTAAGTGTACTGCTTGAGAGGGTAGATTCACTTCTTTTCTGAGCAAGAATAAAATTTATCGATTCATAGTAGTAATCCTCAATTTCATCAAAACGAGTTTGAATAGATCTGAATATATAATCGTCTGCCAAATCTGCCTCCTTTATACTTTCTGCATAATCAACAGTGTATTTCCAATACTTTTCTCTTGTAGAAATTACATCATAATCAGGTGGCAAATTTTCGCTACTGAAAAAAATATTCTTCAAATTATACAATTCATTTATCCTTTCCTGAATCCAGATGTACCTTTCATCATATTTCTGCTGTTTTATTTGGGCAACTTCGATCATTGCACTTATTGGATTTTGTGGTACATAAGGATTGAAATTAGACTGACGCCGGTAATTTGGGTTGTCGTCAATGCATCTTTCTGCCACATTGGACCAACACAAGCAACAAGGTCTTCTGCGAAGTCGGTTCTCTGCATTATATTGATCAGTATACCGAATTTCACCTTTACAATTCCCTAAACCTCGGCAATCAGGATGACTATGATAAGCATATGAATATGGACCAGTACAAATGTACACCCGTTGTTGATTATAAGAATATGAAACTTTATCTTCTTTATTCTTATCATCAACGAATGAATTATTTAGAGTGATTAAATGGTATTCTGTGTAACCCAAAAAAGGATACAGTTGAAAAAATATCAGAAATGTAAATTTTATCAATTTCATACTCCTGTTTTCATTTCATATTCTTCCCAAAGATGAACATCATACAAAAAGCTTGATACTAAAGCTCGTAAAGAATAGGCTAACGCAATGCTTCTATTTCCATAAATATATTTTGATATGCACCTCTTAAATGTAAAGAAAAATCTTCGTTGTCAGAAATGACAACCGATGGAAATTTCGCAATTACAGCAGAAAATAGGTGAGAAAATCAGGACCTTAAGGGAAAACAAGGGTATTTCCCAGAAGGATCTGGCTGCTGCCTGTAATTTCGAGAAAGGCAACATGTCCCGTATTGAAGCGGGAAGGACAAATTGCACCATCAGGACGCTTTACAAAATCAGCAAGGCTTTGGACGTAAGTATTTCCGACTTGGTGAATATTGTCTGACCGTCAGAATTTTTAAGCGAATTACTGCCAAACAAGAGGGTAAACTACCAGTATTCAAATCCCAACTGGGCATCCAGGCCCGTAAGTTTCTTTATTTCCTCAATCATGATCGAAGCAATATACTCCTCATTGCCAACTGTGGTCACAAGGCTGTCATGGATGGTGAAAATTGGTAGGTCTGGTCTCTCATGGGCAACTCTGGGCACAATATTTTGGATGACGATCATGCTCTCCAGTCTTTGCAGGATGCGCGGTAAGGCCGTATAATCGCTTTTCTTCAGCAGCCTGAAGATTTCATAGGTGGAAGGGAAAAAGAGCTTAAAACGTCTCTTTGACTCCGCCTTGGGTTGCCCCATGTAGCGGTTATTCGAGAAGAATTTCATGAACATCATCGATTTAGCCTTTTGCTTGTCAAATGGCATTTCCGGGTACATCAACTGGTGCATTTCTCCATAGAAGTTCCCGGTATCCACAAACTCGATGTATTTTTCAATGTCTTGCAAATCAATTCTTTCCAGCGTTTTTACTATCATAATGGTATATGATCTGTAAGATATGGAAGTGGGTAATGGATAGGTTTGATGGTATATTGTTTCAAGAAGGTTGGATTGATAGTTTTGCTTTTTCAGAAGCAAGGTACTGAGTAGGGGTTGGGAGTTTTTGATGTCTACATTCACCAACCTTTGACCTTGGTAGGTGACAAAGCCCCTTAATTCCTTTTTCAGGTTGGTAAGGTTGGAGTGAAACCTTCCCACACTGGTATCCAGGGTGAAGTAGAATTCCTTACGCATGATTTTTTCGATGGCCTGTACCGACCTGTATCTTTTAGCCCAGTCGCTGGCTTTCCCTTTTCTTGTTCCCCTTATAGATCCCGTTTGTTCCGGAAATATTTCATCAAGTCTTTTCAAGGCTCCTTCCCTGTCCATTTCCAATCCCTCAAACCATTTGGTCAGATGTGGATATTGTTTTCTGGTGTTATCATTTAATTCATTTTGCGCTTTTCTTTCCTCTAAAACATGTCTGTGAACCACCAGATCCTTTATCTCGATCTGAGTCAATGTGGAATAATGTTCCTTATAACTGTTGATCAGGTAGCCCTTAGACTTTTTGCCGACTGAATATTTCATGTCAGTCAGTATAAACCGGTGTTTCAGAAGATGGTCAAGATACTTCTTGTAGTTATGGTTGACTTTTTGCAGTCTGGCAGCATTGAGGTTTACATACCCGGCATTATCATCCAGGTCTTCCCGTTCCATTCCCCTGCACAGATAATCAATGATGTAATAGAAATGGTCCGTCTTATACCGAAAGTCAGGAGGATACTTTGCCAGAAATCCCTCCAAATCTATGGAGCTGGGTAATTCCCAGTATAACTTTGACATAGGGTTGGTTTACAGGCCAAAGGGAGCAAGCTTGTTTCAAATTTACAAATTAAGTGTCACTTGAGGTAAACCAAAATGTTGAAAATAGTTTTTCAATCTAACAATCTGGGTCCTTCTGTTTGCCTTGTTTGCAGAATTAGCTTCCAATGATTCACGGACTATGAACTCTGCAATTGCTTTCGAGGGAAGGTGTGTTATCGACCTCTTAAGCATGGTTTTTGCTCCCTTGATACATCTGTTTGGTGTATCGAAAGAAAAATGAAACAGGGAACCAGCCTTTCAGCCAGCTCCCTGTCATATGCTCCTTTGGGAATTTTGCACACTATGACCAGTTTTCGCAGCTACCCTATCCCATAATGGAAAAATCACCGATAAGGTAAGCCCTCTTGCCAATGATGTACACCTGTCTCAAATCAAGGGTCATTTTTACAAAATCCACCCAATACAACTGCCCTTTCACAACATCTGGAGGAATCTGTGTATTGGCCACCACTTTAAATGGACAGTTCAGCCGCTTCACCTTTCCGTGTTTATCAACTACAAGAATGCTGGTGGGGCTGACGATCTTATACAGTTCAAGAATGTATTTGCGGTTACGTTCATTCATATTGCGAAATACTTTTAATAAGAAAAATGGGCAGGATATCTTTATTCCCGTATCCCGCCCAATTGATTCAGCTCAGAAACCAGCTCATCCTGCTTTCATGCTCCACGGCCTGTAACAGGCTTTCTGTAAAGGTGTATGCACTGACACTTCGGTCAAGGAATGAATCAATATAGCTTGTCTTGTTTGCCCCTGTAAAGAGCCCATATAGCTTCCAAAGGTTGATGTCACCACTGGCATCCCTACAGAAACTTTCATCCTGGTAATAGTCCCTTGCCACCGCGTTAAACTGGCTATCGTTGAAATTCAGGGCTGGGATTCCCTTCTTCTGTGCGGATGGAAGGTATTGATACAAACGGGCTTTCCCGATCATCTGGGCAAACTGGTGCTCCGTAAGGGCATACCTGCCAAACTCACGCATGGTTTCCAGCTGCATGCGCATGTTGAAATTCCCTACCAGGTCAAAAACATTTTTGATAAGGTCCTGAAGTCCCGATACACGAAGTTCCAGGGCTATCCCATCGGTGGATACCAGCAGGTTAGTACATACCTTGTTCTGGAAACCGATAAACACCTTAAATTTCTCGATACTCTTCTTGCTGAACAGCGATTCATGGTTCAGGGCCCTCACCCCACCAATGGTCAGGCTAAGCTCATTCCCATGGATGGTATCAGCTATGGATGGCACTTCTATGACGAACATCATTCGCTCGTAATACAGGGTCTTTTCCCAATCCTCCAGCTCACTCACTTTCTTGTTCAGGGCTGAAGGTATACGGCCATTGATCTTGTGGCTTACCCTGATGTCAGGTTCCAGAATGGTTTCACCCCTGAAGCATTGGTTAACGACAAAGTTGACTGAATCTATGAATTCCCAATGACTGATGGTTTTCTCGTTATCACGGAAAACAGGAATGATACATTCGTCTTTCAGATGCCTTAAGGTCACCTGTTCAGTATTGGCCTCAATGAAAGCCTTGGACTTTTCCATTTTGGCCTCTGGAGGGTTGGTTTCAATCACCTCTGCCTCCAGGATTTCCTGTTCTTGCTGGTGAGGGAAAGGATCCTGCTCACTCGCAAATTGTGTGTAAGGCAAATTGCCAGGTCTTTTAACCTGTAATGCCTGGATAGATTTAACGGGTTTGAGTTCCATTGTTCGAGATTTTTGTCTGGTTAATGATTTGTGCGTTCAGCTCCTCTTTTCTTGCTATGGCAAGGGCTTCGATTTTGGAGCGATATTCCGGGTATGCGTGATACAACTCTCTGAGCTGTTCAACCGATGTGGCATTCTTGATCTGATCAACTACCTGTTCAAAAGCAGCTCCCTGTGTACACCACCGCAAAATCCGCTTTCCTGTCTCAGCGCTTATAACAAAGCTTGGCTTGTCCATAAACAGACCGGTCCTATCCTTGGTGGCTGTAGCCTGGTGTTTCAGGTCAAGTTCCAGGACGATGGTGAATTCATAATCCAGTCCTTCACGGGTTACCCCTTTCAGACCAACCTTTTCGGGAACCATCTTCCCGTTCTTCTCATTCAGCACATAGTCCTGTTTGCTCCTGATGGTAGCAATGATATGACAGGATGATTGCAGGATTTTCTGAACAAAGGCATTGTGGCGTGGTGTCACCTTTGACCAGTTGGTGAACGAATTTCCCATCATCGCACCGTGTATATCCAGTATGCCACCGATTCCTTCCCATTCGTGGCTGATACTGTCAATTATTATCACTTCCATGCCAGCCTTTTCACAGACCTCGATGGCCTGAATATATCTTTCGGGACTAAAAGGCTGTTCGAGAGCCAGCACCTGGTAATTCCCCAGATGGGCGTAAAGGTCAGCTGAATGGTTTTCCGTATCGATCACCGCTACCTTGGTCCAGTCATCCACCAGTCCATAAGCCAGCAATAGTGCGCTGTAGGTTTTTCCTGCACCACTGGGTGCCTGCAGGCCCATCTTGATTTTGGCCTGTTTGCGTTGTGCGTTGCGTAATTCCATGTTTTTTTTAATTTATATATACACCTATTTACATATATAAAAAAAGGCATCCTATTCAGATGCCTTTTCTGCTTGGTGGCTAAAATGCCACCGGATGGAGTTTCATTGCTGGCTTCTTGTCAGCCAGGGCTACCTGAGGTTCACCCTCATAGATGGCCTCTTCAAGTGTTGCCCCTTCAGGAACGTAAACCCAGCGATGCGACAATTCAATGATTTCCCCGGTTTCACGGTTGGTCCACTGGTAGGTTTCGCACCCCATTTTCTGGACACTTCCCGGTACCCTTTCACCGATCATCAGCTTTGCTGTTGCCTCGTTGAAGGTTGAAGGAATCGAACATTGTTTCACCGTAGCGTAGAAATTGCCTGTGTTTTTTGATTGGACCAGGCTCAGTCCACCCTGAAGGATCAGGGCAATGAATTCTCGGCCATCCTTTGTTTGACGAATGGCATAGTCAACTACTGTTACCATAATGTAATGATTTTGAAATGGTTAATACTGTGATTGCATGGGGCCAGGGCCCGACATGCTTTATATCGCGGGGGGTCTTGATTGGAAGTACCTTTGCCTTACGTGCGCAAAATCAGTTTTTGGGAATCAGTGACAGGGGGTGTACCTCATACAGGAAAACCTTGTAGGGGCTGTTGAGAGGAAAGAAATGTATGGGGGGGTACCTGGCTGGGCTTTCCAAAAAAAAAAATAAAATTTGTTATTCCCTTATAATCAAACTTGTTAGAATCAGGCCTGGAAATAATCGAAATGATTATTCTCCAGAAGAATTAACTTTTTTAATGAATGATGGAAAAACCAAATTCCACAAAAGCGAAGGTCTAAAGAGGAACATAGAAGATAAAATCTGGAATTTTGTACCATATATATCGCATTAACTATCGATTACAGGCAAAATGCAAAGGGAAGGAAAGCCTGAAAAACGAATGATCAGGGATGAACATACAGATCTAAAGATATAATTTATGAATATCCATGAGGTGATAGAAGCGTATTGTTGTCAGGAGATGCAAATATGATCGATAGGCCACAGTTAAAGCTATGTTATACAATGCAGGAAGAAATGATATCCCCTCTAAAGCCATTAAAAAGTCAGGGATGGAATACTGCCCTCTATTTACGTTCAGGTAAAAAAACTTTGATCTTAAGGATGCAAATTATTCAGAAATTTCAATCGAATGAAAAATCAGTGTATAAAAATCTTTTCTACTTTTAACAATGCGTTCCTTGAATTGATGTTGCAGATAAAGGTGTCATAATCGATACCCATTGAATTTACAAAGTCATAACACATTGTTTTTAAGCATATTAAGAAATGGGTTCGAGTCCCATGAGAGGCTCACTTAAAACCCTGTGAATTACAGATGCTTATGGCGTTGTAACATTTTGTTAAAAAGCACGAAAAACACGAAAAAATGC
>Ga0116172_10004707_pt1 | contig 11019 bp, 10 predicted proteins | sample AD_UKC083_MetaG_FD_89799 | JGI IMG/M metagenome (GOLD analysis project Ga0116172, IMG submission 89799) | Active sludge microbial communities of municipal wastewater-treating anaerobic digesters from USA - AD_UKC083_MetaG | ecosystem: Engineered > Bioreactor > Anaerobic > Digestate | place: USA...
CCCACGATGCGCGCGTAGCTGTATACCGACACCGCCGCCAGCACCGTCATCAGCCCGTACATGCGGATCTCGCGCGAGAACTGGATGTGGATGGGCGACAGCGCCACGCACAGCATCACCACCAGCCCCCCGCCGGGGCCGAAGAACATCCGTCCCAGCAGGTAGGCCGCGGGCAGCAGCAGCATGCCGATGAATATGGAGAGGTACCGCTGCGTGTCGAAGTCGCTGCTGGCATGCCGGCTCCACAGGTACTCAAAGGTGTAGTAGAGCGGCATCGTCGCCGGGTCCATGGACCGGTTCTGTTTCCAGAACCCCAGCAGGCTGGGCGCGGTGTTCCGGATGACCATCTGGTTCCACCGCACGAACTGCGGGTCCGCGCTCCAGTCCGACGGCGGCTCCAGATGCACCACGCTGGTGAACTCGTCCCACCAGATGGACTCCCGCTCCAGCCCGTAGATGCGCGGAAGCAGCCCCGCCAGCAGGATCAGGGCGAACAGCAGGGCGTGCAGCGGCCGGCCGGAAAGGAAACACGGGCGCGGGGTCGGGGTGTCGGTGCTGTCTGTCACGGTGGTCTCCGGAATGCCCGCGGACGCGCCCCGGGCGCGCCGCCTGCCACGCGTCGGCTAGAGTTTCTTGACCTTCATGTTTCGGAACCAGATGGGGGCGCCGGCATGCTTGCCCTGGAGGCCGATTTTGCCCCTGGTGGCCATGGCGCTGAGGGGGCCGCCGAGCCATTCGGGGGCGTCGGAGCCGTCGGGGTTCTTCTTGGCGTCGGTCCATTTGGCCATGTCCATCGAGGCGACATGCTCGCCGTTCAGCACGACGTCCACCTGCTTGCCCCGGCAGTAGATGGTGAAGCGGTTCCATTCGCCGTGGGGTTTGACGGCCCGCTTGGCGGGGGCGAGGCGCCCGAAGACGCCGCCGCAGGTCCAGTTGGGGGCCACGTCGGCCCACTTGTCCGCGTAGTCGTCCAGGATCTGCACCTCGATGCAGCTGGTGATCCACTTGTCCATGTCGGAGCAGTACAGGAAGACCCCGCTGTTCGCCGCCTCGGAGTTCTTGAACTCCAGGTCGAGGGCGAAGTTCTCGTAGTCCGCGGCGGTCCAGATGGCCTCGTCCTTGGTGGCGGTCAGCTCGCCGTCCTTCCAGGCCCACACGCCCTTGGGGTAGACCGCGTCCGACAGGTCCTTCGCGAACAGGTCCTTCCAGTCCGCGGTGGATTCGGGGTGTTTGGGGGCCTCCGCGGCCCACGCCGCCACGGCCAGGATCCCCCCCGCAAGCGCCATCACGCAGGCAACCGGTTTCTTGGACATGACTCGCCGCTCCTTGTTTGCGCCGTCCGCAGGGTTCATTATCCCCCGCGCGCCCCGGCCAGTCAAGGCGTCACCCCCGCCTCACAGCTGCGCCTTGTTCACCAGGGCGGCGCACTCGGGGCGGTCCCAGGGAATGTCGGGGTAGTCCTTCCACATGGTGACGTCGCGGGTGAGCAGGCCGTACATCTCGGGGCGGCGCTGGTGCATGGTGCGCAGGTGCTTGCGTTTCCAGCGGAGCTCGGCGAGATTGATGACGGCGGTGACGGCGGCGTCGCCGGGCTGCTTGACGCGAGGCCACAGGCGCATCTGCTCGGGCGGGTCGTCATACCCCCCGGCGGGGGCGACGCAGCCGGGCCCGGCGAAGCCGGTGTTGAAGCCCATGGTGATGTTGGCGCCGACGACGCACCCGTAGCAGTTGGCGGCGGTGATGCAGTAGGCGTCCTCGACCATGCCGTCGCGGCCGTTGATCCAGAGGATGATCTCGGCGCCCAGGTAGGAGGTGCAGCCCCAGGCCTCGGGGAAGTAGCCGTCGTAGCACTGGAGGATGCCGACGGGGCCGAAGTCGAGGGTGAACACCTTGAACTCGCTCCCGAGCACGCCCTGCGCCTCCGCCGCGGAGTCGCCGACGGGCGGCCAGAAATGGGGCGCGGGCCCCGAGGCGGGGTGGCTCTTGAGGTAGCGGCCCACGAGGGTGCCCTGCCGGTCCACGACCCAGGCGCTGGTGGCCCACTTGTCGCCGTGGGCCTCCACGCAGCCGGTAACGGCATTAATGCGGTGCTCCCGCGCGAGGGCGAAGAAGCGCTGGGCGGCTTCGGACTTCGGCGTGAGATTGTGGCCGAGCACGTACTCGGGGAAGACGACCAGGTCGGACCCCAGGTCCGCCGCCTGGCGGAAGAAGGCGGGCATGCGGTCGAGCACGGGCAGGATCCCTTCGCCCGCCGTGAGCTGAACCATCGTGATGGTGGCCGTGTCGCGCGGGCCGAGCGGCGGCAGGGCCGCCTCTTCCTTCTTCGTTTCCGCCGCCGACGCACCCAGGGCGGCCAGGCCCGTCACCCCCGCGCCCGACGCGATGAAGTTCCGCCGCGACACCGCCCCGCCGTGTTCCGTGTCCTGTGCCATGGGTTCCGCTCCCGCGTTTTGGGTTGTTTCGTTCCGCGCCTCACGCGCCGCCGTAATGGAACGCCTCGTCCACCATGGCGAAGTAGTTTTGCAGGGGGACGTAGTTGCACACGGTGTTGCCGGAGCCGAGGGCGAAGCGCCCGCCGGGCACGCAGGCGTCCATCACGCGGCGCACATGGGCGCGCAGTTCGGGCTCGGGCAGCCGGGCCAGCTTGTCCACGTCCACGCCGCCGAGGACGGCGACGCGGCCGCCGTGGCGCTGCTTGAAGTCGAAGACGGAGTTGCCCTCGTCCTCGTAGGAGTGGCGGGCGTCAATGCCGACGTCGTCAACAAGGTCCGGCATGATGCTCTCGAGGTTGCCGCAGGAGTGGAGCAGGTAGACGAGGCCGTTGCGGTGGGCGAGGTCCGCCAGCCGTTTGTGCCACGGCAGCACGAGCGCGCGGAGCTGGTCCGGGGCGAGCAGGGGGCCCGTCTTGAAGCCCATGTCGTCGCCCTGGAAGAACCCGCGCAGGTTGGGCAGGCCGACCAGGCGCTCGTAGACGCCGCAGATGATCTCGCCGACGCGGGTGAAGACCGCCTCCACAAGGTCGGGCTGCTCATAGACCAGCATGCACAGGTTCTGGTAGCCCAGCAGCGTGTCAAGGGGGATCTCCAGGAAGCCGCTCGTGGGGCAGACGAACAGGCCCATGCCCTCGGGCAGGCGCGACGCCGCGTATTCGTAGTGCCACAGGTCCGACGCGGCCGGGTCCGGCCAGGGGTAGGCCTCGAAATCCGCCCACGACGCGATGGGCCCCCGGTCCTCGTTCGTCCACTTGCGGGTGCCCCGCGAGAGGTCCGCCGTGTCCGCCGCGTCGAGGTAGTCGCCGGGGAAGTCCGCGCCGCCGATGACGCGCAGGTAGTCGTAACCCATGCGGTGGTAGACCGCCGTGCGGTTGTCGAGGTAGGCGGCCACGGAGGCCCGGTCGGGCCCCGGCTCCACCCACTCGCGGCCCAGGAACGACCGCGCGATCTCGCGCTCCACCTCGTGGTCGAGGAACAGTTCGGCGAGCGGGGGGCGCGCGGGCGCCTCCTCCCCGCAGATCACCCGCACAAACCGGTCAATGTCAGGCGCGGGCTTGTCAAGCGGCAGCTTCATGGGACGGTCTCCCGCCGCCGGGTGGTTCTCGTGGCGGCGGGGTAGTTGTACCGTTTTCGCCCGGTCCGGGTCAACGCGCGCGGCGGGCAGGGGCGCCGCGTGCCGCGCCCTCCTCTTTCGCGGCGGGGCTCCGGGCCGAAGACCAGAAGGCCCGCGCAGGCGGATTCCTGGTCACTTGATCGTGATGGCGTAGGTGATCCTGCGGAAGGCTTTGGGGTTGCCCTCCGCGGGGTCGGTGCCGGTGGCGGTGACGGTGTGGGCGCCGGGGGCATCGAAGGTTTGGGAGAGTTTCTGGCCCGCGTGGGCCTTCGCTCCGTCCACCTCCCAGGAATACTGGCGGAACCCGTCGGGGCCGGTGAGGTTGAGGATGGTCTTTGGGGCCACTTCGACAAGCACGGGCGGCTCGGCGACCACTTCGAGCAGTTCCGAGAATCCGGCGACGCGGCGGTCGCCCTGGTATTCGGCGCAGGAGACCACGTAGGAGCCGGGCTCGGCGAAGACATGGTCCAGCGCGGCGGCCTCCGGCCCCTCGGAGACGGTCTCCCCGTTGACCTTCCAGACCCTGCGGACATCGCCGCCGCCAGTCAGGGCCAGCCGGAACGCGTGCCCGGCATAGTGGACCGGGGGCATTTCGACGGTGATGCGGGGGGTGCCGAAGTCGCGGGTCATGCCGATTTCCCGCTTGAGCTCGTCGAGGGTGATGTGGAGGCGGTCGGCCAGGGCCTGGAGGCTGGTCTGGTGGCGGCTGAGGGGGGTGTACACCTGCGCCCAGGCGGTGCCGCCGCGGGTTTCCACGGCCAGACTGTAGCTGCCCACCTCGGCGGTGGGGCTGGGGCGCAGGGTGACCACGCCCATCCCCGGCTCCATGCGCAGCATGTGGCGGTAGTCGCTCCCGCCCGCCAGCAGCCGGAACCCGGTGATGTCGGCGGCGGGCACGGGCTGCCCGTCGGCGAGAACGCGCAGGGTGACCGCCTCGTCCGCGCCGTTGAAAACCGCCTCGTCGGGGTCCAGGGTCACCTCCGCGCGCGCGGGCGCGCCGCAGCACAGCGCGAGGCAGACCGCGAGCGCCGCCGTTGTCATCCGTGTCTTGGCCATGGTTTCAGGTCCCCGTGGGTTGCTGTGGGATCAATGGCCCGGGGCGGCGAAAAGGTTCCCGCGGGCGTCTATTTCCGCTTTCGCCGGCCGCCGCCGTAGACCTGCCGCGCCGCCAGCAGGGCCGCGGCCAGCATCCCGAGGGTCCCCCCGGCCACCAGCGCGGCGACGCGGGCGTTCACGGCGGTTTGGGCGGGCGGCGGCGCGGTTCCAGCGGCGGTTCCGCCGGAGGGCGCCGGGGCGGCGGCTTCCGCCGCCGGCGTTTCTGCGGCTGTGGCGGCGGCGGCCGGAACCGATGCCGCCGGCGCGCCGGGGGCGGCGGTTTGCGCTGCGGCGTCCGGCGCGGGTTGCGTCGCGGCGGGGGCGGCGGTTTCGCCGCCGGGCGGAACAGGATCGGGCCGGAGGCCGGAGACATCCGGGAGTTCGGGACGCTGGAAGGCGCGCGCCGCCGGGGCGGGCGCGGCGGGGGCAGGGGGCTGCGGGGCCGCGTTCAGCGGGTTGGCCGCCGTGGTGGCGGCGATGGCGTTCGAGGTCTCGCGCGGGTCGCCGGGCGGCGCAATGACCGTTCCCGGCGCGGCGGGCGCGGCGGTGTCCCCGGGGTCGTCCGCGGCGCGGACATTCACGGTGCGCACCTTGCGGGCCGCCGGGGTCTCGCCCTCGGCGGGCACCTCGTACACCACCTCATAGGACCCGGGGGTCGCGGTGTCCACGGCGCCGGAGACCACCACCTTCGCGGTGATGTCCTGGTTTCCCGCGTCCACGGCCATGTATCCGGGGTCCTCCCAGACCCCGCCGACGGGGAGGGTTGCGGGGTTGTCGCCGCGCAGGGTGATGACGGGGGCCAGGGCGGAGGGGCCCTCGGTCTCGGTGATGACGGGGGACGCGAAGAGGGCGCCGCCGGTGGTGCGGTATTCGAGGGCGCCGTGGATGCGCTTGGGGCCGCTCTCGCCCTCGGGCACGGCCAGGGTGTAGGCGAAGGTGTGGGGCAGGGCGGGGGGCGTGATCCAGGCGAACTCGAGGGTGCCGGAGGCCCCCACGGGCGACGAGATGTCCGGCGGGTCGCCGATGGCCGCCTCCACCGCCGCCAGGGTCCAGCCGGGGGGGACGGTTTCGCGCAGGCCCATGGCGTTGATGACGCCCCCGCCCTCCGCGTTGATGGTGACGGCGATCTGGAAGAGCGCCCCGGGCGCGTAGCGCGGCGCGTGGACGCGCTCCAGCCACACGCCCATCGGGTTGCCCCGGCCGCCGACTATCTGCGCGGCGGCCTGCGGGGCCGCCAGCGCGGCCGCGGCCAGCACGAGGGCCAGTCCGGCCCAATGAAATCCTTTTCGGTACATGGTGCGCTCCATCCTCCCCTAGTGTAACGCACGCGGCGCCCTATTGGAATACACGGGCGGGAAAGGGGTGGCCGGTTATGCCCCGGCGGAGGGGCGGGCGGCGGCCCCGATGCGGGCGCGTGCGCGGGCGCGGGCGGCCTCGGCGCGGGGGATGTCCGTGCCGTCGGCGCGTTCGGCCAGCCGGGCCTCGGCGCGGCGCAGCGCCTCGCGGGCGCGGGGCAGGTCAATCTCGGCGGCCTCCTCCACGGTGCGGGTGAGCAGGAGCATGCCGCCCTCCAGCACGTGGACCACGCCGCCGTTGACGGCGAAGAGGCGGGTGTCCCCGGCGGCGGTGCGCACGCGGACCACGCCGGCCACGAGGGACGCCAGCATGGGCGCGTGGCCTGGCAGCACGACAAAGCGCCCGGCGGCGCCGGGCGCGGCGACCTCCGCCGCGTCCAGGACCAGGGTGTCCCGGTCCATGGCGCTGATTTCGAGGCGCAGGGCGCGCTTTTCCGCGTCGGCCATGGTCATCCGGCCCCCATGGCCCGGGCCTTCTCGACCACGTCCTCGACGGCGCCGCAGTAGAGGAAGGCCTGCTCGGGCAGGTGGTCGTACTCGCCGTCGAGGATGAGGGCGAAGCTGCGGATGGTGTCCTCCAGGGACACGTACTTTCCGGGCATGCCGGTGAACTCCTCGGCGACGAAGTTGGGCTGGGAGAGGAACCGCTGGACGCGGCGGGCGCGGCCGACGATCTGCTTGTCCTCCTCCGACAGCTCGTCCATGCCGAGGATGGCGATGATGTCCTGGAGGTCGCGGTAGCGCTGGAGGATGCGCTGCACGCCGCGGGCGACGCGGTAGTGCTCCGCGCCGACGATGCGGGGGTCGAGGATTCGGCTGGTGGAGTCGAGGGGGTCCACGGCGGGGTAGATGCCCAGCTCCACGATCTGGCGCGACAGCACGGTGGTGGCGTCGAGGTGGGCGAAGGTGTTCGCGGGGGCGGGGTCCGTCAGGTCGTCGGCGGGCACGTAGATGGCCTGCACCGAGGTGATGGAGCCCTTCTTGGTGGTCGTGATGCGCTCCTGCAGCTCGCCCATCTCGGTGGCGAGGGTGGGCTGGTAGCCGACGGCGCTGGGCATGCGGCCCAGCAGGGCGGACACCTCGGACCCGGCCTGGGTGAAGCGGAAGATGTTGTCAATGAAGAGGAGGACGTCCTGCCCCTCCCGGTCGCGGAAGTACTCGGCCACGGTGAGGCCCGTCAGGGCGACGCGGGCGCGCGCGCCCGGGGGCTCGGTCATCTGCCCGTAGACGAGGGCGGTCTTGTCGATGACGCCCGAGCTTTTCATCTCCAGCCAGAGGTCGTTGCCCTCGCGGGTGCGCTCGCCGACGCCTGCGAAGACGGAGTAGCCGCCGTGCTTCGTGGCGACGTTGTGGATCAGCTCCATGATGAGGACGGTCTTGCCGACGCCCGCGCCGCCGAAGAGGCCGGTCTTGCCGCCCTTGCAGTACGGGGCGAGGAGGTCGATGACCTTGATGCCCGTCTCGAAGATTTCGGTGCGCGTGTCGAGGTCGGCGAAGTCGGGCGCGGGCCGGTGGATGGGCCACCGCTCCTCCGCGTCCACGGGGCCCAGCTCGTCCACGGGCTCGCCGATGACGTTGATGATGCGCCCGAGCACGGCCTTGCCCACGGGGGCGGTGATGTTGCCGCCCGTGTCCGCCACCTCCATGCCGCGGACCAGCCCGTCGGTGCTGTCCATGGCCACGGCGCGCACGGTGTTCTCCCCGGTGTGCTGGGCGACCTCGAGGACGAGGCGCTTTCCGCCGGGGCGCGCGATTTCCAGCGCCGTGTGGACGGGGGGCAGCTGTCCGGGGGGGAACTTGACGTCCACCACGGGGCCGATCACCTGCGAGACGACACCTGTGCTCATCGGAACCTCCAGTCTACAGGGCTTCCACGCCGCTGACCACCTCCACGACCTCCCTCGTGATGGCGTCCTGGCGCGCGCGGTTGTACTTCAGGGTGAGCCGCTCCATGACCTCCCCCGCGTTCTTCGTCGCCGCGTCCATCGCCGCCATCCGCGCCCCCTGCTCGCTCGCGGCGGACTCCAGCAGGATGCGGTTCATCTGCACGTGCAGGTTCTCGGTCACCAGCGCGGAGAGCACGGCGGCCTCGTCCGGCTCGAAGAGGTAGGGGACGGCGGACGGGGCGGCCCCGTCGTCGCCGGGCGCCTCGAAGGGGAGCAGGCGCTCCACGGTCACCCTCTGCGAGATGGCCGACTTGAACTCGTTGTAGAGGCAGTGGACCTCGGCGCACCGGCCGGAGAGGAAGTCCGCGGCCGCCGCGCCGATGATGCGCTCGTGGGCGGAGGAGGCGCGCTTCTCGAAGACGCCGGTGTGCGAGGCGCGGATCACGCAGGGGCGGCGGCGCAGCGCCTCCATCCCCTTGCGCCCCACGACGACCAGCTCCACCGGGCGCCCGGCGAACCCCTCCTCCAGCGCGCGCATCGCGGCGTTCACGATGTTCGCGTTGAACCCGCCGCACAGGCCGCGGTCCGAGGTCACCACGATGAGGCAGACCGCGTCGCCCCGGCCCGGGGCGAGCAGGGGGTGGCCCCCGCCGGTGCCCGCGGCCACCCGCGCCGCGAGCCCGCGCAGGGCGTAGGCGTGGGGCCGCGCGCGCAGCAGGGAGTCCTGGGCGCGGCGCAGCTTCGCGGCGGCGACCATCTTCATGGCCCGCGTGATCTTCTGCGTGCCCTTGACGCTGGCGATGCGGCGGCGTATGTCCTGGAGGCTGGGCATCAGCGGTCCCCGTCGTCCTTCCAGATGTTCGCGGTGAAGTAGGCGAGGGCCTCGCGGATCTTTCCGGCCAGCGCGTCGTCCAGGTCCCGCGTCTCGCGCAGCGCGTCGAGGAGCGCCCGCGCGTCGGTCTCGAAATAGGCGTACAGCTCCTGCTCGTAGCGCGCGGCGGACGCCGGGGCGACCGCGTCGAGGTGGCCCTCCGTGGCCGCGAGGATGACCAGCACCTGCTTCTCGACCGGCAGCGGCTGGTACTGCGGCTGCTTGAGGATATCGACGAGCCGCGCGCCGCGCTGGAGCTGGGCCAGGGTGGCCTTGTCCAGGTCGCTGCCGAACTGGGAGAAGGCCGCCAGCTCGCGGTACTGCGCCAGGTGCAGGCGGAGCATGCCGGCGACCTTCTTCATGGCCTTGGTCTGGGCGTTGCCGCCCACGCGCGACACGCTGATGCCGGGGTTCACCGCCGGGCGCACGCCGGAGTAGAACAGGCTGGACTCCAGGTAAATCTGCCCGTCGGTGATGGAGATGACGTTTGTGGGGATGTACGCGGACACGTCGCCCGCCTGCGTCTCGATGATCGGCAGCGCGGTGAGGGTGCCGCCGCCGCGCGCGTCGCTCATGGCGGCGGCGCGCTCCAGCAGGCGCGAGTGGAGGTAGAAGACGTCGCCCGGGTAGGCCTCGCGGCCCGGCGGCCGGCGCAGCAGCAGCGAGAGCTGGCGGTAGGCCGCGGCGTGCTTCGACAGGTCGTCGTAGACGATCAGGACATGGCCGCCGCGGTCGCAGAAATGCTCGGCCATGGCGCATCCGGCGTAGGGCGCCAGGTACTGGAGCGGCGCGGCGTCGGAGGCCGACGCGCTCACGACGACGGTGTAGTCCATCGCGCCGTACTCGCGCAGCTCCTGGATCACGCGGGCCACCGTCGAGCGCTTCTGGCCGACGGCGACATAGACGCAGACGCAGTCCTGGCCCTTCTGGTTGATGATGGCGTCGAGGGCGATGGCGGTCTTGCCGGTCTGCCGGTCGCCGATGATCAGCTCGCGCTGCCCGCGCCCGATGGGCGTCATGGCGTCGATTGCCTTGAGCCCCGTCTGGAGGGGCCGCCGCACGGGCTGGCGGTCCACGATGCCCGGCGCCACCCGCTCGACGGGGTTGAACTCCGTCGTCTCCACGGGGCCCAGGCCGTCCACCGGCGCGCCCAGCGCGTCCACCACGCGCCCGATGAGGGCGTCGCCCACGGGGACGGACGCGATGCGGCCCGTGCGCCGGACGAGGTCGCCCTCGCGCACGTTCTCGTGGCCGCCGAAAAGGACCGCGCCGACGTTGTCCTCCTCCAGGTTGAGGACCATGCCGGTGACGCCGCGGCCGAAGTCGAGCAGCTCGCCCGCCATGGCCTTTTCCAGGCCGTGGACGCGGGCGATGCCGTCGCCGGCCTGGATGACGGTGCCGACCTCGGCGATGTCCAGGCTCCACTGGAACCCGCTGATCTGCCGCCGGATGATCTCGGTGATCTCGTCGGCCCGGGGCTTAATTTCCATGGGGTGTTTCCTCGGAAAGGAGTTTCGCTTTCAGCCGCTCCAGGCGCGTGCGCGCGCTGTAGTCGTACAGGGTTCCCAGCAGGTGGACGGTGAACCCGCCCAGCAGGCCGGCGTCCACCCGCGTCCGCAGGGTGACCCGCCGCCCGGTGCGCCGCGAGAGGCTCTCCGCGAGCGCCCGCTCCGACGCGGGGGACAGGGGCGCCGCGGCGGCCACCTCGGCCCCGGCGCGGTTGAGCCGGTCGTCCACGAGCGCCGCCAGCGCCGCCGCCGTCCGCGGCAGGAGCGCCATGCGGTTGCGGGCGAGCATGCGGTGGAGCAGCCGGGCCGCCTCCGGGGGGGCGTCGAGCGCCCCGAGCACGGCGTCCAGCAGGGCCGCCCGCTCCGCCAGGCCCACGGCGGGGTTTTCCAGGGCGGCGCGGAACACCGGATCGCCCGCGCGGAGGTCGCGCAGGGCGGCCACGGCGGCGCCGGCTTGTTCGAGGGCCTGGGGGTCCGGAACGGACTCCGCCAGCGCGCGGGCGTATCTTCCGGCCAGCAGCGCCTCCTTCATGGCGCGCCCTCCAGCAGTCTCGTGAACTCGTCCACCTCCGCCGCCAGGCGGTCCGTGTCCGCGGCGGCGCGGCAGGCGCGCTCCGCGAGGGCCGCCGCCTCCTCCACCAGCCCGGTGCGCAGGGCGGCGTAGGCCCGGTGGCGTTCGGCGCGGAGCCGCTCCTCCG
>Ga0116172_10004711_pt1 | contig 11009 bp, 13 predicted proteins | sample AD_UKC083_MetaG_FD_89799 | JGI IMG/M metagenome (GOLD analysis project Ga0116172, IMG submission 89799) | Active sludge microbial communities of municipal wastewater-treating anaerobic digesters from USA - AD_UKC083_MetaG | ecosystem: Engineered > Bioreactor > Anaerobic > Digestate | place: USA...
CCCTCTTATTGGGCATACGCAATACAACCATCGTTTCTACCAAGGCTGCTACGAGCAATATGAATACCCAAATATCACTTTGAATAAACATAAAATACGCAACCGCTATATATAGTAAGGTTGCTAAATTTTGCATTACATATAATCGTTTTACTCTAAAATCGGATCCAGCATAGAGCGTTCGCAAACGAAAAACGATAATACCTACAACTCCTACCGAAAAAACAAATGGAGCTACTTGTGGAAAAAACATATACAAAATAGTAGCTACAAGTACTGCTAAAAAAGAAATAATATACAACAACTTCATACTACAAATTTTAATCTACCACCACAAAAACATCTTCACTATCTTTCTTCATTATAAATTGCTCACGGGCAAATCGTTCCAAATTTTCTTTATCTGACTGCAATAAATCTAGTTTTTCTTTATTTTTCTTTGTTTCTTCTTGGTAATAGCGTATTTCTGCCTCTAGTTTTTTGATTTTTTGTGCGTTCGCATACCTTGTTTTGATATTATAATCTTCGTTGGTAAACATCACAAAAACAAAAACAGCAGATGCTATAACGTATTTGTTAAGAATATATGTGATAAAAAAATCTACTATTTTTTTCATACTAGATTGTTAAAAGGTAACTATATTAAGTAAAATTGAGATACATATATGCTTCTTTATCTGTTCCCACTAATGGGCTACTTTCATTTATCCCTGCAAACAAAGGATTCCTCTAAAAGAACCCAATCACAACAAGACAACAGGTAAACCAATTATAGCAGACTGAAGTTTAATATCAACCTACAAATGTAGTTTTTTTTCTTTAAAAAGCTAAATTTTACGTTCTATTTATGAACATTTTTTTATCTTTGTGCAAAGGAAAAAAAAGCAAATGGATAATTACATTGTTTCGGCACGAAAATACCGCCCCATAACATTCGATTCAGTTATTGGTCAGCATGCATTGGTTACTACACTCAAAAATGCTATTAAAAACAAGCAATTGGCTCATGCTTATTTGTTTTGTGGACCTAGAGGTGTAGGAAAAACAACAACAGCTCGAATTTTTGCCAAAACGATTAACTGCTTGCAACCCCTACCCAACCACGAGGCTTGCAACCAATGCGAATCGTGTATGGCATTTAACGAACAACGCTCGTTTAATATCCACGAATCGGATGCTGCCTCTAATAACTCTGTAGATGATATTCGGTCATTGATAGACCAAGTACGTATACCACCACAAATTGGCAAATACAGTGTATATATCATCGACGAGGTACACATGCTTTCGCAAAGTGCGTTCAACGCTTTTCTGAAAACCTTAGAAGAACCTCCTGCTCATGCCATATTTATCTTGGCTACGACAGAAAAACACAAAATTTTACCAACGATTTTATCTCGTTGTCAGATTTATGATTTTAATCGCATTAGCGTACAAGATACCGTAACTCATTTGCAACACATAGCCTCTTTAGAAGGGATTACTGCCGAGCCTGAAGCTTTACACGTTATTGCACACAAATCGGACGGTGGTATGCGTGATGCACTTTCTACTTTTGATCAAGTTGTCAGTTTTTGCGGAAATACAATTACATACAAACACGTGATTGAAAACCTGAATATATTGGATTACGACTACTATTTTAAATTGGTAGATGCTTTTTTATCAGGAAATGTACCGGCAAGTTTGCTCTTATTTAATGAAATTTTGAACAAAGGTTTTGATGCACACAATTTTATTGTAGGATTATCGGAACATTTGCGTGATGTACTTGTATGCAAAGATGAGCGTACAGCCATATTGTTAGAAGTAGGTGCCAGCATTAGGGAATCGTATATACAACAAGCAAAAGCATGCACAGATGCTTTTTTATACGAAGCTTTATCGTTGAGCAATGCCTGTGATTTAGAGTACAAACAAAGCAAAAATAAACGTTTATTAATAGAATTATGTCTTATTAAATTGTGTCAGATACTCACACCCAAAGTAGCACAACACCAGGGTAGCACACCATTACAAGTTATTCAAACAAACACAACGCAACCGCAAGCGACTCCCATACAAAAGGAAGCTAGCAAGCTGGTTGCCACACCCACTTATACCACACCTCTTACCAAAAGTACACCTCCATCAACCCCTATTAGTACATCTTCTGTTAGTAGTGTTTCTATCAAACAGATTAGCTCATCTGTGAGTCAACAAACACAAACCATACAACCTGCAAAGGAAAAAACACTGCGTGAAGAACCATTTACACAAGTGCAATTAGAAGAAGTTTGGCGAAAATTTGGTAACGAAATTCCAGATAGACATAAAATGTTGTTTTTGTTTTCAAGCAAGAAGCCAAAACAAATAGCAAAATCGAGTATTGAACTGGAAGTGAATGACCCTCTGTTAGTAAAAGATATCGAAGACATTAAGCCTCAATTAATGGCGTATTTGACTCAACAACTACAGAATGACAAGATAAGTTTGCTCATAACATTGGTACCACTCACTGCAGAACACAAAGCCATAAGCAATGTGGACAAAATACGTTTATTGAAAAAAAAACGTCCCGAGTTTGAGAATATGATACAGCAATTAGGACTAGATCCTGAATAAATAAAAACACAGTTATGGTAGCATCTACAAATAAAGCGTATATATTGCTTTCGGGCGGGCAAGATTCTTTTGTTTGCTTAATTTGGGCTTTACAACATTTCAGTGAAGTGGAAGCTGTTAGTATTGCGTATAACCAACGTCATGCAAAAGAAATAGAATACGCAAAAAAAATAGCAGCTCATTTTAACGTACCTCATTTTACGTATGATATTGGTTCTTTTATGAGCAGTATTGCCGAAAGTTCCTTGTTAAATACAACGAACCACAATACCCAACACGCACAAGCGTCGCACTTACCTGCGAGTTTTGTACCCAATCGCAATGGATTATTTTTAACGATTATAGCCAATCATGCGTTCAAGCAAGAAACCAAACACATTCATTTGGTAACGGGCACCTGCGAAACAGATTATTCGGGTTATCCCGACTGTCGAGACAATTACATCAAAGCTAAAGCAACTGAATTATCATTGGGTTTGGATATTTCTGTTTCAATACATACTCCGCTGATGTGGAAAACAAAAGCTGAAACATTTGCTATGGCTCATGAGGCAGGAAAATTGAACGAACTTATCCAGCTCACACTTACCTGTTATAATGGAGAAGAAACCATGCACCCATGGGGATATGGATGTGGTGAGTGTCCTTCGTGTGTATTACGTAAAAAAGGATACGAAGAATTTCTACATCTAACATACACTGTTTAAATGCACATGAAAACTAGCCCTGCATATTACGTAGCCGAAATCTTTGAATCGATTCAGGGAGAAGGAAATTATGCAGGAGTGTATAGCTTGTTTATCCGTTTTCAACACTGCAATTTGGCATGTTCTTGGTGCGATTCTAAATATACTTGGTATAAAAATGACACACTCATACCTCAAACAGCCGATGAACTAAAAGACATAATTGCCTCGTCAACAGCTACACACATTATTTTTACAGGAGGTGAACCTACCTTGTATGCATTGGATAAGTTAGTAATACCTGGTAAAAAATACCATATAGAAACGAATGGAACGGTTATCCCCACAGAGCCTCTGCATATCGAATTGCCCGATGGCACATACATAGAGAGAGTCGCTATGAAAGAATCCATCATCAAACGCTTTAATTGGGTAGTTTCGCCAAAACTAAGCAATGCGATTAATAGCCAAAACACGGAATATTTGCACTATTGGTCGGCTCGTAACTGGGGCATATTCAAATTTATCATACAGCAATCTGCAGATATTGACGAAATAGAACACGTAATTAATCGTTATTCTATTGATAAAAACCGCGTATATCTAGCAGTAGAAGGATGCACGTTGCAATCGCAATTGCGACCTGAATTGGTGGATGAATTGATAACAAAAGGTTTTCACTATTCGCCACGCTTACATGTACTATTGTGGGGAGCCAAACGAAAAAAATAATTATACAACTATGCAATACGTTATCACTAAAGAATTTACATTTGAAGCAGCTCATCGTTTACTACGCAATTATTGTGGCAAGTGTAGTAATAATCACGGTCATTCGTATCGCGTAAAATTGCACTTACAAGGTACTAACTTGGATGAAAAAGACATGCTTATCGATTTTAACGAAACAAAAAAACTAAAAGCATGGATAGACGACAATCTTGACCACGTAACCATGCTCTGGGAAGAAGATCCGATGATTGATAGTATGCGTACGTTTGGCAACAAAGTACTAGTTACCAAAAAGAATCCTACGGCTGAGCATATTGCCGAACTCATTTTAGCAGAAGCACAACGACTCTTTGAGAATTCTGCCATACAAGTAAAATGTATTGAAATAAATGAAACCTGTACATCTGCGGCACGTTTATACCCTTTATCTTAAAAGAATGACACCATGAATACACCTCAATTTACACATTTAGGCAAAAAAAGCAACACACCTACCAAACAACTCGATACGTTTCCAACACCCAACAACGTAGAAATTGTAAAATTTGAAAGCGATGAATTAACCAGTTTTTGTCCTGTAACACATCAACCAGATTTTAATCGTGTTATCATCGAATTTTCTCCCGATGCCTACTGTATCGAAAGTAAAAGTTTGAAACTCTATTTGTGGTCATTTCGCGAAGAAGCCAAATTTGCCGAAGCATTAGCAGGCGAAATTGCAGACGATATTTTCAATGCTATACAACCACATTGGTGTACAATTACACTCATTCAGAACATACGAGGAGGTATGCAATTGTCTGTGGTTGCTAAACGGGAGAAATAAAGTTCTGTTATCTCAACAACGCCAGCAAATATTCCCATATTTTTTGAACAGAAGATATTGATACCCGTTCGTTTGGCGAATGAGCGTCTTTAATCGTTGGTCCAATCGAGATGATATCCATAGCAGGATACGTACCTGATATAACACCACACTCTAACCCAGCATGAATAACACGAACCTTGGGTTCCTGACCAAACAATGTGGTATATACATCCGTAGCATGTTTTAAGAAAGCAGCTTCAAAACGAGGTTCCCAGCCCGGATAATGGTTTTGGTTAAGCACTTCAGCTCCACACAATTCAAACAATTGCCTAATACGCACTGCAATTTCATCACGTTCTTGCTCACTCAAACTGCGTTGATTTGTAGCGACTGTGATGCCATTGTGAGCAGATGATATAACCGCCAGATTAGTAGACGTTTGCACAACAGTAGGCATCTTTTCACTCCAATTGATAACACCGTGCGGACACGCTGATACTGCTTGCAAAAAATCAGCTAGGGCATCCTTGCTCCAACCCTCTGCAAAAGCATCGGTTGTAGAGAGAACAAAACGCATAGAAGGCTCATAAGCTAACCATTCTTGCTCCACATCGGCTATAAAAATATTCCAATCAACACGTACACTTTCTTTAAATTTGCGAGGAACGGCACACCACGCATAGGCTTCTCGGGGAATAGCATTCCGCAACGAACCACCCCTTACATCACCTAGCCACAATGAATACTTATCTGCTATAGAAAGCAAATAGGTATTTAATAGTTGGTTTGCATTCGCCCGTTTTTTTTCTATATCATCGCCACTATGCCCGCCTTGCAAGCCATGTATACTTACCTCAAAAAAGAAATAGCCACTTGGCAAGGTCTCCTTTGGGATAGAAAAATGGGCAATCGTATCGCAACCACCAGCACATCCTATAAAAATTTCATCGTCTTGTTCAGAGTCCAAATTTATCATCAAAGGTGCTGATAAAAAATCTTTCTCTAAGCCAAAAGCCCCTGTCAAACCCGTTTCCTCATCCACAGTAAACAGACACTCAATATCTCTACCAAAATCCTCATCGCACATCAAAACCGCCAATTGCAAAGCCATTCCAATGCCATTATCAGCTCCTAGCGTTGTGCCATCGGCTTTTATCCAATCAGCATCACGCAATAATGTAATCGGGTCTTTGGTAAAATCGTGTTGTTTAGTTACTTCCTTTTCGCACACCATATCCATATGCGATTGCAATGCAATAGTTGGACGTTGTGAATCTAACTGTGAAGTTTTTTTTGTTATCAACACATTGCCAGTTGCATCTTGTTGTGCAAGTAGCGAATATTTTTTGGCAAAATCGAATAAATAAATACGTATTGCCTCTTCATTTTTTGAAGCACGTGGTATGGAACTCAAGTTTGCAAATTGCTCCCATACATTGATTGGGTCTAAACTAAATATCATTATTTTACAAAATTATATGTAAGAATAGCTGTCATAATGGACTCTGAACAAAATGAATTGTTAAAAAAAAACAAAATGTTCAAGCTTTTATTATTAAAGCACAAAAATACAGAAAAGCTTTTACAATTGTCTGTTTTATGTTTTATATTTGCGTACAATTTGTACTAATTTATAGTTATGATAAAAGCATTTTTGATAGCTGTTGGAATTCTGTTGATTGCCATTGTATTACTGGCAGTAAAAATTTTATTTACCAAAAAAGGGAAATTTCCGTCTTTGCATATCAACGAAAATGTAGCCTTACGAAAAAAAGGCATTACGTGTGCTCATTCTCAAGACAAATTAGAACAAAAAAAGAAATAAGCAGTTCACTATTTACTTAAAACACATAATAACCTTACTAAATTATAACAATTACTCTATGAAAAATTATTTACTCATTTCCAACATTGTCTTAACAATTGCAGTTATTGTGCTACTTATACTGATGATTTTCCCCAAAAAATCAACCAAATCTGCTCTTGAAACAACCCCAACAGATACCAGGTTAGAAGAAACACTTCCTATTGCATACGTAAATATCGACTCATTACTATTGAACTATAACTTGTACAAAAAACTAAGTGAAGAATTATTGCAACAAGAAGAGAAATCGCGTGGTAAAGTAACACAACAAGCTGTTTCTTTACAAAAAGAAATGGCAGAATTTCAAAAGAAAGTAGAAAATCAAGCATTCTTAAACGCTGAAAGAGCACAAGCTGAACAATCACGTTTACTTAAACAACAACAAGAGCTACAAGATCTTGATGCACGTTTAACCAAAGAATTGATGAGTAAACAACAAAAAATGAATGAGCAATTAAAAGCGTCTATTGATTCCATTATTTTAGAATTTAATAAAGACAATAAGTATCATCTAATTTTAAGTAATACTGGCAATGATAATATTTTATATGGAAATAAAGCATACAATATTACCAATGAAATTTTGAAATTAATGAATGTTGAAAAAGAATAAGGTATAATTTACGTCGCATCAAAGCTACTCTTATTATCACAATAAGAGTGGCTTTTTTCATTATCTACTATTTATACAATATGACGAAAGAAGAATTACGCATCGTATATATGGGAACACCAGAATTTGCTGTTGCTCCTCTACAAAGCTTGTTGGCTAATCAGTATAATGTGGTAGGAGTCGTTACTATGCCCGACAAACCTGCTGGTAGAGGACATAAGCTACAAGCATCTGCCGTAAAACAAGTAGCCATTGAACATAATCTTCCCATTTTGCAACCAGAAAAACTAAAAGACCCAATTTTTTTGGAAGCACTCCGCTCTTTGAATGCTGATTTATTTATCGTAGTGGCTTTTCGTATGTTACCAGAAGTTGTATGGAATATGCCTCGAATGGGCACTTTTAACTTACACGCCTCCTTATTACCACAGTACCGTGGAGCAGCTCCCATCAATTGGGCTCTGATAAGAGGAGAGAAAGAAACTGGCGTTACTAGTTTTTTCTTAACCCACGAAATTGATACAGGAGATATCCTGTTGCAACGAAAAATAGCTATCGACGATACGGATAATGCGGGTTCGCTACACGATAAATTAATGCAACTAGGAGCTGAAACGGTAGTAGAAACGGCAGCCTATATTCTATCTGGTAATACTTCGAAAACGCCTCAAAATGAGTTAATGAACGGACAACAGATACACCTTGCCCCGAAAATATTTAAAGAAACTTGTCGCATAAATTGGTCATTGTCGTGCGAAGAAATAAAAAACTTTGTACGAGGTTTATCTCCGTACCCTGCAGCGTATACAGAAGGCTTGGATGCGAAAGGGGCTCCTTTTTCGGCTAAAATATTACACGTTAGCACACAAGTTTGCACCCCTGAAGCACGTATTGGAACGGTAAGTACGGATAACAAAACGACACTCAAGATTGCGTGTGCTGATGGTTGGGTAATCATTGACAGCATTCAAGTAGCAGGGAAAAAGGCAATGCAAACAGAAGAATTACTACGTGGATTCCACTTGCTTGTACCACAACAACTTACATGAAAAAATACGTATATATTGCATTAGGTACCATCTCGTTAGGGCTAGGCATAGTGGGCATCTTTGTACCCTTATTGCCTACTACTCCTTTTTTGTTGCTTACAGCAGCTTTGTATTGCCATAGTTCGGATAAGCTATATAACAAATTAATGAATCATAAAACCTTAGGTCCCTATATTCATGATTTTCGCACACACAAAAGTATTCCATTAAAAACGAAAATCATATCCATATCATTGGTTTGGATTACCATTGGCTATTCGATTATGTGTGTTGTTCCTCTACTTTTTGTAAAAATATTGTTAGCTGCTATAGCTATTGGCGTAACAATACATATTTTGTCTTTCAAAACAAAAAAATAAGCATTCTTTACCACTCTCTAAATACAATACATAAACCCTTGTCGTGTAACTGAACAGTAAAAGATGTACCAAGACTTTCGTTGAGTGTACCCTGCCACCACATTTCGAGCGGTCGTTGTATAATTGGATATCGTAATCCCGCCACACTGATAGGACAGGTAGGAAGTATGGAAAAAATGGAGACTTGCTGATGCTCATAACTAGAAAAAACTGTTGTTTTATCTATGGCGGAAAATATTCCATAATCACTTATCATCACTACTTGGTGTAACAGCGAATGGTACAACGCCAACAACGAAATATTACCCAAAGTATGGTCTTCACGCTTGCCTGTAGCACCCATAATAACTACATTGTATAGTTTATTTTCCACACAATAATGTACAGCTTTGGTTAAATCATTGGTTTCTTGGTCAGATTGATGTATCAACTTTTGCCCTAATTGAGCTTTAGTTATTGCTGAAATACTATCCAAATCGCCTATTACACAAGAGGGAATTCTACCCATTTGCATCAATTTTTCTGCTGCTCCATCACAACAAATAACCCTTTCGTGGGTTAACAACAAAGCTACCAAATCAGGATGTGTAGGGAATGCACCATCGGCTAACACAATAGCATCCATCTGATGAGGTAAAAAAGAATGAATGGTCGCTGTCATCATAAGACTTCATATTTAGAAAATTTTCTCCATTGTAAATACCCAATTGAAGATAAAAACACATAACAAAAGAACAATAAAGCCGTTGGGTACAAGCCTTGCATAGCAAACATGGTAACAGAAACTATATTTACCACTATCCACACAAACCAATGTTCGATAAATCGTTTTGCCAGCATCCATGTAGCGACTATACTAAGAGCAGTAGCAATGGCTTCTGCCGATGGCATAACTGAATCGGTAAAGGATACCAAAGCCCAATAAATAAGAACACATAAGATGATAGTTATTGCCGCAACAAAAACAGCTAATCGTCCTTTTATATGCCTATAATGTTGCGAAGAGGTAGTTTCTGTTTTATTCCGATTATCGCCACGTACCCACAGCCATAGTCCATACACACTTATTGCAACATAATACACATTAAGTAAGCCATAAGCATAAAAACTCGCCTGCAAATATACCACAATATATACAGCAGAAGTTATAATTCCCACTATCCACATTATCGGATACTGCTTTATTTCGAGGTATAAAAAGAGTAGTCCGGTAATAACACCGAACCACTCTAACCAATGTTGTTGCAAATAATCCATATACAAAGTTAATGATTTTACTAAAACTTGAGTACCATATTCAACATTAAGTTACGCCCTGCTTGTGGAAAATAGCCGAAATCAGCATACCTATCTTTGTATGGATTATTCATATCTGGTTGTTGGTAATACGAATACACCCAAGCATTACTTTCGTATTGTTCATTCAACAGATTATTACATAAAATACCAATACCTAATTCTTTCATTCCTTTTAAGGTGAAAGTGTAACCAAGTCGTGCATTGTTTACAAAATAGGCTGATAAGGAGCGTTCATCACTACCTGAATTGTCAATGTATTGCTTGCCTACATAACTTGATTGCAATGCTGCTGACCATCCGTTATGGTTGATACTAAACACACTATTGGCAATTAGATTAGGTGAAAATGAAATAGGGGTATCGCCCAAATAAGTAGCAACTTGCGATGTCCAATCCCAATTTTCATCATACAAATCTACGTATTCAGTATACTTTTTGATGATATTTTCACTTACAGTTAGGTTACCGTTCCATTGTAGCCAAGGAGTAATTTGCACACCCGCCGTAAGTTCTATTCCCATACGGTAACTCTCTGGTGTATTGCTTGTTAAGGCTTCTCCTATTTCGTTTACCTTGCCAGTTAATACCAATTGATTTTTGTAATCCATGTAATAGGCATTGGCTCCAAAAGCATACGTAGCATGTTTGTAAGAATACCCTAGCTCATAATTAATCAAGCGTTCAAAAGTTGGATTGGCTGTTAACTCAGCATCTTTGTAGTTGTTTCGAGTAGGCTCTCTATGCCCTACAGCCACTGATGCATAAGCAGAATTTTGCTCGTCAATGGCATAAAATATACCTGCTTTTGGATTAAAGAAATGAAAATCTTCGTTTACATTCAATACTTGCATCTGGTTATTCATCCAATCCCAACGATCGCTAGTTCCGTATGTTTGGTAATTGATATAGCGATACTGTACATCTCCATACAAATTGATAGCTTCTGTTACAGCATAATTTGCTTTTAAATAAGTATTTGCGTCAGTTTTCTC
>Ga0116172_10004713_pt1 | contig 11007 bp, 10 predicted proteins | sample AD_UKC083_MetaG_FD_89799 | JGI IMG/M metagenome (GOLD analysis project Ga0116172, IMG submission 89799) | Active sludge microbial communities of municipal wastewater-treating anaerobic digesters from USA - AD_UKC083_MetaG | ecosystem: Engineered > Bioreactor > Anaerobic > Digestate | place: USA...
CGCGCCATCTCCTGCGGCTGCACCGGCCAAAGCTGCGATTAAACGCCCGCCGCCACCCGCCGATGATGACGACGATGATGACAACAACGGATTTGCCGCAACGCAGCTCAACGACTTTCGTTAGCCATCAAGCACTGACTACATCGTTAGCGGTGCGAAAGGCTTCAACCGCGGTCGGCACACCGCAATAAATTGCGGCATGCAACAGCACTTCCTGAATCTCCTCGGCGGTTGCGCCATTGTTCAGGGCGCCACGCACATGGCCTTTGAGTTCGTGCTGCTTGCCCAAAGCCGTCAACATGGCCACGGTGATCAGGCTGCGGGTCTTCAAGTCCAGCCCCGGGCGCTGCCATACATCGCCCCAGGCTTTGCTGGTGATGTGCTCCTGAATCGGTTGGGTAAACGCTGTGGCATTGGCAAAGGCGGCGGCGACAAAGTCTTCGCCCATCACAGCTTTGCGGGTCGCCAGGCCTTGTTCATAGGGAGTGGTCATGTTGAAACAGCTTGAGTTCATGCAACTGCCAAGGATACTGGTTTCCACAGCCGCGATCGTGCTGATGGCGGGCTGCACATCACCGCCCCCAGCGCCTGCGCCGCCGCACCAGCCCGAAGCGGCCAGCGGTTCAGTTCAAAAGCCCGGTTGGGCCACACGCAACTATGCCGTGGGTGCTGCCAATCCGCTGGCTGCGGATGCAGGCCTGCAAATGCTGCGCGCCGGGGGCAGCGCGGTGGACGCCGCCATCGCCGTGCAGATGGTTTTGACCTTGGTCGAACCGCAGTCCAGTGGCATTGGGGGTGGCGCATTCTTGATGCATTTTGACGGCAAGACCACCCAGGCATTTGACGGCCGCGAGACCGCACCGGCCGGGGCAACGCCATCCCTGTTCCTGGGGGTTGACGGAAAGCCCCTCAAGTTCATCGATGCGGCTGTCGGAGGCCGCGCAGTCGGTGTGCCCGGCACCGTGCGCATGCTGTACCTGGCCCACCAGCAGCACGGCCGACTGCCTTGGTCGCAGTTGTTTGCCCCGGCGATTCAGCTCGCTACCAAGGGTTTTGTGGTGAGCCCGCGCATGGCCACGTTACTGGCCAATGAGCAACATCTCCAGCGCGACCCGGTGGCAGCCGCCTACTTTTATGACCTGCAAGGCAAGCCCTGGCCGTCTGGACATGTTCTGCGTAATCCGGAACTGGCCGCCATCCTGCAACGCATCGCACAGCAGGGCCCCGACGTTCTGATGACCGGCGAGTTGGCCCAGGCCATTGCCAGCAAGGTGCAGCAGCATCCCGCCAACCCGGGCAGCCTGTCCACGCTGGACCTGGCTGGATACCAGTCCGTTGTGCGCGCCCCCCTGTGCTTTGACTACCGCAGCACGCCATCTCGGGAATACCGCATTTGCGGTATGCCGCCGCCCAGCGCAGGTGCCATTGCCATAGGGCAAATCCTGGGCTTACTAAACCACACGCCCGCACATGAGATTGCCCCCTTGCTTGCCACTGCGTGTGCTGCGAAGGGTTGCCGCACGCCGTCCGCCGATTGGTTGCATTTGTACTCCGAAGCATCCCGACTTGCGTTTGCAGACCGCGCGCAGTTTGTAGCGGACCCCGCGTTTGTGCAAGCCCCTGCGGGGGACTGGAACAGTTTGTTGGCACCCGAGTATCTGGGATCCCGCGCAAAGGCGATTGACACCCGTCCCATGGGCCACAGCATGAAAGCCGCGCCACCGGGAAATCCGGGTGGCACGCCGCTGGCCTATGCCCCCATGCCTGAGCAGCCGGAATACGGAACCTCCCACATCTCGGTCGTTGATGGTTGGGGCAACGCCCTGGCCATGACCACCTCCATCGAAGACAGCTGGGGTGCCCGGTTGATGGTCAACCGTGGCGTGGGCTTGACCGGTGGTTTCCTGCTGAACAACCAGCTCACCGACTTCAGCTTTGCGCCGACGGATGCTGCTGGCACGCCGGTCGCCAACCGGATGGAGGCTGGCAAACGACCCCGATCTTCCATGTCTCCCACACTGGTATTTGACAAGACGAGTGGGCGATTAGTGGCTACGGGCGGCAGTCCCGGTGGCCCGTTCATCATCCACTTCACAGCCAAGACGCTCTACGCCATGCTGAACTGGGACCAGAATGCCCAGAAGGCGATCGACCTGCCCAATTTCGGCTCACTCGGCGGCCCGGTACTGCTGGAGAAGGGGCGTTTTGACCCGGCCACCATACATGCCCTGCAGGCGCGTGGCCACACCGTGCAAGAGGTGCCCATGCCCAGTGGACTGCAGGTGATTGAACGCACTGCCACCGGCTACTTTGGCGGAGCCGATCCGCGCCGGGAGGGCGTGGTCGTGGGGGACTGACGATTTTCATGCATCAAATTGGCCTCTAGCCCTCGTGGATGTTACATAAGCAGCTACAAGTGTTATAGCAGTCTAAACACTGCTGATTCCCGCCTACATCCGAGCTTTCTACAATTCATCCATGGCCATTCCCCAAACCTTTCTCCAGGAGCTGCTCGCGCGTGCCGACGTGGTGGAGATCGTGGGGCGTTACGTGCAGCTCAAGAAGGGGGGCGCCAATTTCATGGGGCTGTGCCCCTTCCACGGGGAGAAGTCACCTTCGTTCTCGGTGAGCCCGGCCAAGCAGTTCTACCACTGCTTTGGTTGCGGCAAGAACGGCAATGCCATCAGCTTCTTGATGGACCACGCAGGCATGAGCTTCATCGAAGCAGTGAAAGACCTGGCCCAGCAATATGGCATGCAAATCCCCGAGGATGAAGCGTCGCCCGAAGACCGCGCCCGCGCCCTGGAGCAAAAGCAGAAACAGAACACGCTGACCGATGTGCTGGAAAAAGCGGGTGATGCCTACCGCAAACACCTCAAGGAGTCGCCGCGCGCCGTGGCCTATTTCAAAGGCCGGGGGCTATCGGGCGCCATCGCCAAGCAATTCGGGTTGGGCTACGCGCCCGAGGGTTGGCGCTCGCTGGCCAGCGTATTTCCACATTACGACGACCCGCTGTTGGTGGAAAGCGGCCTCGTCATATCAAATCTCGAAGAAGGCAACACTGAATAAAAGCGCTACGACCGGTTCCGCGACCGGGTGATGTTCCCCATCCGAAACATCAAGGGTGAGTGCATCGGCTTTGGCGGACGCGTATTGGGTGACGACAAGCCCAAGTACCTGAACTCCCCGGAAACCCCAGTCTTCAGCAAGGGGCGCGAGTTATACGGCCTGTTCGAGGCACGCAACGCGTTGCGCGAACACGGCTATGCGCTGGTGACTGAGGGTTACATGGACGTGGTGGCACTGGCGCAGCTGGGCTTTCCCAACGCCGTGGCTACGTTGGGCACGGCCTGCACCGCCGACCATGTACACAAATTGTTTCGCTTCACCGATGCGGTGGTGTTCAGCTTTGACGGCGACAGCGCAGGCCGTCGCGCCGCACGCAAGGCTCTGGACGCCGCGCTGCCCTATGCCACGGACACACGCTCCATCAAATTCCTGTTTTTGCCGGACGAGCATGACCCCGACAGCTTCATCCGCGCCAATGGCCAGGATGCTTTCGCACAGTATGTAAGTGACGCCACTCCCCTGTCGCGCTTCCTGATCGAAGCCGCGCGCGAGGGCTGCGACCTGGACAGCGCCGAGGGTCGTGCGCACCTGTCCAGTAACGCCCGGCCCTTGTGGAACCTGCTGCCCGAGGGCGCGCTCAAATTGCAATTGCTCAGCGAAATTGCAGCCCAGGTGCAGTTGTCCAGCCAGGAGTTAGGCGCCTTGTGGGCCCAAACCAGCACGAAGGCCCCAAGCCAAACCCCGTCCTCTGCTGTGCGGCACGGCAGTGACTGGCGACCCGATGACTACGATGCGCACAACCCTGGCGCCAGCAACTGGGGCCACCCGCTGGACGGAGAGAGCCCCACTGCCTGGAAGAGCAAGGGCAAATGGGAAAGCAAAGGCGGCGACTGGAAGGGCAAAGGCAAGTGGGAGGGCAAGGGTAAATGGGACCGTGATCGACCCGTGCGCCCGCCGCTGCGCGGCCCACTGGCCACCCGCGCCGACCACGCGGTGCGCATTCTGCTTGGCCACAGCGGGCTGTGGGAGACCTTGACCAACGAGGACCATGCCCTGTTGTGTGAACTGCCTGCTCCGCACGGGCCGCTGGTGGCCTGGCTAGAGGGCCAGTTGCACGAACACGGCCCCGTGGTATGGAGTGCCCTGCGCGAGGAACTTCAGGAGCCAGAGGCACTGGCCTTGGCGACGCGTCTCATGGCAGACCCCACCCTGTCTGCTGGCACCGCAGTTGAGGCCTCTGCGGACTCTGGCGTCGAGCTGCGCGACCTGCTCAACCGCATGCTGGTCGAGCGCATCAAGGAGCAGGAGACCCAGGCGATTGCCGACTCTGCCATCGACCCCGCTGCACTGGTGCGCTACCGCGAACTCCAAGCCAGACGCCAACAACTCGAACTTGCCATTCGGCCCGCAGCCTAACCGATGGCGAATTGCGCTGGCAATTCTCCCGATTGGGGCTATAATGCTGGGTTGTTTCGGCAAGAGCGACAGCAGCACCTCCGGTCCAGGCCAAGCGTTGACAAGCGTACAACCGGCCACCTTACCGCAAGGACTGCACTCCAAATGTTCGCCCTCCCATCTTGCCACTAGGGAAAGTTCCTTTCCTGCCATGCCAACTGCGCCTGCTGCATCAGCAGGGTAGACGGCACCCGAACTGTTCGCCTGTTTTTTTTGATGATCTGAGGGAGTCAAATGCCCGCTCAAAAATCCGCCAAGCCTGTCCAGCCCGCGCCCAAGTCCGATAAGAAAGCCAAATCCGTGCCCGCATCCAAACCCGCTGCCGTCAAGTCCAAAGCCCAACAGTTGCAGGAAGCCGCAGACGCGCTGCTCGCGGCCGGCTCCACTGCCAAGAAAAAACCGGGGCGTCCACCGAAAGCTGCTGCCGCAGAATCCAGCGCACCTGCCAAGACCGGTGCCAAGCGGGGCCGCAAACCCAAGGCTGCAGCAGAATCCAGCGGTGACGACATGGACATGTCGGACATTGAGGCCGATCTGGTTGGCGAACCCGCGGTTGTCACGACTGCCACAGGTGAAAAGGTCAAACCCCTGCGGATGAAGATCAGCAAGGCCAAGGAACGCGCCTTGATGAAGGAGTTTGGCCTGGACGAAACTGTTTTGTCCGAAGAAGACATTGCCAAACGCCGCCAGCGCCTCAAAACCCTGATCACGCTGGGCAAAACCCGCGGCTATCTGACACACGGCGAAATCTCCGACCACCTGCCCGACAAGCTGGTCGATGCCGAGACGCTGGAGGTCGTGATCTCCATGCTGAACGACATGGGCGTAGCGGTCTATGAACAGACACCGGACGCCGAAACCCTGTTGCTCAACAACAATGTATCGACCGCCGCCACGGCAGAAGAAGCTGAAGAGGAAGCCGAAGCTGCCCTCAGCACAGTGGACAGTGAATTTGGTCGCACCACGGACCCGGTTCGCATGTACATGCGTGAAATGGGCACTGTGGAATTGCTGACCCGCGAAGGTGAAATCGAGATTGCCAAGCGGATCGAAGGCGGTTTGATGGCGATGATGGAGGCCATCAGCGCTTCACCTGCCACCATTGCCGAGATTTTGCGACTGGGCGAGGACATCCGCGAAGGCAAGGTTGTCATCACAACCATCGTGGACGGTTTCTTCAACCCCAACGAGGCCGACGACTATGTGGCCGAAGAAGACTTTGACGAGTTCGACGCCGATGATGACGACGACGGCAAGGGTGGCTCCAAGGCGCTGACCAAGAAGCTCGAAGAACTCAAGGGCGAAGCCCTGCGCCGCTTTGACCGCCTGCGCGAGTTGTTCGAAAAAGTGCACAAGGTCTACGACAAAGAGGGCTATGGAACCCCGCACTACGTAGCAGCACAGAAGGCATTGAGCGAAGAGCTGATGTCCATCCGCTTCACGGCCAAAGCCATTGAAAAGTTGTGCGACATGGTGCGCGGCCAGGTGGACGATATCCGCAAGAAAGAGCGTGAACTGCGCCGCATCATTGTGGACAAGTGCGGCTACCCCCAGGAGAACTTCATAGCCGATTTCAGCGGACGTGACAAGAACGGCAACAAGATTGCCAGCCAGTTGCTCAACCTGAAATGGATCGAGAAGCAGGCAGCTTCAGGCAAATCCTGGGCCGCCGTCATGGGCCGCAACATCCCGCCGGTGCAGGACCTGCAGCAAAAATTGACAGACCTGCAAGCCAAAGTGGTGGTCCCGCTGGACCAGCTCAAGGACATCAACAAGCGCATGAATGCCGGCGAGTACGCCTCACGCGCGGCCAAGAAGGAGATGATCGAAGCCAACTTGCGTCTGGTGATCTCGATTGCCAAGAAGTACACCAACCGCGGCCTGCAGTTCCTTGATTTGATCCAGGAAGGCAACATCGGTTTGATGAAGGCGGTGGACAAATTCGAATACCGCCGAGGTTACAAGTTCTCCACCTATGCAACGTGGTGGATTCGCCAGGCGATCACCCGCTCTATTGCGGACCAGGCGCGCACCATCCGGATTCCGGTGCACATGATCGAAACCATCAACAAGATGAACCGCATCAGCCGCCAACACCTTCAGGAATTTGGTTTCGAGCCCGATGCCTCCGTGCTGGCTGAGCGCATGGAGATCCCAGAGGACAAGATCCGCAAGATCATGAAGATCGCCAAGGAGCCGATCTCCATGGAAACACCCATTGGTGACGACGATGACAGCCACCTGGGCGACTTTATCGAGGATGCAGCCAACACTGCGCCCATGGAAGCCGCCATGCAGGCCGGCTTGCGCGATGTCGTCAAGGACATTCTGGACAGCCTCACGCCCCGCGAAGCCAAGGTGCTTCGCATGCGTTTTGGTATCGAGATGACATCCGACCACACGCTGGAAGAGGTGGGCAAGCAGTTTGACGTGACCCGTGAACGTATTCGCCAGATCGAAGCCAAGGCACTGCGCAAACTCAAGCACCCCAGCCGCTCGGACAAACTTCGCAGCTTTACCGACAACCTGTAAAAAGATGCCCCCCACGCTCCGCCGCTTCGCGGGTCACTGCCCCCCAAGGAGGCCAATTTCTCTTGGGGCGGCCCTGCGAAAAATTGCGTGTCCGACCCCATGGCAATAGAAGCGTCATTCAAATTGGCCGGTGTCATGGGCTGGCCGGTGGCGCATTCGCGCTCACCAGTCATCCATAACCACTGGATAGCACACCATGGTCTGAAAGGTGCCTATGTGCTGTTGCCGGTGCAACCGCAAAATCTGGAACAGGCCCTGAGGGCCCTACCGGTGTTGGGTTTTTCGGGCTGCAACCTGACGATTCCACACAAAGTGGAAGCATTGAAATTAGTAGACCGGGTGGACGACCTGGCAGCGCGCATCGGTGCCATCAACACCATTGTGGTGGAAGCGGATCAGTCCCTCACCGGCCGCAACACCGATGCATTTGGCTACATCGAGAGCCTCAGGGATGCCCAGCCCCAGTGGCGGGCCGATACGGGACCCGCATTCGTAATCGGTGCAGGGGGTGCAGCGCGCGCCGTCATTGTCAGTTTGATTGATCAAGGGGCACGTGAAATTCGGTTGACCAATCGCAGTTGGGCCAAGGCGCACGACATGGCCCAGGAGTTTGGTGCCCCGGTCAGTGCAGTGGCCTGGGAAGATCGCCACGATGCCCTGGCCGGCGCTGCGCTGCTAGTCAACACCACCAATCAGGGCATGCAGGGTGAGGCGCCACTGGATTTGCGCCTGGACCGACTTCCCGTTGAAGCACTGGTGTCGGACATCATCTACGTGCCCATGGAAACACCACTCTTGACCGATGCCCGACGCCACGGCAACGAAACGGTCAACGGGCTGGGCATGCTTCTCAACCAGGCGCGCCCGGCATTTGAAGCGTGGTTTGGCGTGTCTCCCGGCATCACGCAGGAACTGCTGCGCCAAGTACGCGCAACTTTTTAGGAGCTATCGGGTGTTAACGCGGTGACTTTGCGGTGCGATCCTGAACGAAGCCAAACGCAAACTGCAGGGCTTCTTCCAGCGCCTGTTCAATGGCATGGCGTTCGTGCTCCGTCAGATAGAACATCATGTCCACATCGTGCCGGACATAACGCGCAGGAAGCCGATTCAGGGACACACATGCCACATCCCCCAACATGTCCGGCGTGAATGCAGGGTAGTCTTCGGCCCGCCGGGCCACCTCTTCAAAAACGAGACGTTCATAGTAATTGTGAACCTGCTCGAAATTAAAAGTCATGAAAACCTCCGAAAGACTGTGTAAAAAGACAACGTTTGTGCAACCTTAGCATCTCCACCGCGCGCTGACAAGCAACAGGCAAGTTGAGAAACAGCTATGAAACTTGTAGCAGGAAGAAAACTGCGATATAGTTTCAACCCAATGAGACTGTGTTACACCGATGTGACACAGCAACAGGCGGTAAACCATTGAACCGCAATAAAACCGAATTGAGGAGAGGATACGTTAATGAGCGCTAAAGAGTCATTGGCCATTGGCCAATTGTTGAGTCTGTTGGAGTCGCGCTATGCCATTCGGGTCATGTGGGCCCTGCGAGACGGCCATGCGCAAACCTTTCGCCTGCTGCAAGACAGCGTCGGTGGCATCACTCCCAACACCCTGAATACCCGGATCAAGGAACTGCGCGAAGCGGGTCTCTTGACACATGGAAGCGATGGCTACGCGGTCACTACACTGGGTGCCGACATGCTCAAGCGATTGGGTGACCTGCAAGCCTTTGCTGCAAAATGGGCAAACGCCCAGGCGAAAAAAACCACCTGATCCGGATTTTTGCCGGTAAACCGGCCACTGACCAAAAGACAGGCACTGCCCGTCTTTTTTTGTCTGCGGCATAATTTACGCCTTGCGCGAATGGCATTGGGCAAAAAAGGCCCCGGCAATGGTGACCCGCTGCCGCATTCCCTACTCCAGCTTCCATTGGTAACGACTGCCACCACTTCACAAAGGATTTTTCATGCCCACCACCGAAACCGGACTGCAATACGAAGACACGACCATTGGCACGGGCGCCGTTGCCACCAAAGGACACAGCGTCACCGTGCACTACACCGGCTGGCTCTACAACGACAACACCCAGGGAGCCAAGTTTGACTCCAGCAAAGACCGAAACGACCCCTTTGTCTTCCACCTGGGTGCGGGCATGGTCATTCGCGGATGGGACGAAGGCGTGGCCGGCATGAAGGTGGGCGGCGCGCGCACCCTAATCATTCCCGCTGCACTGGGCTATGGCGCACGCGGTGCAGGCGGTGTCATTCCACCAAATGCAACCCTCAAGTTTGACGTTGAGTTGCTGGGCACTTCGGACTGATTGACGTCCTCACGGAGCGCGCCACCCAACGTCGCGCCGCTGACCCCTTGAATTGCGGTGATGCGCCCCCATAACTAGGCCCATCCATTTGTAACCTGAAGACACCCTTCACTCCCCAAGCATGTCTGACAAGCCCTCTACACCCCAGCCCGACGCACTCGACGCCGCTTACCAAAGTACCGAAGACCTGGTAGCCTCGCAAGCTACCCAAGAAACCGACTTGCTGGCCCAAGTGCAGGCAGAGTTGGCGGCGCTACAGGCCAAAAGCGGCGAGTTGGCAGACCAGTACCTCCGTGCCAAAGCGGATGCCGAAAACGCCCGCCGCCGTGCTGAGGACGAGATCTCAAAGGCCCGCAAATTTGCAGTTGAAAGCTTTGCAGAAAGCCTGCTACCTGTGGCAGACAGCCTGGAGGCCGGCCTGATCATCAAAGACGCCACCGCCGACCAGATTCGCGAAGGCGCTCAGGCGACTTTGCGCCAGCTGATTGCGGCGCTCGAACGCAATAAGGTTATGGCCATTGCGCCCACGACTGGCACCAAGTTTGACCCGCACCAGCACCAGGCGATCAGTGTTGTACCCTCAGAGCAAGAAGCCAACACGGTTGTCGGCCTGCTGCAAAAGGGCTCTGATCGCAGACCGTGTGTTGCGCCCGGCCCTGGTGACCGTTTCGGCACCCAAGTGAACCGCTTGGTACGGCAAACACCCTTTTTTTGGCACTTGAAATCTGAAAAACAGGCTTCAAGTGAGCTTCATCTGAATTTTGAATTGAAAAACCTTGCGGGCCGGGCTTTCAGCTTGGTTCCCAACTGACTTTAGGAGTAGATCATGGGAAGAATCATCGGTATCGACTTGGGAACCACCAACAGTTGCGTGGCCATCATGGAGGGCAACACGCCCAAGGTGATTGAAAATGCCGAAGGCGCGCGCACCACGCCATCCATCATTGCCTATCAGGAAGATGGTGAAGTGCTGGTCGGCGCATCCGCCAAGCGCCAGTCGGTGACCAACCCCAAGAACACGCTATACGCAGTCAAACGCCTGATCGGCCGCAAGTTCTCCGAGAAGGAAGTGCAAAAGGACATCGACCTGATGCCCTACAAGATTGCTGCTGCCGACAACGGCGACGCCTGGGTGGAAGTGCGTGGCAACCGCATGGCACCGCAGCAGGTCAGCGCCGACATTCTGCGCAAGATGAAGAAGACCGCCGAAGACTATCTCGGCGAAGAAGTGACCGACGCCGTGATCACGGTACCTGCCTACTTCAATGATGCACAGCGCCAGGCAACCAAGGATGCAGGCCGTATCGCCGGTCTGGACGTCAAGCGCATCATCAACGAACCCACAGCTGCCGCGCTCGCATTCGGCCTGGACAAGAATGAAAAGGGTGACCGCAAGATCGCCGTGTATGACCTGGGTGGCGGCACGTTTGACGTGTCTATCATCGAGATTGCCGATGTCGATGGCGAGAAACAGTTCGAAGTGCTCTCCACCAACGGCGACACCTTTCTGGGTGGTGAAGACTTTGACCAGCGCGTGATTGACTTCATCATTGCCGAGTTCAAGAAAGAGCAAGGCGTGGACCTGGGCAAGGACGTGCTGGCCCTGCAACGCCTGAAAGAAGCCGCC
>Ga0116172_10004716_pt1 | contig 11001 bp, 9 predicted proteins | sample AD_UKC083_MetaG_FD_89799 | JGI IMG/M metagenome (GOLD analysis project Ga0116172, IMG submission 89799) | Active sludge microbial communities of municipal wastewater-treating anaerobic digesters from USA - AD_UKC083_MetaG | ecosystem: Engineered > Bioreactor > Anaerobic > Digestate | place: USA...
ATTGCCCTGGTGCTGAAGGCCATCGAAGCCCCCCTGCGCGAGATCGTGTACAACGCCGGTGGCGAAGCCTCTGTGGTGGTGAATGCGGTCTTTGCCGGCAAGGGCAACTACGGTTTCAACGCTGCCAATGACACCTATGGCGACATGATCGAAATGGGTATCCTGGACCCCACTAAGGTGACACGCACAGCCCTGCAGAACGCAGCGTCTGTCGCATCCCTGATGCTGACCACCGAATGCATGGTGGCCGAGTCTCCAAAGTCTGAGTCCGCTGGCGGCGGCATGGGCGGTGGTGATATGGGTGGCATGGGCGGCATGGGCGGCATGGGTGGCATGGGCGGCATGGGCATGTAAATTTGCTCCTTGCCTGGCGACCTACAGCGTCGTTGTTTGGGCTTGCCGTAGCGTTGCTACTGTCAGCGCCCAAACGCCTCGCTGTATAAATCACCATGCTGCGTCGGCTTGCACTATTGCAATCGATGCGAAAGAACCCGCTGGGTGCAAACCTTGCGGGTTTTTTGTTATCTCAAATTGCTCAATGCGTTCTCGGCTGATCGCAGTTCGTCTCGTTTTCGGCGCAGGCGGCGGTCAGAGTCGCTGATCTCGCCGCGCAGGTGGCGCCGTTCATCGTCAATCGCCTGGCGAACTTTCTTGCGCTGCTCGTCTGATCCAGCTTCCTTCATTCGCCGCTCTTCACCCTGGTGCAGATCCCGTAAACGGCGCTCCAGGTTGTCGATCTGGCCATCCAGACTGCGCACGTCGCTGCGCAAGTCATACACACTCCGGGCCACCTGAAACCGGTGCTGAAAATGCATATCGATTTCGGGAGGGCACACGCCCGCATAGGTGCCGCCGTTCAGGCCCAGTGGCACGGCGTTTTCCAAGCGACAGTAGCTGCGCAATCCCAGCTCGCGCCCCTGGATATAGACCGGCGTATTCACCATCACGCCAACCTTGGCGCAGTCTTCGGCACGGTCATCCAGGTGGGACAAAGTCTTGCCATCTATGCCATCACTCTGTCCAATCGCGCCCCAATCCGCGCGCTTGCACTCTTCGGGTGACATGGTTGCACATGATGCCAAGAAAAGACCACTGACCACGGCCGCCATCAGACTGATAGGCTTTATAAACATGCGCGCCTCCGATCTACAAAGTTTTGCAGATGATAGTCATCGCGCGCCTCCGGCCCTTTGCAAGGACTTGATGGCAGCCGTCAATGCCGCGCGCAATCCAGCTGGCTGGGTGCGCACAATCTGGACCACTGGGGTGTCATGCCAGGCGGCACAGCGCACGATGGCAAGCGCCACATCGTGCACCTGGTTTTGGGTCCACTTGATTCCGGGCTGTGCATACAGCGCTTTGACTTCAAAGATGCCATCGGTGCGGTGTGCCTTGGCGTCCAGACGCCCGATCAACTCGCCACGGCACAGGATGGGCAGCACGAAGTAACCAAATGTGCGCTTGGGCTCTGGGGTGTAGCACTCCAGCCGGTAGTCAAACCCAAAGAATGTGGAAGCCCGTTCGCGGTCCCAGACTACCGGGTCAAAAGGCGACAACAGTGTGCAATGGGTAGGCTCCAGCGCACCCTTTGCGGCTTTCTTGAGCAATGCCTGATGACTGCAGTGGACGTAGCCCGGAGCATCCCAGCCGTCAACCGCCACGCGCAGCAGCGTGCCGTCTGCCACCATGCCATCCATGTCCGCATCCTTCAAGCGCGGTTTCATGCGAAAGTAGTCGTTCACCCAGCGTGCCTGACTGATTCCCAAAGCGGTGATGGCTTTCTCCGTAAACTGCCGCCGTGCATGGGCTGTGTCTGCGCCCTGCCCCGCAGCTTCACTGGCCAATACCTGTGGCGCAACACGTTCGGTCAGGTCATAGACCCGGTGAAAATTCTCGCGCCGAGCCACCATCAATTCGCCGGTTGCAAATAGGGCTTCCAGCCATCGCTTCTCATCCTTCCAGCCCCACCACGCACCGCCCTGGCCTTCGGTGCGCTCAAAGTCGGACGACTTGACCGCCCCTTGCTCACGAATATGGGTCAGCAACTTATCCAGGTGCGCCCGCTGTTGCCGGTGGCTCTTCTCGGCTTTGATCAAACCCCAGTGATAGCGCGCTTGCCGGTTGTAAGTACGGTGCAGCAGCAGGTCATCGGTGGGGGCAAAACAGGCTTCGTGCGCCCAGGTCTCGAACACCTGGCCATGGGCCAGCGCGTCCTCCAGCCAAACACGTGGATAGTGACCCAGACGCGAAAAAAGCACCAGATACGGGCTGCGGGCCACCACGTGGATGGTGTCGATCTGCAACAACTGCATGCGCGCGATGGTGTTGCGCAATGCAACGCGGCTGGCAGCCTTGGGCGCGGGCTGTAGCAAGCCCTGCGCAGCCAGGTGCAGCGCTCGAGCCTGCTCCTGCGAAATCATGCCCGTAACCGAGCGAGCAACCCCGCGGTAGAGCCGTCCAAACCGGACGTGTTTCCGCTGGCAAGGCGTGTTTGCACGTCTTTAGCCAGCACTTTGCCAAGCTCCACACCCCATTGGTCAAAGCTGTTGATGCCCCAAATGGCACCACTGACAAACACCCGATGCTCTTGCAGCGCGATCAACGCGCCCAGGCTCGCGGGAGTCAATTCATCCAGCAGCAAAAACGTGCTGGGCCGGTTGCCCGGGAAATTGCGATGTCCGTCCGCGTCGTGCTTGCCCACCATCAGTGCCTGCGCCTGCGCCAGCACATTGGCCAGCAGCAGCGTTTGATGCCCCTCCAGCGCATGGCGTGCCTTCTTGACCGCAACAAATTCCACCGGCACCACGTCGCTGCCCTGGTGCAGCATCTGAAAAAACGCATGCTGGCCATTGGTGCCTGGCTCACCCCAGAGCACCGGCGAAGTCGCATAGGCCAAGGCTCTGCCGTTGGCGTCGACCTGCTTGCCGTTGCTCTCCATCTCCAACTGCTGCAGATAGGCGGGCCATCGCTTCATGGCACTGTGGTAGGGCGCAATACTGCGGCTGGTAAAGCGGTGAAAGTTACGGTACCAGACGTCCAGCAGGCCCAGGCGCACCGGCAGGTTGGCTTGCAGTGTTGCGGTACGAAAGTGTTCGTCCATGGCATGCGCCCCGCCCAAAAACTCGCGAAAACCCTGTGGCCCGATGGCGATGGCCAATGGCAAGCCGATGGCCGACCAGACTGAATAGCGGCCTCCCACCCAATCCCAAAACCCGAATGTCGTGGTGATGCCAAACGCATTGGCCGCTGCAACATTGGTTGTAAGCGCAGCAAAGTGCCGCGCCGTATCGGTGCCACCATTTGAAGCAAACCACGCCTTGGCGGAGTGCGCGTTGGTCATGGTTTCAATGGTGGTGAAGGTCTTGCTTGCGATCAGAAACAGCGTGCTTTCGGGCTTGAGGCGCTTCAAAGTGGCGTCCAGCTCATGGCCATCCACATTGGAGACAAAGTGAAATCGTTTTCCTGTTGTCGCAAACCCATCCAGCGCAAGCACTGCCATCTGTGGCCCCAGGTCGGATCCGCCAATACCAATATTGACCACATCGGTGATGGCTGCGTTGTCACGCACCGTTTGCGCAAAGGCCAGCATCGCCTCCAGCGTGGCATGCACGGCAGCCAATTCATTTGCTACATGTTTGATAGCGTCCTGCGCAGTATCTTCGGGGGCTAGAGGCGGATTTCGTAACAACCAATGCATCACCGCACGTAGTTCGGTGTTGTTGACAATACCGCCCGAAAACATGGCATCGCGATGTTCCTCCACGCCGCACTGACGCGCTAGCTCGAGCAGCAGCGCCTCGGTTTCCCCATCCAGCAGATTCTTGGACAGGTCAGCAAATACGTGAGGGGCGGTCTGGCTGAACCGCTCGAATCGCTGTGTATCAACGGCAAACGCGGAGCGCAGGTCAAAGCGCTTGGCGCCAGAATCAAAGGCGGCTTGTAGCGCCGCCCAAGCGGGGGTTTGGTCACATGGGATCATGATTTAACCAAGCAAGAGTTGGTCCAGCTTGACAGCATCTGCGCAAAATGCACGAATGCCCTCGGCAAGTTTTTCGGTCGCCATGGAATCTTCGTTCAACGCCAGGCGGAAGGCGTTCTCATCAAAATAGACGTGCTCCAGATTGCAACTCTGCGCCGTTGCAAGGTTCAAAGAGCGGGTGAGCGGAAGCTCATTCGCAGCAAGTTCGGCCAGAAGATCAGGGCTGATGGTGAGCAAATCGCACCCCGCCAGTGCCGTGATCTGTCCCACGTTGCGAAAACTGGCACCCATCACTTCCGTGGCAATGCCAAATTTCTTGTAGTAGTTGTATATCTGGGTAACGGACTGCACGCCAGGGTCTTGGGCGCCCGAACGTTCAGCCTCAATCCACGCTGTGCCTGCAGATTTTTTGTACCAGTCGTAAATGCGCCCTACAAAAGGCGAAATGAGTTGCACCTTGGCCTGACCACAGGCTACGGCCTGACAGAAGGAAAACAACAGAGTCAGATTGGTGTGAATACCCCGACGCTCCAGTTGTTGCGCAGCAACGATGCCCTCCCACGTGGCGGCCACTTTGATCAATACCCGATCACTGGAAATTCCCTGCGCCTGGTACAGCTCGATCAGACGCTCGCCACGGGCGACCGTGGCATTGGTATCGAAACTCAAACGGGCATCAACCTCTGTGGACACGCGCCCCGGGATGATGGACAGAATCTCGCACCCAAACCGCACCAGCAGGCGGTCCATCACCTCGTCCAGCGGCCGGCCACGAAACTGCGCCACGGTATCCTGTAACAACGGCGCATAGTCGGGCTTTTGGACCGCCTTCAGGATGAGCGATGGGTTGGTGGTGGCGTCGGTCGGTCGAAATGCCGCCATTTGCTTGAAGTCGCCCGTGTCGGCTACCACTGTAGTGAATTGTTTGAGTGAGTCGAGTTGATTCATGGCTTGAATTATCAATGAAACAAAGTTACATTAACATTTCCCATTTCATGTAACTTATAGATTTATTATGAGCTTTGATCTTGTCTTGTTCGGTGGTACAGGGGATTTGGCGTGGCGCAAGCTGATGCCGGCGCTGTTTCAGGCATTTCGCCATGGCACCCTGCCCGAAGGTGGCCGCATCATCGGTGTAGGACGGGATGATTTGAGTAGCGAGCAGTACCGCGCGCTGATGCAGTCGCGTTTTGACAAGGTGGACTTGTCCAAACGCCCGACCGCAGAAGAGTTTGCACGGTTTGCTGCGCTACTGGACTTTGTCCGCATGGACCTGTCCAAGCCCGACGACTACGCCCACCTGGCAGCCACACTGCAGGCGCGCAATGCCGACACCGTCGTCATGTATGTGGCGACCGCGCCCAGCCTGTTCACCACGGTCTGTGAACAGTTGGGAGCCTGCGGCCTCAACACTCCCAAAACCCGCGTCGTGCTGGAGAAGCCGCTGGGTCACGACCTGGCTTCAAACCGGGCCATCAACCACACGGTGCGCCAGTACTTTGAGGAAAAGCAGGTTTTTCGCATCGACCACTACCTGGGCAAGCCAGCGGTGCAAAACCTGTTTGCGCTGCGCTTTGGTAACGCTCTGTTTGAACCCCTGTGGCGGCGCGAACACATTGCCAACATCCAGATCACGATTGCAGAAGACCTGGGGGTCGAGAAGCGCGGATCGTTCTACGAGACCACTGGTGCCCTACGCGACATGGTGCAAAACCATGCGTTGCAGTTGCTGTGCGCGATTGCCATGGAGCCACCCATCAACGCGCACGCCGACGCGATCCGCGACGAAAAACTCAAGGTCCTGCGCTCCCTCAAGCCCTGGACCCCGGAGTCACTCGCACAGGATGTGGTGCGCGGGCAATATACCAGCGGCAGCATCGACGGCACCAAAGTTCCCGGCTACCGCGAGGAGTTGGGCGTCAGCCCCCAGAGCAACACCGAAACCTTTGTCGCGCTGCGTACCGAGATCGCCAACTGGCGCTGGGCCGGCGTACCGTTTTACATCCGTACCGGCAAGCGCCTGGCGGGGCGCGATGCGCGCATCGTGATCAACTTCCGCCCCACGCCGCACGCCATTTTCAATTCGCAAATGGGAATGGCGAACAGCCTGGTCATCAACCTGCAACCCAAGGATGGTCTGGAACTGCACCTACTCGCGCAAGGTCAAAACAACCGTCAAAGCCGTCCAGGAGCGCCACAGACACTGGTTCCCGTGCAACTGGACCTGGACTTTGACAAACGCTTTGGCTCTGAGCGCGTAGGCGCCTACGAGCGCTTGCTGCTGGACGTCATCGACGACCGCTTGAACCTGTTTGTCCGCAGTGACGAGCAGGAAAAAGCCTGGCGCTGGGTGGAGCCCATGATCAACCATTGGGCCAACGATTCACAGGGGCCGCGCCCATATGCGGCTGGCACATGGGGACCCAGTGCGGCCAGCGCGATGATTGCGCGGGATGGCCACTGTTGGTCCGAAGAGAATTAGGCATATACACCCCGCGGCATCTTGCAGCGCGGAACTCGCAGAAGGAGGACGACCATGCTAGACCGTATTCAGGCTGCCCTGCCATCACTCGCTCCCGCCGAGCAGCGCGTCGGCAAACTCTGTCTGGCCGACCCTCGGGCGTTTGCCAAACTGCCAGTGAGCGTACTGGCGGATCGCTCCCATGTGAGCAAACCGACGGTCGTGCGGTTTTGCAGAAGCGTGGGATATGACGGTTTGTCGGACTTCAAACGCAAGCTTGCAGGCACGGTGAACGAGGGGGTTCCATTCATCCACCGCAGTGTGGATGCGGACGACAAGACTGCCGACGTCATGGTCAAGGTGGTGGACAACACGGTTGCTGCTTTCCTGAAGTACCGCAATGAAGCCAGCACAATTGCCATTGACAAAGCCCTGGCAGCCCTGATGGCGGCTTTCGAAGGGCGCCATCGCATCCAGTTCTTTGGCGTGGGCAATTCTGGCGTGGTGGCACAGGATGCGCAGCACAAGTTTTTCAGGCTGGGCGTCAACACGGTTGCCTATAGTGACGGTCACCTGCAGGTGATGAGCGCTTCCATGATGGGTCCCGGCGACTGCATTGTAGTGATCAGCAATTCCGGCCGGACGCGCGATTTGATGGATGCATGCGAGATCGCCCGCAAGAACGGCGCAACCACCATTGTCATTACCGCCAGCGGGTCGCCGCTGGCCAGCGCGGGCAACATCCACCTGAGTGCAGACCACCCGGAAAGCTTTGACAAGTACAGCCCCATGGTTTCACGGCTGTTGCATTTGATGATCATTGACGTGCTGGCAACCTGCATGGCATTGCGCATCGGCGGCGACAAGCTGCAGCCCTTGCTCAGTGAAATGAAGGGCAACCTGCGTAGCAAACGCTACACCTGATATCTTTCCGCTTGGACATAAAAAACCCCGCTGCGTTGCCGCAGCGGGGTTTTGATCTTTAGATCAGCAACTGGCTTACGCCAGCGTTAGATCAGAAGTTGTGACGCAGACCCAGAGCGTAGCCGTCAACTTCTTTGTTCAGTGGGTTGCTTGCCTTCACGCGGCCTTTGCTGGCGCCGTCACGAACAAACACGCCGTACACGAAAGTGCGCTTGGACAAAGCGTACTTGGCTTCCAACAGCCAGTCGGTATCTTCGAACTTGGTGTCGTTAGCGATATCAACTGTGAAAGTGAACGCGCCCATGGGCATAGAAGCACCCAGTGTGTAGCCGTCAGCAGTTGTCTTGCCTGCGCCGTCTTTGCCATTCTGGTAGCTGGCTGCAACCTTGACCATGCCAAAGTTGTAAGAACCACCCAAAACGGTACCTTCAGAGATGCTGTCGACCTTGTTGTAGGCCAGGCTAACACCCATAGGGCCAGCGCCGTAGCCAACAGACACGTCATACTTGGACTTCATGGCGGTAGCGGTGCCGTAGCCAGAAGCAGCAAAGTTGCCTTCAGGGATGAACATCAAAGAACCGTTGAAACCACCAGCAGCCAGGTCATACTTGACAGCAGCGCTGTCACGTGGGCCAGCTTGGCCGCCGAAACCGAACTGGTTAGCCACTACGGAGTAGTTAGCTGTACCAGTCAATTCCCAAGAAGCAACGCTGAAGAAAGAAGTTGTCAACTGACGGCCAGCGGTCAGACGGCCGAAACCACCTTGCAGGTACACGTTAGCTGCGCGGGAGAACAGTTGGCCGCCGCTGGTGTTGCCAGCGCCGTTAGCGATGTTGATGCCGCCTTCGTAGTTGAAGCCAGCAGTCATGCCGCCGCCCAGATCTTCAACGCCCTTCAGGCCGAAGCGGGAATTGCCGTTGTTCAAAACGTTGGAAGCGATAGCTTGGAAGTCCTTGTTGGCCAGACCAACGCCAGGTTCGCTGGAAGAGCCAACGGCCACGTCAGCAACACCGTACAAAGTAACTTGTGCCATGGAGGCGGTAGAGGCGGCCAGTACAGCCAAAGCGAATGTGAATTCGTTTCAATACACACAACCACTAAATCTTGATGATCACGCCAATTGCACGCCGAAGTTTAGGTGCAAAGAGTTGTACGGTGTACGGTGTGCAACTCAGCGCAGCATTCAACGTTTGAATGCGTCAATTTCGCACGCTGGCTAACACTGGCAGACCGTGCTGTGAATGCGGCGACATTGAGCCAGTCAGTCACCAGTTGTCCTGTATGCAGTGATCGCATTTTTCGGTGTGCAACACTATGCTGAAGCAATGCTCTACCAATTTCCCGACAACCAAATACACGCAGCGAATGATGCTGTGATGCGCACGCAAAAACGCTGCCGCACCGTTCCTATACCGTCAACCATCACCGCAATACCTGGCTATCCCAACAAACTTGCGGTGTTCAAGATTGCAGCCAGCAAGTTTTGGCAAGTACGCTGCTGGATTACAGGCAGAACGCACAGACGCAGCACACAAACACAAAGTCTGCGCGGTGCACAAAGCTTTGCACGCCAGTTTTACGAATTATTGCTCGCCAAACACTACATTGGCAGCAATGATGCTGGTGATTTGCACGACAAGCTTGTCAGTCAGTCGTCTGTCATTAGTTCAGCCGCACCCGTCAAACCCAAACACTCGTTCGGCGCACTAGCTGCGCAGATGTTTGCAAATGAACAGTGCAGACAGGAGCGCGGCGAGATTACGATTGAGAGTGTGCAAGTGATGCGCAATCGTTTGGATGCACACATACTGACACGCTGGGCCAAAGTAGCACCAGCAAGCATTGATTACCAAGCGTTGCTGGACTTTACGCAGTTTCTGAGTGCGTCATTAAGCACCATCACCGTCAGTCAGTACCTGCTTGTTGTGCGCAAAGTACTCAAGCACGCAATTGCAATCGGTGCACTCGACAAACTGCCGCAGTTTCCCAGGATCAAGATCACCACAAACTCGCGCGGCGCATTTACACCAACCGAGTATTGGATGATTGCACGCGCTGCGCGCAGATTGCGCGGCGTGTTGCATCCAGAATGTCGTAGTACTCTGCGCAAGACATACAAACTACGTCACGCAGACCAGCACATGCCGCCTGATGTTGCATGGGTTGTCGTGTTTATGGTTAACAGCTTCATACGCCCTAGCGATTTGTGGACATTGAAGCACAAACACGTTGAAGTGCTGCGCGGACAGAACACGTATTTGCGATTGACGCTGCCTGAAACGAAGAAACACGACAAACCCATCGTTACACTGCAACCAGCAGTGCGCATTTACGAGCAAATCAGCAAACATTACGCTGAACTTAGCTTGGCAAATCCCGATGATTACTTGTTCCTGCCACATCTGCGCGACAGGAGTTACGCCAACAGCGTATTAAGTCTGCACTTTAACTGGGTATTGGCAGACACAGGACTAAAGCACGGCGTAAACGGACAACCGCGCACGCTGTACAGTCTGCGTCACTCTGCCATCACATTCCGCTTGCTGTACGGACAGGGAATTGACTTGCTAACACTGGCGCGCAATGCACGCACCAGCGTCGATGTCATCAACAATCACTATGCAAGCACAGTGACTGGTGAACAGAACATTGGATTGTTGCAAAGCAGACGCAACAATGGTGCGCGAACTACTTCGTAGTTTTGACCGCCTTGTCTGCCTTGTCTGCCTTAAATCCTTCGCGTAGTTTCACACTGGCCGCTTCAATCTGTGCATCCAGTTCGGAATTCTGCACTGCGTTGATGATGACTTCCAGCACATTCGGAACTTCCATCAAGCTTGCGATTTCCACGGCAGTTTTGCCTTTGCTCAACTCAAGTGTCTTACTTCCATAAAACAACGACAGCAAAGTTTCGCCCTTCTCGCCTGTCCACCACCACGCTTTAATGCGAACGGGCATCTCGCGCACAGTCTTCTGTCCTGTGTCGCCGTCAACTACAGTGCGCAAACGCTTTGGTGCGTACAGTCGTCCTTCCGCTATCGCCAGCGCCAACTCCCGCTGCTCCGTCAACTTCTTCAGCATCTTGTTCCTGCGCTTTACTACTTCAGGTAGTGCGCGTTGTTTACGGGCCGATGTAAGTTTAAGTGTCTGCAGTAACTGTGACATTCGTTTCTCCTATTTGTTTGTCCACAGTTCAACTCTAGCGCCTGTCTTCAATTTGTCGATGATTACACCGATGGTTTCGTCTGTCTTTGTTGTCGTGTTGTTTGTCTTCGTTGTGCTGTCTTGATGTTGTTGTGATGTATTCAGTCACACCGACGGTAATTGAAGCGTTGCGCTTCAAGTCAATGGCCCAAAGGAAGATTTCTTCAGCAGTGCGCCAACAAGTGAACAGGCAATTGCACATTGTCCCAGTCCACGCTCAACCGATTTAGAAACACAGCGTCTTCGCTGATGTAACTGCACCACCCTTTGTCACGATACGGCTGGACATCAATTTGGTGTCCAGCAAATGCAACCTTACTCCAACTGTCTTTCACCATGTGCGCAAACTCTGCATGTCCAACACGGTCAGGCGCACCGATTGCACAGTGGTAGTGCGGACACTCGTCTTTCTTCAGCCCCTCGATGACTGGCA
>Ga0116172_10004722_pt1 | contig 10992 bp, 7 predicted proteins | sample AD_UKC083_MetaG_FD_89799 | JGI IMG/M metagenome (GOLD analysis project Ga0116172, IMG submission 89799) | Active sludge microbial communities of municipal wastewater-treating anaerobic digesters from USA - AD_UKC083_MetaG | ecosystem: Engineered > Bioreactor > Anaerobic > Digestate | place: USA...
CGGAGACCGGGAACTTTATTAGTTGTTTTTGTTGATTTTCAGAAATTAGTCCCTTGCACCACAACACTGATTCCTTAGAAAGAACAGAAAGGCCAATGCGTAAAATATTTTTTTAATTCATTTAAAGTCGCAATCCCATCTCTGAAATTTTTGAATGACAGAATTTTTAAAACTGACAGCAATCATTCTGCCATCAGGCCACACATCAAAGGTTGGATGCCGAAATTAAATCAATATCAATAGGACATAATATTTTCAGGAAATCAGGGTTAATACACCATGAATTTCCGGGTAATAAAATTTGTTCGTGAAGTGATAATAAACCGAAATTTCCCATATTACATATTTGCAGTAATCTTATTTGTTGCACTGAAACTGTTGTATACACAATCAACAAACGATGATCTGCTTTTCATTCTGACTCCAACGGACTCACTGGTAAGCATCATCACCGGAACATACTCCGTTTATCAGCCGGAAGCCGGTTTTGTTCATGAACAACTGAATATTATTGTTGGAAAATCGTGTGCTGGTTTCAATTTCATGTTGCTTTCGTTTATTACATTATCGTTTGTTACAATCAGACGTCCGGAAAAAAGCATTTATAAAGCACTGATCATTCCTGTCACACTCATATTTGCTTACATATTCACTATCTTCACAAACACATGCCGGATTGTTGTTTCCATTCATGTACAGAGTCTCGCCGACACAATCTATACAGCACGTCCGCATGAACTACTGCACGAGGCCACAGGAATAGCCATCAATCTCGGTTTCCTGGTACTGTTGTTCTACCTATCCGAAAAAATAATACAAAAAAGAAAATACAATGAAAAACCTGCTTGATCCGAAGTGGCTGCTGCTGATCAGTACGCTGCCTCTGACAGTATTATTGCTTTTATCATATCAGCAATACAATATCATACACTCTCTCCTGAATGCAGATAGTCTGCAAATGTGGCTTCATTTCGGTCTCTCGCTTCTCGCACTGGGCCTGCTGAATCTGGGATACTGCATTTATCTCATACTGAAAAGAAAAAATGTGCAAACCATATACGGCTTTCTTGCACTGGCATTGCATATCGTGTTTCTGTATGTGCTCGGCTATCATTACGAAAGTCTGATGCCATTCAGCATTCCGCGCTGGATGCTGAGCGGAGAAGTATTGATGTATGCCGGAACATTCATGATGCCTGTACTGGCATATTCTGTATTAATACTTGTATTGAAGTTTTCTCCAGAACAAAAAGATCACAAAATCTGGCTGAATTTCGGCCTTGCCGTATTGATCCCGCTACTCTGCTACATTTTCTCACAAACCATTCTTCCCCTTTGGCAACACTTTGACACAGACCTTGGCATACACAGCATTCTGGTTATGGCCATTGTTATCACAATTCTGTTCTTTTTCTTTCTTGTCAGAGGACTATATCTTTTATTATCTAAAAAATCCATCAACCGCGAAAAATATCAGCTGTTCTGGAAAATACCAATCGCCTTGCTCCTCCCGCTGACAGGTCTGGCCCTGAATAACGGTCTGCTTACCAATGATAAAGAATTTATGTTTTTCGGCGACTTTCGCAGCATCTGGTTCTACATTATTGCGATTGCAAACGGATTAATCATATGCTTTCCGGAATTAAAGAACAGGACTGCCCGGCTGTTTGTTTTTATTGTGAAGAGTGTGACATTCTCATTTACCCTGTACTTTTTTCTATTTTTTCTACCATTCCTGCCTCTGTCAATATTTGCTATTATAGCAGTGGGCTCAGGCTTTTTAATGCTTACACCGGTATTTCTCTTCATCCTGCATATCGACGAGTTGTCGCGCGATTTCAGATTCCTGAAGGAGCATTTCCGGAAATATTTGCTCAGACTCATTTCCTTTGCATCATTTCTTGTAATTCCTGCCATTATCACCGGCAGTTATTATCACGACCGCCACGTCATTCATCAGGCACTGAATTATGTGTATTGTCAGGATTATTCAAAAAATGACCGAATTGATGAAAATTCACTCGGCCGGGTGATTGAACATATTATTAAGAATAAGGATAGAAACCGTTTCGTGTTTTCACAACAACAAACGCCCTATTTGTCATCACTTTATAATTACATTGTTTTGGACAATCTGACTTTGTCTGATACAAAAATAAACACCCTCGAACGGATTTTTCTTGGAAAAGAGAGGATAGAGGAACAAAACGGAACTCCGCGCGACAGCACGGTTGTTATATCACAATGCAATGTTCAGAGTGAGTATTGCGAAAATGAAAAGTGCTGGAAAAGTCTGATTGAACTGAATATTGAAAATACGGATCCGCAGGCGACCAACAGGGAATTCACAACAACTTTTGAATTGCCCGCCGGATGCTGGATCAGCGATTATTATCTGAAAATCGGCGACAAAAAAGAACCTGGGATTCTCTCCGAAAAAAAGTCTGCTTTGTGGGTCTATTCCAATATCCGAAATTACCGCAAGGACCCTGGAATACTGTACTATCAGACTGGAAACAGAGTTACCTTACGTGTATTTCCGGTCAATAAAAACGAAATTAGACAAACCGGCATTGAATTCATACACCGTGAACCTCTCACTATGCAAATCGACACCAACAATATTCTGTTGGGCGATTCGCTGCACGGGCAGCCATCAACTTTCGAGAATGAATACGCAGCGTGGATTCCTGCTCACGCGAAGCAGAATCTGAAAAAAATAAGACGCACTCCATATTTTCATTTTATCATCGATGTGTCGGAAGGAAGTGGAGAAAGCGTGAGTTTTCTTGATAACGAAATTGAAAAACTATGTTCCCGATATCCACAGATGGCGACAAATGCAATGGTGAGCTTTACCAATGCCGGCACCACCACAACCACCATTATGGCTGACTGGAAATCACAACACAAACGTAAAAATTTCAAAGGTGGCTTTTACGTAGAAGGAGCCATACGTAAAGAACTTTTCAGAAAGAATTCGGCCGTCACTTTTACATATCCGGTTTTCATAATTGCCTCTGTAAAACCAGAAGATGCCATCATTGAAAATGACTTTTCTGATCTGAAAATGACATTCCCGGATAATGACCGGTTCTGGTATCTGGGCGAAAATGGAGATCTTACTGCACATTCACTCTTGAACAATCCCGAAACAGCTTTGACCGACAGCGCTGCTTTCCCCGGTGGAAATCCTGTACTCGAATTCAGATCAAAGGAAGGGAAAACATTTTATCTGCCCGATGACAACAAATCATCGATTGTTCTGAAGAAGAAAATTCTCTCTGTTCCTTCAGAGGAATTCTATGAAAAAAGTTGGGAGTCTGCACTGATTCTTCAGTCTATGTGGATTTCGCAATGTCTGCATCCCGAAACATCGGAAGAATACTGGCTTGAAATTGTGCAAAACAGTTTCCGCACAAAAATCCTTACGCCGCTCACTTCGTATATTGTTGTTGAAAATGAAGCCCAGAAAGCAGCCTTGAAAAACAAACAGGCTGAGGTCCTTTCTGGAAACAAATCACTTGACACAGATGACAATTCACAGATGATGAGTGAGCCTGGGATGATAGTGATGGCATTGCTTCTTGTCGCGGCCATTGCATTTCTGAAAAAAAGAAAATTCAGCAACTACTCAGCATAATAATTCAAGATGTGGTTTTTGAGGAAAAAACCAATGCGCCATAAACTGAAAAATCCTTCACTGTCAAAAAACATGTAATTTAAAACTCTATTTTTGCGCTGAAATACTGTATGCAATGAAAGTACTGTGGTTAAATTTGGTTTTGGTATTCTTTGCGATAAGTCTGAATACATATTGCCAGACAAAAAATCAGTCTTTCGGATTCGATCCGGTTAATACGAAATATCTGGAACATCTCATAAAGATTAAAGTCGACAGCGTTCGTCTGCAACACGGATGCAATGTGCTTGTCAATGATTCCATACTCTACACCGCATCAATTCATCATTCTGAGTACATGCTGAATAATGATATTCTGACACATGATGAAAAAGGAAGTACAAAGTTCCGTACGCCACAATCGCGGGTGGAATACTATGGTGGCAAGAACTACCTGAGCGGAGAGAATGTTCTGTTGACGTATTACAATTCTTCTGTAACAGACAAATATGGTAAAACTGATACAACAAACACCTATGAATCGCTTGCAGACGCTATTGTGAAAGGGTGGGTCAACTCGCCCGGTCACTTTAAAAACATGATCAAACCAGAGTATCAGATTACCGGAGTATCGGTTGCTATGAATGTTGTTACAAAAAAAGTGTATGCCTGTCAGAATTTTGCAATCGTTCCGGGGAAATTTGAGTTTGCTGAATCAAAAGCCCTTTTCAGTTATTCGGATTATGTGCCGCCGAAACAGATTACTTCATTCACCGAAGTGTCAAGTAAACTGAATGACTGCAATCATGAATGGAAAATCAAGCACAACGATCCGGAGAAGTGTATCCCATGTCAGGAAATTGTGCAGGAACAACCATTCATAACCTTGCGAAATGTAAACGGATCATTCATTCTACGGATTGATAATTCAGACTATGTGAAAAATCTGATGCTCAACAGAACAGACGGATTTGCAGTTGAAATTGTGGAATATAATGATTACATGTGTGGCAATCCGGCTTATTATGTAAAACCGAGCAGACGAAATCACCAGTGCGCACTGAACGGTATACTGCTCGAGCCCTTGTATCGCAACGATCTCATCAAAGGCTACAAACAAAGGAAAAAGAAAAAAGATGTTCATTTTCTTTCCTACATTTTTGCATCCGACACTGTCCCTTTGTTTAAAAGGTTGTACACATACAAGGTTGACCGGTTCAGCAGCAAATACTTCGAAATAAATCTTGGAAAAGTCCCTGCCTCTGTAAACGGCTTGTTTGAATATAATCTGGTATATCTTCAGGAAAATGAGATCTGCCATGTCGACTATTTCATTTCATTATGCAGGGATCTGTACCTCGAACCGGAGAAACCTGAGTTTATTCCTCTGAAAGCAGAAGGAAATTACAAGTTTGTGCCGGTAAGAAAACAAATTCATTTTGTTGTTCCGTTTGAACAAAACCAATCGGAATTTTCAGAGGCGGATCTGAAGCCATTTTTCGATTCTCTATCCAATATAAGTTATCTTGTTGATTCTATCAGGATCAAGGCATTTGCATCCGTTGAAGGAGATTCAGTGCTGAATAAAAAACTGCACGAATCCAGAGCCCGGAATATTGTTGCGCTGATCCAGAAATATCAATCAGGAAAAATTCAGACTACTGTTGAGTCAAAAACAAATTGGGAACATTTCTATACTGAAATCAGGAAATATCCAAAATGGCACTTTCTGGCCGAAAAGGACAAGGCGGAACTTTCGATGCTCATTGCCGCCAAATACAGTGATTCGCTGGAATTCATACTTTCAAAGGAACGGTATGCATCCATCGATGTTTATTATTCCGTTGATACATCAGAAATTAATCTGAAGTACTTTTTTTCAAATGAATTCAAGTGCCTGAACGACACGCTCAACAGGTTTGCCCGCGACAAAGAACGTCAGGATATGTATCTTGGCAAAATAGAAAACCTGTACAAATTTGCTCATAAGAAAGTGGTGGAGAATAAACTTACTCCTGAATTTCTGGCAAGCCTGATACTTCCTAAAACAACTATCAACAGGCCATCTCTCGTGGAAAAATATATAATGTACGGTGTTGAATTCAGGAAAGCATTTTCAAACACACGATACTGGAAAGATCATGAAACAGAATTCCGTAATGAACTCAACAAGCAAAACAATGAATATTTATCGCCTGAATATATTTACTATGACTGTCTGAATAAGTATGAACAGCTTGAAAATGACATGACTCAATCAGCGATTATGACACAGTCTCTTGTAGATCAATTGCAATTTATTGATGCTTATTATTCCCATTCTTCTGACTCAGTGAAAATAAATATTGATAAATTGTATTTCGACCTTTGCCGGATAATGCTTGAGAAAGATTTTGCCGATAGTCCGATGGAATCATCCAAAGATGCTTTAAAAAGCATAAAAATAATATATGCCTATTACAACAAGTACGATCTTATGAATACTGATAAGGCACTTCAGCTCGCGAAAATCTGCAATTACTATCAGCACCCTGGAGTTGCCAGCGAAATTCTGGAGCCATATCTGACCAATGATACTGTCATTGCATACTATCTTTGCACCGGCTATTTGCACTCATCAACTCAGGGATCAGAACAATATTACAGGGAATTGATCAGTTATTCTGAATCAATGAATCCTGAAATCTGGTGCAATATGTTCATGTCGGAGTGCGGAATACCTTTTCAATCATTTGATTATGAAGAGTTGAGAAATGTGTTTTGCAGTAAATGTGGCAGGTTGAATACTACGGTCATTGAAATAAATAAAGGATTTTAGAGACAAAATAATTCTTCCAATATGCTCCGCAAACGCCTCTCCCGCCTCATCCTCATCATACTCCAGCTTATGCTGGGGCTGGTGATATTTGCCAATGTGCGCATCAACAGCCGAACGCGCGACCGTGTGTACAGCGATGTGAAGTCCATTCCCTTTAACAAGGTCGGATTGTTGCTCGGCACTTCAAAATATCTGAAATCGGGGCAGGTCAATCAGTTTTTCGAAAACCGCATTGTGGCTGCTGTTGAGCTGTATAAGGCCGGGAAAATAAAAAAGATTGTGATCAGCGGCGATAACAGCCGCAGCGATTACAACGAGCCGCAGGATATGAAAGACGAGCTGGTGAAACGCGGTGTGAAAGCCGGGGACATCTATCTCGACTACGCCGGATTCCGCACCTATGATTCGGTTTACCGCATGTCGGCCATATTCGGACAACAAAGCTTCACCATCATTTCGCAGGAATTCCACAACCGGCGTGCACTCTATATTGCAAGTTCGCTCGGACTGGAGGCGGTTGGATACAATGCGGCGGAAGTGAATGCCTACAACAGTTTCAGAACCAAGGTGCGCGAAAAATTTGCCCGCGTGAAAGTGTTGCTTGATTTTGCTTTCGGAAAGAAGCCGAAATTTCTTGGAGAAAAAATTTCTATTGAATAAGAATAAAATTTATAAGCATCATGCAACTTTTCAATGATTGAATCATCTTAGAGACGTGATTGCAGATTTGTAATCCACATATTATCTGTTATGACACCTTGTCCGGGGGGACAGGGATGCCGAAAACTGTTCAGAGTAGGCCAGGTCATATCATTTTCATTCATGAAAAAATTTTCATTGCTCATCGCTTTCTCAGCGATTTTCGGAATCAACTATCTCTCCGCTCAGATCACAAGCCCGGCACCGTATTGCGTGGCGGACTTTGACGACATGCAGGGCTTCCCGGTAGCCGATGCTGTCAACTCTGTTTCATTCGGAACATTGTCCAACGCAACCAACGCGCAATATGCAGAGCCGCATTATGTATTCTACAACAATCTGGCAGTGCCCGATTTCGCCAAAGGAAGCACCTATACACTCTCTGCTTCATTCAATGCATTGGGTGGCTGCGGCTACGGCGTGTGGATTGATTACAATCATGACAACGCTTTCGATGTATCGGAAAAAGTAAGCGGAACACTGGCCGGAGACTGTCTGCCGGTAGGTGGCACCTGCTCAATTACAGAGAGTGTTACTATTCCTTCAACAGCGTTGACGGGAAATACACGCATGCGTGTACGCATTGTCGAAGATGACAATTATACCATGGGCGCATCGGGATACAGCATCAGCCCATGCAATGCAAGTACATCTGACACCGATGTAATGGACTGGGGCGAAACCGAAGACTACACCATCAATATCACCGGTGGCACAACCGGTGCTGAAGAACTTGCTGCTCAAAATCAGCTTGCAGTTTTTCCAAGTCCTGCAACAACAAGCATTCAGATTGGCGGAATCAGCGTTTCAGATCAGGCATACCGCATATGCAACCTCGCCGGAACCGAGATTCTGAGCGGAAATCTGAATGGTCAGACATCAGTGGATGTTTCATCACTGAATGATGGTATTTATCTGCTGCAGGTCATTTCTGATGAATCCATGCAACAGGTTGTTTTCATCAAAGAATAAGCTGAAGAGAATTTTTATTTTCTGCAAACCGTTTCGTTGCCACTGCAGCGGGACGGTTTTGTTTTTGGATGACGCCGAGGCTGTCTCAAAATTCAAACTTCATAACAAAAACAACATTCCACCGTCCGATGCGACGAAGGAGCGGGAGGATATGGAACCGTTGTTTTTGTTGTTTTTACGACGGTTCCATGTTCCGGCCTGTTTAGAAAACCTCGAAATGTTCACAACTCTGCAAAGATTAATTGTGGCCGGAACGGTGGAATGTCGTAACAACCCGCTGTTTTGAGACAGCCTTATCTAATCCACTGCAAATTGTTTGTCAAAATATGTGTATGAACAAAATATTTTCTACCTTGCAACAAAAAAATTAACTCACAGGTGCGGCGTCAGCACTTTAAACACCGACAAAACACTATGAAGCACATGTACATTTTTGCAGTATTGGTGGCTTTTTTACTGTCGAATCCGGTTCAGGCACAAACCACTGTTATGGCCGGCGACTGGTCCAATCCCACAACCTGGGGCGGAGCACCTCCGATGGGCTCCGGTACTGTTGTGATCAATCATGCCGTTAATCTGGATATTGATTATATGCATACTTCAGGATCAATCACTATTAATGGTACCGGATCATTGACCAGCTCAAATCCGATGCGCGGACTGGCTTTCAACTACCCGACGGGTACTGCAACACTCACTGTAAACGGAAGTTTGGGAATCCCGCGTGTAATTCTGGCGCAGGGCGTTATTACCAACAACGGCACATTCACCAACGACAGCCTTTATGTTACGGCTGATCTGACCAATGGAGCAAATGGTATCATCAATGCAGAGCAATTCATGATCGGCACCAATGGCTATTTCATCAATAATGGCAACGTCACTTCGATCAACTTTTACAACATCGACACAGTCAGCAATGCGGGCAACATCACCAGCACTGACTTCTGCAATTCGAAAACACTTCATAACATCAGCACCGGAGAAATCATGGCCGATCACGATTTTTCAAATATCGATTCAATAGCAGGCCCGGCCATGCTGACCAACGACGGACAGATCAATGTGGGCAACGATTGGCACAACGGCAACACCATCGACGGTTCTGGAAAATGGTGTGTTGTAAACAACACCTGGAACAACGGCACCATGAGCGGCACCTTTGATTTCTGCGATCAGAGCGGCGGCAACATCGATCTGCAGGAAGGAACCGTTGCAGGCACAATCACCTACTGTACTTTTTCATGCAATGTGGGAATAATCGAAAAGCCAGTATTAATCGGCATTTCGCCAAATCCTTGCCAGAACGAAATTGTTTTTTCGAATGAAAAATCATTTGTGAATGCGTCTCTGACAATTGTCAATTCATTCGGACAGATTGTAGCTCAGATGGAAAGCATCACTGGCAGCGCAGTGCATATAGACAGCAAAAATCTGTCAGCGGGTATTTATTTTGTGACCATCAAAGATGAAGGACAGCTGTTCACGGGGAAATTTGTCCGCGAATAATTGCACAGTATATTTCAGGAAGAGGAATCATTTTGGTTCCTCTTTTTTGTTGCATAAAACACATTTCAATATTGTACTTTTGCATGACAAAAAATTGTCGGAATGACCAGAGCAATCATCATAGGCGCTACATCGGGAATAGGACGGGGACTGGCTTCGCTGTATGCTGCGAATGGACACAGTGTGGGAGCAACCGGCAGGCGGATGCAATTGCTTGAAGAATTGAAGGCGGAATTTCCGGCCATTCAAATAAAACAAATGGATGTCACTGATTGCGAAAATGCAATCATTCAATTGAAAGAACTCATTTCAGAACTGGGGGGTCTCGATTTGCTGATACTAAGCTCCGGTGCCGGATTTGTGAATAACGAACTGGATTACGAAAAAGAAAAAGTGGCGGCCGATGTAAATGTGTGTGGCTGGACATGCCTTTTGGACTTCGTTTTCAACTATTTCGACCATCAGAAGTCAGGACATCTCGTTGCAATCAGTTCCATCGCTGGTTTGCGCGGAAGCCGCTTTGCACCTGCGTATGGAGCATCAAAAGCGTATCAGATAAATTATTTGCAGGCGCTCCGGCAAAAAGCTTCGAAACTGAAACACCGGATTTCAATTACAGACATCCGGCCGGGTTTTGTTGACACCGCCATGGCTCAGGGCGCCGGGATCTTCTGGGTGGCGCCGGTCGATAAAGCCGCACGACAGATTTTCAAAGCTATCAAACGAAAACGCAAAGTTGTGTATGTCACTAACAGATGGAGAATAGCTGCCTTTATTTTCAGAATCATTCCAAGATGGCTATACGAACGGGTTTGAAATAAGTACAATCCCGTTTTGCATTATCCTTAAAAGTGAAAGACGTGAATAAATTGATTTCTTTTCTTATTGCACTACTGCCGTTATTCAGCATAGCGCAGAATGTTGAAATTCTTTCAATAACCATATTTGCTGAAAACAGTGCCCGGCCTGAGATTTCGCCATCCGGCAGCAGGATTGCGTTTCATGAAAGAGGCAGAGACAATTACTATGATGTCTTTGTAATGAATGCCGATGGGAGCAATAAAACATGCCTGACCTGCGACAATAACTCTCTGCCCGGAAAACATGCCGGACAGCCATCGTGGTCGCCGGATGAAAAATGGATTGTCTTTCAGGCTGAAAAAAGCGACCATGTTCTTCCGAAAATAGGAGCACTGGCGGCACCCGGCATCGGTTATCACAATGACATTTATATTATGAACATTGAAACCGGCGCCATTACACAGCTTACAAACATTCCCACCAAGATTAAGGTTGGTGACAAAACTCCATCGGGAGCCATATTGCAGCCGCATTTCAGTCACGACGGCAGAAAAATCTCATGGTCGCAACG
>Ga0116172_10004723_pt1 | contig 10990 bp, 6 predicted proteins | sample AD_UKC083_MetaG_FD_89799 | JGI IMG/M metagenome (GOLD analysis project Ga0116172, IMG submission 89799) | Active sludge microbial communities of municipal wastewater-treating anaerobic digesters from USA - AD_UKC083_MetaG | ecosystem: Engineered > Bioreactor > Anaerobic > Digestate | place: USA...
GGAGGAATGGTTTCCGTTCTTTCGACCTTTGCCGGAGACATGCAGAGCATTCTTTCGACCTTTGCTCTTTCCATCAAGGCGCTTGAGGACAAGAAAGCCGCAAACGGCTGAGACGGTGCAAGGCTTACAGTACAAACTGCCGAAATACCCATTGTCTTCGAAATACTTGCCTGCAATGGGTACCGGCTGAAAATAAGGAGAAGATAATATGGCAAAGCTGACAACAGAGGAAATCCTTGACGCGATCGCGGGCATGACAGTGCTCGAGCTCAATGAGCTTCGCAAGGCATTCGAGGAAAAGTTTGACGTCACTGCGGCTTCGGCTGCTCCGGTGGCCGTCATGGCTGGCCCGGCTGCAGGTGGCGCTCCCGCTGCTGAAGAGCAGACAGAGTTCTCCGTGTTCCTCAAAGAGGTTACAAACAAGATCAACGTGATCAAGGTTGTCCGCGAGATCACAGGTCTTGGCCTCAAGGAAGCGAAGGATCTTGTTGAGGATACTTCAAAGCCGATCAAGGAAAACATTGCCAAGGCTGACGCCGATGCAATGAAGAAGCAGCTTGAAGAGGCAGGTTCTGTCGTTGTCCTCAAGTAAGGCTTTTATCCGGATCCGGATGCAGGGATGAGCCGAAGGCTTCTGTGGGGTTTGATCTGTCAAGCCTCACAGGTCTTCCGGCTTTTCTTTGCTATTTATTGGTATATTTTTTGCAGTATTTCACTACGCTGTCGTTGAAACGACAGAAACTTTTTCCCGGGGTACAAGATGGCAAAGGTGACCAAGACTGTCGGCAGAGTGCGCAGAAGCTACGGGAAGCTCAAGGAAGTTCTTGAGGTACCGAACCTCATTGACATCCAGCTTGATTCGTACGAGTGGTTTTTACAGCGACATGCCAAAAAGAAGGCTGAGCAAGGCCTTCAGGCCGTCTTCACGCAGATTTTTCCAATCGAAAGCAATGACGGGAATGTGATTCTTCAGTACAGGGATTACACATTCGGTGATGTCAAATATGATGAGGCGCAAGCACGGGAGAAGGGGCAGACCTATGCCATTCCCCTCAAGGCAACGCTTCAGCTGGTTCTCAAGGATACTGGCGAAATCCAAGAAAAAGAAATCTACATGGGTGATATCCCCCTCATGACTGAGCGGGGCACCTTCATCATAAATGGTGCTGAACGGGTGGTCGTCTCCCAGATCCACAAGTCTCCGGGCGTGATCTTCTCCCGGAATGACCGGATGGCTGTCTATGAGGCCAAGATCATTCCTGAAAAGGGTGCCTGGCTCGAGTTCGAGCTGGATTTCAAGAAGGAACTGATCCATGTCAGGATTGACAGGAAGAGGAAGATCCTCTTCACGACCTTCCTGATGGCCCTCGGGTACACGCGCGAAGACGAGATCATGGCTCTCTTCTACGATGTCGAAGAAAAAAAGATTGCCGGTCTCAGTCCGGAAGAGCGTGAACAATTCAACGGAAAACGGCTTGCGCGTGAGGTGGTTGACCCGGCCAATCCGGGGGAGGTGTTGTTCCCGGCCGGATCAAAACTCTTCGGAAAAGACATCGAAAAAATGCAGGAATTGGGGATCAAGGCCATCCCGGTTCTTGATTTGACCAAACTCAAGGAAGACGAGTGTCTTTTGAACACTCTTGCCAAGACCAAAGAAGAAGCACACACCCGGGAGGAAGCTATCTCCAGGGTCCACAACGTCATCAAGCCTGGTGAGCCTTCGACAATTGAGAATGCCGACAAGGAAATCAACAAGCTCTTTTTCGATCCTAAGCGCTACGATCTTGGCGAGGTTGGCCGCTACAAATTCAATCTCAAACTCTATAACGACAAAACCCGCAGCGTCGAAAACGTTTTTACTAAAGAAGACATCATCGAGACTGTCCGTTACCTGATCAAGGTCTATCGCGGAATCGGAAGCATTGACGATATTGACCACTTGGGAACGCGCCGTATCCGTTCGATCGGTGAACTCCTCATGAACCAGCTCAAGCTGGGCTTCATGCGGATGGAACGGTCCATCAAGGAAAGAATGTCCAGTGATGACCGTGAGGACTTGAAGCCGCAGAAGATCATCTCGATCAAGCCCTTGACAGCGATCATCAAGGAATTCTTCGGATCATCACAGCTCTCCCAGTTCATGGATCAGACCAATCCCCTTTCCGAGCTGACGCACAAGCGGCGTCTCAATGCTCTCGGGCCGGGTGGCTTGACCCGCGACCGCGCCGGTTTCGAGGTTCGTGACGTTCACCATACGCATTATGGGAGAATGTGCCCGATCGAAACTCCTGAAGGACCGAACATCGGTCTGATCATGTCCCTCTCCTGCTATGCCAAGGTCAATTCGTACGGTTTCCTCGAGACACCGTACCGCAAGTGCGAGAATGGCCGGGCCACGGACCAGATCGAGTATCTCGATGCGATCCGTGAGGAGCATTACAAGATCGCCCAGGCCAACGAGGCTATCGACGCCAAGGGCAAGTTTACCAGCGAGTTTGTGACAGTCCGTCATCGCGGCGAGTATCCCCTGATCTCGGCAACCGATGTCGACTATATGGACGTTTCGCCCAAGCAGTTGATTTCGGTTTCGACAGCTCTGATTCCCTTCCTCGAGCATGATGACGCCAACCGTGCCTTGATGGGTTCCAACATGCAGCGCCAGGCTGTTCCGCTGATGTTCCCCCAGGCTCCGGCTGTCGGGACAGGACTTGAGGGCAGGGTCGCCAAGGATTCACGAGTCTGTGTCCAGGCCAAAAGGGAAGGGACCGTTGTCAAAATCTCATCGACCGAGATTGTCATCGAACCCAAGAACCAGAAAAACAAGAATGACCTTGATACCTACAAACTGATCAAGTATCGCCGTTCGAACCAGGATACATGCATCAACCAGAAGATCATCGCCTACAAGGGCCAGGAGGTCAAGGAGGGCGATGTTCTCGCTGACGGGCCGGCCTGTGATCAGGGCGAACTGGCGCTGGGACGGAACGTGCTTGTGGCTTTTACCACATGGAACGGCTACAACTATGAAGACGCGATTCTGCTTTCCGAGAATATCGTCAAGTATGATGTCTTCAGTTCCATCCATATCACCGAATTCTCCATCGATGCCAGAGAAACAAAACTGGGCAAAGAAGAGATCACCCGTGATATTCCCAACGTTGGGGAAGAGATGTTCCGGAATCTTGACGAAAACGGCATTGTCCGGATCGGCGCCAAGGTCAAGCCCGGTGACATGCTTGTCGGCAGGGTCACCCCGAAAGGGGAGACCGAGCTGACTCCCGAGTTCAAGCTCCTCCATTCGATATTCGGAGAAAAATCGCGGGATGTCCGTGATACATCCCTCTACATGTCCCATGGCTGCAGCGGTACCGTCATTGATGTCCGTGTTTTCTCGCGGGACAATAATGACGAACTCTCTCCAGGTGTCGAGGAATGTGTCAAAGTCTATGTTGCCACCAAGCGCAAGTTGACCGAAGGCGACAAGATGGCCGGGCGTCATGGAAACAAGGGTGTTGTGGCCCGCATTCTTCCAGTGGAGGATATGCCGTTCCTGGCCGACGGGACACCTGTCGATATTGTCCTTAACCCCCTCGGTGTGCCTTCCCGTATGAACCTCGGCCAGATTTTCGAGACTCTCCTCGGTTGGGCAGCGCAGACTCGCAATGAAACAGTTGCGACTCCTGTGTTCGAGGGTGCCACTTTCGATGATATCAGGAATTCGATGAAAGATGCCGGCCTTCCGGAATACGGTCGTGTCCGGCTCCATGACGGGCAGACCGGCGAACCGTTCGAGAATGAAGTCACCTGCGGGATCCTGTACATGCTGAAGCTCTCGCACCTTGTCGACGACAAGATGCACGCACGTTCGACTGGTCCATACTCGTTGGTCACCCAGCAGCCTCTTGGAGGAAAGGCCCAGTTCGGAGGCCAGCGCCTCGGAGAAATGGAAGTTTGGGCACTTGAGGCCTATGGAGCTGCCAATACGCTCCAGGAACTCCTGACGGTCAAGAGCGATGACATGATGGGAAGGGCCAGGATTTACGAAGCCATTGTCAAGGGTGACTATCAGGCCGCACCCAGCATCCCCGAGTCCTTCAATGTGCTCGTACAGGAATTGCGGGGACTTGGACTTGACATGCGGATCTATGATCGCGAGGGGTTGGAGATTGCCCTGACCGAGAAGGATGAGAAGATCATCGAGGCCAAAAAGGGCGAGAAGGCTGTAGGCGCCAACTGACCATGCGGAATTGGGACAAGGAGTAATTGATGAAAAATATTCGTGATTTTGACAGGATCATGATACAGCTGGCCTCACCGGAGCGCATTCTCGAATGGTCGTATGGCGAGGTGAAAAAGCCCGAGACCATCAACTATCGCTCTCTCAGGCCAGAGCGGGATGGTCTTTTTTGTGAAAAGATCTTTGGCACTACCAAGGAGTGGGAGTGTTACTGCGGCAAATTTAAATCCATCCGCTACAAGGGTGTGATTTGCGATCGGTGCGGTGTCGAGGTTTCGCATTTCAAGGTTCGTCGCGAGCGGATGGGCCACATTGACCTGGCCAGCCCCGTTTCCCATATCTGGTATTACAAGTCCGTTCCCAGCCGGATCGGACTGCTCCTCGATATGTCCATGAATGACCTCCGGTCCGTGATTTATTTCGAAAAATACATTGTGACGGATCCAGGTGAATCGAGCCTCGAGCCGAATCAACTCATCTCCGAGGAAGAGTACCTCGAGATGAAGGAAAAACACGGGAACAACTTCGAAGCCGGGATCGGTGCCGATGTTGTCCTCAAACTCCTTGCGGCCATCGATCTGAAAACCCTTCGCGCCGAGCTTCATGAAAGAATGATCGAGAAGGGTGCCAAGACGGACCCGAGAACGCTCAAGCGCTTGCAGATTGTTGATGATTTCTTGAATTCGCAGAACAAGCCGGAGTGGATGATTCTGACCCGGATTCCGGTCATTCCTCCGGAGTTGCGCCCGATGGTGCAGCTGGATGGCGGCCGGTTTGCGACATCCGACCTGAACGACCTCTACCGACGAGTCATCAACCGGAACAACCGGCTCAAAAGATTGCAGGAACTCTTTGCTCCCGAAATCATCATCCGCAACGAAAAGCGGATGTTGCAGGAAGCCGTCGATGCGCTCTTCGACAATTCCAAGCGCAAGAGAATGGTGAAGGGGCCGGGCAATCGCCCGCTCAAGTCACTCTCGGACATGCTCAAGGGAAAGCAGGGGCGTTTCAGACAGAACCTGCTCGGGAAGCGTGTCGATTATTCAGGCCGCTCCGTGATTGTGGTCGGGCCTGAACTCAAACTGCATCAGTGCGGTCTCCCGAAGAAAATGGCACTTGAGCTCTTCAAGCCGTTCATCATGAAAAAGCTCAACGACAAGGGCCATGTCTACAATATCAAAAGTGCCAAAAAAATGGTCGAACGGGAGTCCGAAGAGGTTTGGGCGGTCTTGGAAGAAGTTGTCCGCGAGCATCCAGTTCTTCTCAACCGCGCACCGACCCTGCACAGACTCGGTATCCAGGCGTTCGAGCCGGTTCTTGTCGATTCCAAAGCCATCAAGTTGCATCCGCTGGTCTGTCATGCCTTCAACGCGGACTTTGACGGCGACCAGATGGCTGTCCACGTTCCGCTTTCACCTGAAGCGCAGATCGAGTGCTGGTTCCTGATGCTCTCATCCAAGAATCTGCTCAATCCGGCCAACGGACAGCCGATCGTGGGACCGACGCAGGACATGGTGCTTGGTATCTGTTACCTGACAAAAGAAGACTCGCGATTGCGCAGCAAGACCCGCAAGCTTCTCTTCTCGGATTTTCATGAAGTGATGATGGCGCTCGAGTTCAGGGAGATCCACCTTCAGGAGCCGATCAAGGTCCGCTTCAAGGGTGCCAATATCGTGACTACCCCGGGTCGGATCATTTTCAACCGGGTGCTGCCCGAAGACTATCCTTTTGTCAATTATGAACTTCGCAAAAAAGAGATTTCTTCCTTGATTGCGGATGTATTCAAGAAGTATGGCGCATCCAGCCTGGTGGATATTCTTGACAGTATCAAGAATCTCGGTTTTCGCTATGCGACGCTCTTTGGAGTGACGATTGGCGTGGACGACCTTCTTGTTCCGGACGAAAAATTCACCATTCTTGATGAAGCCCGGAAAAAGGTCGAGAACGTTCACGAAATGTATCGCAGCGGCCATTTGACCAATGCTGAGCGATACAACATGATCATCAACGAATGGACCCAGGCCAATAACAAGATTTCGGATGTGCTCTTCCGGCGGATGAAGGAAGATAAAAACGGATTCAACTCCATCTATATTATGGCCGACTCCGGAGCTCGTGGCAGCCAGCAACAGATCAAGCAGTTGACAGGCATGCGCGGCTTGATGGCCAAACCTTCCGGTGAGATCATCGAGTATCCGATCGTCTCCAACTTCAAGGAAGGGCTCAATGTTCTCGAGTACTTCATCTCGACACACGGTGCCCGCAAGGGTCTTGCCGATACAGCCCTCAAAACAGCCGATGCCGGGTATCTGACGCGTCGTCTCGTGGATATTGCACAGGATGTCATGATCAGCGAGATGGATTGTGGGACCATCAACGGCATGGAGATGCGGGCCATCGAAGAAGGCGATACCGTCATCGAGACGCTGGCCGAGAGGATTGTTGGCCGGACCGCCACTGATGATGTGCTCCATCCGAAGTCGGGCGAAGTGATCGTCAAGGCAAACGACGAGATCACTGATGAGCAGGCCGAGTTCATCGAAAAGTGCGGTATTGACGCTGTCAGGATCAGGACAGTCTTGACCTGTGAATCGATTCATGGTATTTGTGGCAAATGCTACGGTCGGAATCTCGCGACGAACTGCCAGATTGAGCTAGGCGAGGCCGTCGGAACGATTGCGGCCCAGTCCATCGGTCAGCCGGGAACCCAGTTGACGATGCGTACCTTCCACGTTGGAGGTATTGCGGCCGGTCAGATCAAGGATGACACGCTCACACTCAAGTACGATGCGATTATCAAAACCCTGCCCGAGAATAGGATTCCCCTCGAGAATCCCCTCAACAAGCGTTTGCGCGGGATCACGCCCCGCAAGGGTGAGATGGTTGTTCAAAAAATCGTCGGTTCCTATGCTATTGCAAAATGGCAAAGCATAAAGGTCAAAGATGGTGACATGGTCATCGCAGGAGATCCGGTCGGGATTGATGAGGACGGAAAAGAAGTCCGTGCTCCCCAGCATGCCAATGTTTCCGTGGACAAGAGGGTCCGGCTGCTGTTGACGAGCGTGGCCGACAACGTTCTGCCGGTCAAGGTTGGTTCCATGCTGTTTGTGGAAGAAGCGGAAGAGGTCAAGGCCGGTTCTCCGATTGCCAAGTTCGATCCATACTCCGAGCCCATCATTGCCGAGGTAACCGGCAAGGTTGTCTACGAGAATATGAAGCTGGGGCAGAACGTCAAAGAGACGATCGACGAGAAGACGGGACGCAAACAGTTGGTCGCCCTGGAAGCACGCAAAAAGAATGAGGAACAGCTCAAGATCCGCATCTCCGGCAAGTCCGAGGAGCGCGAGTACATGATGCCTGGTGGGGCCATCCTCGTTGTTGAAGATGGCAGCCAGATCAGTCTTGGTGACACCATTGCCCGTACTCCGCGCGAACAGACCAAGACAAAGGACATCACCGGAGGTCTGCCACGCGTTGCCGAGCTCTTTGAGGCACGGAGACCGAAGGATCCGGCCATCATTGCCAAAATTGACGGAACGATCAGCATCGAGAGCCAGATTTCCAAGAACAAGCGTATCGTTCTTGTTGATGACGGGGACCGGGATGAAAACGGGAACATTCCCGATGACGTCTATCACAAATACCCGATTCCTGTCGGAAAACACCTCCTCGTTCGCAACGGAGACGATGTTAAGGCGGGCGATCAGCTCTGTGATGGCGCCATTGATCCCCATGACATTCTCGAGGTCAAGGGCGAGCAGGAGTTGATGCGTTATCTCATGAATGAGGTCCAGGAGGTGTATCGCCTCCAGGGTGTGAAGATTCATGACAAGCACATCGGTGTCATTATTCGTCAGATGTTGCGCAAGGTCGAGATCACGGATGTCGGTGATACGGACTTCATCATCGAACAGAAGGTCAACCGGAATATTTTCAGGCGTAAAAACGAAGAGACGATCGCCCGGGGCGGACAACCTGCACAGGCCAAACCGATTCTCCTTGGTTTGACCAAGGCATCCATCTCGATCGAAAGCTTCCTTTCGGCTGCTTCCTTCCAGGAAACGACAAAGGTGCTGACAAACGCGGCAATTCAGGGAAGGTCGGATTGCCTGCGCGGACTCAAGGAAAACGTCATTATCGGGCACAAGATTCCGGCCGGTACCGGCATGGATATCTACGACGAGCTCGAGATGGAATGGCCACAGGAGGAGGCCTATGTTGTCCACGAGGCACGTCAGTCCGATGAGTATGTCCTTAGCCGGGAGATCGGAGTCTATCAGGAGCAGGAAGCCGAATTTGCAAGTCGGGGCTATACGATCGAGGATGGCCCGGGCGGAGCGACCGACGATTTTTAAGGACGATGACGACGATGACGACGACGATATCGATGATGAAATCGACGAGATTGACGACGATATCGACGAGGAAAACCAGGACGAGTAAGAAAAGTGCGGAGAAACGGAGGGTTGTTTCTTGACCTTTCTTTCTCCAGTACGTAAATTCACATAACTTGTAAAAGAGAACGCACAAGGATCAGGAAATGCCTACAGTAAACCAGCTTGTTCGCAAGGGCCGAAAGTCCCTGCATTCCAAGACCAAATCGCCGGCTCTGCAATCATGCCCGCAGCGTCGTGGCGTTTGCACAAGGGTGATGACAGTCACCCCGAAAAAGCCGAACTCGGCCATGAGAAAAGTAGCCCGTGTCCGCTTGACAAACGGAATTGAAGTGACAGCCTACATCCCGGGTATTGATCACAACCTCCAGGAACACTCCGTTGTGCTGATCCGTGGTGGTCGTGTCAAGGACCTTCCCGGTGTCCGTTATCACATTGTCCGCGGTACTCTCGATACCCACGGCGTGAAAAACCGCTGCCAGGGTCGTTCGAAGTACGGCGCCAAAAAGCCAAAAGCCTGAGAAAGAGCAAGGAGTAGATACCGTGCCCAGAAAGTCGTATAAAAAGCATGATTGGTTGCAGCCAGATTCGCGATTCAACTCGCTGCAGGTAGCCAAATTCATCAATAAACTGATGTTCGATGGCAAGAAAAGTGTTGCCGAAGCAATTTTTTATTCGGCAATGGATCTTGTCAAAGAGAAGACGGGGGAGGAACCCCTCGAGGTCTTCATGAAGGCTTTTGAAAACGCCAAGCCGACCGTTGAAGTCAAGTCAAGGCGTGTTGGTGGTGCCAACTACCAGGTTCCTGTCGAGATTCGCCCTGAAAGGCGGGATGCTCTCGCATTCCGTTGGATCATTAATTTCTCGCGTGCGCGCGGTGAAAAGGGCATGCATGTTCGTCTTGCCAACGAGATCATAGATGCCTCAAAGAGCACAGGTGCTACGATCAAAAAGAAGGAAGAAACGCATCGTATGGCAGAGGCCAATAAGGCGTTCTCTCACTTCAGGTGGTAGGCTGTTTTTTGTTTCTGGCGCTTGCCTGGGTTTGGAGATTTCGCCGGCACTGCATCCATGCAATGGCAATGGGTGCAGTGTTTTGTGTACGCATGTACGGATGTTTTTTGGCTTGAAGATTCTGGAGGATCGGTTTGGCTAGAGAGATTGAATTGAAAAAGATGCGCAATATCGGGATTATGGCCCATATTGACGCCGGTAAGACGACGACGACTGAACGTATCTTGTATTATACAGACAAAGAGCACAAGATCGGCGAAGTCCACGATGGTGCAGCCACGATGGACTGGATGGTTCAGGAGAAGGAACGTGGTATTACAATTACCAGTGCGGCTACGACATGCGCCTGGCGTGATTGCCGGATCAATATCATCGATACCCCCGGCCACGTGGACTTCACAGTTGAAGTCGAACGTTCTCTTCGTGTGCTTGATTCGGCTGTTGCGGTTTTTTGTGCCGTTGGCGGTGTCCAACCCCAGAGCGAAACGGTCTGGCGTCAGGCAAACAAGTATCGCGTTCCGCGTATGGTTTTTGTCAACAAGATGGACCGAGTGGGTGCCGACTTCAACCGTGTTGTCAAGATGATCCGTGAGCGCCTCAAGGCGACACCGGTTCCATTACAGATTCCCGTCGGGCAGGAAGATAAGTTCAAAGGCGTTATTGACCTGCTCAAGATGAAGGCGTTTATCTGGCATGGTGAAGAAAATGGAGCCAAATTCGAGGAGATCGAGATTCCGGCTGATCTGCACGAGGATGCTGTCCTTGCACGTGAGCACATGATTGAATGTGTCTGTGAAGCGGATGATGTGCTTATCGAAAAGTATCTCGAGGGAATTGAGGTTACCAACGAGGAACTTATGGAAGGCATCAGGCGCGCGACGATCGGAATGCGGATATTTCCCGTCGTGTGCGGAACGGCTTTCAAGAACAAGGGTGTTCAGCAATTGCTTGATGCTGTTGTCGAGTATCTTCCTTCTCCAATCGATATTGCTCCAGCCGAGGGGATCAACCCCAAGACGGATGCCGAAGATACCCGGCCCTCCTCGGATGATGCTCCGTTTGCGGCTCTGGCCTTCAAGATCCAGACCGATCCTTATGTCGGAAAACTCTGTTATTTCAGGGTCTATTCCGGAAAAATCACATCCGGCACCCAGGTGCTTAACTCCACCAAGGGGAGCAAGGAGCGCATCGGTCGTCTGCTTCAGATGCACTCCAACAAGCGTGAGGAGCGGGATGAGGCCTGGGCGGGCGATATCATGGCCGCTGTCGGGCTCAAAAATGTCACAACCGGCGATACTCTCTGCGATGATGCCAACCCGATCATTCTTGAATCGATGGTCTTCCC
>Ga0116172_10004726_pt1 | contig 10987 bp, 10 predicted proteins | sample AD_UKC083_MetaG_FD_89799 | JGI IMG/M metagenome (GOLD analysis project Ga0116172, IMG submission 89799) | Active sludge microbial communities of municipal wastewater-treating anaerobic digesters from USA - AD_UKC083_MetaG | ecosystem: Engineered > Bioreactor > Anaerobic > Digestate | place: USA...
CTTGAGGATGGACGAGAGCATAGTGGACTCGTGGGATATACAAACAAGAGACTACTATTATATCACACACACTGAGACATTGAACATGACGAGATGATGTACCAATAACATATTTTTCTCATGGAGATATAATGTCAAGATAATGCCAAGATCCACACCCCGCGAGAATGTCAAAGAATATAATTATAATTATTATGAATATATGAAAGCATATTAGCGATAGATACTCGTGATTCGCAGGAGAGGGCTATGTCAGGCAAGAGCATAAAAAGGGGATTGACCGGTTCAAGGGGAGATAAGTCATTGTTATCAGAGGATATTAGGTTTCCATTAAGCTTCTTCATCCTGATTGCCACTTTTACTTGCATGGCTGAAGGGATTGAGATAGATGCACAGTCATGGAACCAGGATATGATCAAACATGATAATCTCGTGGATGGCGGTTCAGAGAGAGGGGATCGGTTTGGGTTCTCTCTCGCGTCAGGCGACTTCAATGGCGATAAAGCTGATGACCTGGCCGTTGGAGTGCCCGGAGAGGGTTTAGGCAATATTTCGTCAGCAGGTGCCGTGAATGTTGTATACGGCAGATCCCACCAATCTGGCCAGGCCAGAACAAAAAGCGGACTCAAGGGAGATGGCTCGCAGCTCTGGCACCAGGACATGCTCATCCCCGGTCAATCGGAAGAGGGGGCATCCTTTGGGTCCTCGCTCGCGTCAGGCAACTTCAATGGCGATGAATATGACGACCTGGCGGTGGGAGTGCCTGGGAAGAAATTTGGGAGCAAAAGAAATGCAGGTGCGGTCTATGTTATCTACGGCTCACCGCATGGGCTCACGAACAACAGCTCCCAGCTATGGCACCAGGACATGCTCATCCCCGGTCAATCAGAAGGGGGGGACTCCTTTGGCTTCTCACTCGCGTCAGGAGACTTCACCGGCGATAAATGCGACGACCTGGCGGTCGGAGTGCCATATGAGAAAGTAAAGGGCGAAAACAAAGCTGGCGCAATATACATCGTTAGGGGCTCATCTCAGGGTCTCACTAACAACAGCTACCAGTTCCTGTACCAGAATACGATAGGGAAGGGTAAATCTGAGAAGGGTGACAATTTCGGGTATTCCTTAGCATCGGGCAACTTCGATGGCGATGAATACGAGGATCTGGCTATTGGAGTCCCTAATGAGGATGTAGAGGAAAAGGACACTGGTTATGTAAAGGACGCTGGTTATGTAAACGTCCTCTTTGGATATAAAGATGGGCTCCGGAAAAAAAATGACGGCGGCTGGTACCAAGAAAGACGCGGCGGCAATTCCGAGAAAGGGGACCAGTATGGGTACTCGCTCGCGTCAGGCGACTTCAACGGCGATGAGTATGACGACCTGGCGGTCGGAGTGCCCCGTGAGGATATTAAAAATAAAAATGACGCCGGAGCTGTGAATATCCTTTATGGATCCAATTTCGGATTCCTGGAAGGGAAACACATTCAATTAATTCAGGAATATCCTATCCTTGAAAAATTCGAAGGGGATGACTTATTTGGATACTCGCTAGCTTCAGGCAACTTCAATGGCGATAAATACGACGACCTGGCCATTGGAGTCCCTCATGAGGATGTGGCTATAAAAGATAACAAAGCAGGCGCCGTAGACATTCTTTATGGATCAAAAGACCGGTTCAATAGGACAAAAGCTGAGCATCTATACCAAACTAAAGGTAAACCTGAATACAATGACCGGTTCGGGATGGCGGTTGCATCAGGTGACTTCGACAATAATGGACGCTACGACCTGGCCGTCGGCGTGCCTCTAAAGACTGATCAGCGCGGTGAAGTAGCTGTCTTTATGATGTACAGGTGATTGCAGAGCGTAGTGATCCTCATCCGTCACAAAGTCCCCATCCCTCCACGCGGCGATCCCCCGTCCTTGCCCGGGCCGGGGGTTCAGGGCTCCTAGGAGCTGCAGCCGATCCAAAATAGCTTTAGATGGCATCCATCCAACCGTCTTCGAGCCTTGATGGAGGGGAGACCGGCACTCTCCCCTCGATGAAGAAAAATCCATTTCTTTGGCGCGATTTTAATGGATGACTTCTCCTTTCCATCAGCCGGAACATTATGAGATGAAAAACATGTGAGCAGAAGATGAGCTGACTTCTGCTCAAAAGAGATTTGTAATGGTATGATAAATTATGCCACATGAAAGAGAAGTGGCTCATGGCCCTGGGAGGATGGGAGGAGATCAAGCCCAAGATCACCACCGCTCTCGAATCCGGCTTCGACTGCGTGCTGGTGGAAAGAGAGAACATAGATAGAGTGCGTGAACTGGGCCGGATCAAGGTGGCCTGCTTTGGCGGTGAGAGAGGGAGCGAGGACATACTGGTGGTGGGAAGTGGCGGGGAGGGAGACGGAACTGTAGCCCTGCCTAAAGATCCTAAGAGCTCCCTGGACGGGGCTTTGGCCCGGTCCATTTCAGGCACCAAGGCCGCTTATGTGGTCATATCCGGCAAGAAATACGAGGAGTTCGCCGTGGAGATGGGCCGGATGGTGGACTATCTTTTGGTCATTGGAACGGACTGGAAGGTCATTCCCCTGGAGAATATGATCGCCGGGCTGCAGGGCAGCTCGGTCAAGATCATCAGCGGTGTCAGGACGGCGGAGGAGGCGGCGCTGGCTCTGACCACCCTGGAAAAGGGCTCCGCCGGGGTGCTTCTGGACAGCACCGATCCATCGGAGATCAAGAGGGTCATGGCTGCGGTGGAGCAGTCGGAGAAGGGCCGGATGGAGCTATGGGCAGCCAAGGTCACAGCAGTCAAGCCTGTGGGCATGGGGGACCGGGTATGTGTGGACACGGCCAGCATGATGAGCTTCGGCGAGGGAATGCTAATCGGCTCTCAGGCCAAGGGATTCTTCTTGGTTCACAGCGAGTCTGAGGACAGCCCCTATGTGGCCTCCCGCCCCTTCCGAGTCAATGCCGGGGCAGTCCATGCCTACATCCGGGTAGGAGAGAAGACCCGATACCTCTCCGAGCTGAAGTCGGGAGACGAGGTGACCATAGTGAGCAAGGAGGGGCTGGCCAGGCCGGCTATAGTGGGCAGGGCCAAGATCGAAAAGAGGCCTATGATGCTCATCGAGGCCGAGGCATCCGGCCAGAGATTGAGCACCCTGCTGCAAAACGCCGAGACCATCAAGCTGGTCTCCCCAGAGGGACAGCCCCGGGCGGTGACTGACCTGAAGGTGGGAGATGAGGTGCTGGTCCATCTGGAGGAGGGAGCCCGGCACTTCGGGATGAAGATCGAGGAGAGCATTGTGGAAAAGTGAGCGCAAGGATGGTCGGGAGAGCATAAGGCCGGAGGCTTCATGGGGATGATGGGCCGATCCGCGGTGGTGGCGGTGCTGGGAGAGGATGCAGCAAGACTGATTCCTCTGGCGGATAAAGCAGACCTGATTGAGCTGCGCCTGGATCATATCACCTCTTCGGATCCCCTGGATGCTCTGATAGCATTGCGAAAGGCCACGGCCAAGCCCATAATTGCCACGGCCCGCCACAGAAGCGAAGGGGGCTTATTTCATAAAGGGGAAGAGGAGAGAGCGGATCTGCTGATCAAAGCCGCCGACTATGCCGATTATGTGGACGTAGAGCTGCAGGCAGAGATAAGAGAGGAGGTTATATCCGGAATAAGAAAGCCGACCATCCTATCCTATCACAACTTCGAGGCAATGCCGGATAACTCGGAGCTGTCCCGGATCTTCAGCCGAATGAAGCAGGCAGGGGCGGCCATATCCAAGATCGCCGTAACCCCGCAGGAAAATAGAGATAACCTGAGGATTCTGCAGTTTCTTCTGGATGCAGATCTGCCTCTGTGCATTATCGCCATGGGCCATCTGGGAAGGCATATGCGCGTCCTGGCTCCTTTTTACGGCTCGGCGCTGACATATGGTTATGTCTCGGAGAGCACCGCCCCGGGACAGATGAGCTTAGACGATCTCTGTCAGGCCATCAGACTCCTGAAATGAGGATATGCCAGCAAAGTGATTAGTTGACCTTTTCCTGGGCCGGCATCCAAGACTGCACCTCCCTCTATTCCGCCTGCAAAGTCCCTCGCATTGCCAGAGCGACGACAACTTTTATCTCCCCATCCATATCTGCTAATGGGCTGGTGAATGCAATTGAGTGAGTTAAGAGAATTGGTTGTAAATAAAGAAGACTATCTGGCGTTCCTCTCCCAGCGTCTGCGCCTGAAGGGCTCATGCCAGCGTGAGATTGAAGACGTCAGCTTTCCCTTTCTCTTTGCTTCGGGAAGCGAGATGCTCAGAACCTATATCCTGGGGCAGTCCGACTTCACAGCCACCCTGCCGGACAGATACAAGCTGCCGGACCGGGGATTCATCTGGTATCTCTTCTCCCAGTCGGTAAGAGAGATTTCAGTTATGCCGGACAGGGTAATGATAAAGTACGAGCTCAAGGACGAGTACAGAAAGCCCTTCAAGCAGTTTTATCTTTAGATGCCGACCAGCTTCCCGTGACTCTTCCCTCCAGGGCGAGCCTTCCCAGGCAGGCCTCCACCTCCCCGGCCAGGGGGGCGGGCAGTTCGCCCCATAAGGGCGTTCCTGGCAAGGGGGTAAAGCGATGCGCCCGCACCTTTCCCTTTTTTGCCACTATCCATCGAACCAGATCCAGAGTCTGGCGCTGCTCTTCCTCCGACTCCTGCGGCAGGCCGAAGATGAAGTCCACCTGTGGCGTCAAGCCGAACTCCAGGGCCAGATCGCATGCCGCCTCGATCTCCTCCCGCCCGTGGCCCCGGCCTATGCGGCAAAGCACAGTCGGGCTTCCGGACTGCCCCCCCAAACTGAGACTCTTATTGGCGCAATACCTGGTAATGAGTTCAAGCGCTTTTTCCGTCAGGAAATCCGGCCGCACCTCGGAGGGAAATGTGCCGAAGTAAATGGGCTTTTTCTGCTCCCAGAGGGCTAGCAGCAGCGCCTCGACCTTCTCCATCCGGGGCCGACGGCCATCGGAGCCGTAAGCCAGGGCATTGGGAGAGGTGAAGCGGATGTCCTTGTGGCGGCGGGCATACCTCTCTATGACCTCAATGGAGCGATGGCGCATGCAAAAGCCGAAGAGGCGAGGGGTCTGGCAGTAGGTGCAGCCCCAGGGACAGCCGCGGGATATCTCGATTGGTGCCAGGATGCGGGAGAAGGGTGGATAGAGGTCCAGGTCAACCGGCTCCCTGTTGCCAGTGAAGAGCACCCGGCCCTGTCTCTTGAAGGCTATGCCCTTGACTGCGGCAGGATCGCTGCCTCTCCCCAGGGCCCGGATCAGCTGGGGAAGACTCTCTTCACCCTCTCCTATGACCACGAAGTCGAAGTGCTGCAGGGCCTCCTCTGGCAGGGCGGAGGGATGAGGGCCGCCGGCTATATAGACCGCTTGGGCCGCTCCAAAGGCCCGGGCTCGGTCCACCTCAGCATAGACCTCTTTTGCCTGGGCCGTGGCAAAGCTGTAGAGCATGATGCCGTCTTTGGGCTGGCGGGCGAGGTCTGCCTCCACCAGAGGCAGAAGGGCGGCTATGCTGTAGGAGTTCTTGGGGTGGTAGCGAAACCATACGGGAAAATGGATCAAGGAAGAATCTCCAGGCGTCCTTTAGATCCATTCTCCATTTGAAGCTATTGAGTCTTACTTCAAGACGATCTTCACATTGATCTCATGGGCTTATTAGTGCCGACTAAAGGCGGTTTCCTAAAGCCTCCCCTTGCTCGATGCTTCTGCAAGCGCAGGTATATATAAATTTATTTATTATAATATCTCTTAGCTCCTCTTTTATTTTGCTCTTCGATCCATATAGCCATAAATTGATATGGGTTTGCAGGTCCAGGCTGCCATCCCCATCGACATCCTCTTCTGGTATGCATCTATCGCCGGTCCATCCACCGGCATTTATTGCATCATAGTAAGAGCTCCTGAACCTGACAAAGCCTTTCTGCCAGCTAAAATTGCTCTCTGTTTCGTCCATGCCATCTGCAATGCGGTCCAATGCAAACTCATGCCTCTCGCAGATCCCCGCCGGCTGAAGGGCAAACTGGCCGAAGAAGCCTCTGCCATCCGACCAGGCCCCCTTGCCGTATTCGATATCAATCTCGTGATTGGCATCCAGATAATTAAAGAGCCCCAAGACCTCATTCTCTATCAGAATATCCCTGAGACGACCAGTAACCAAAAAGGTATAATCTCCGTATCCCAAGGGATTGACGGCGACAACCTCAGGGCAATACCATTTATTGTCCCTTTCATCTCTGGTGATCCTCAGATGGAGTCTTCCGAGTTCATCCACCCAGACATTTCTAATGCTTTTGCTCCAATAATTGTCATCTGGCCCTTCTGCCCTGCCTATTGAATCTCTTACATGCCATTCGAGGCCCGAAAATCGGATCCTGCGTCCTTCGCTATAGGGAAACAGGGAAATCCTTCCATGCCAATTTCCATATTCATCCGTGGCAATTTTAGCTATGCCTCTGCCATCGCCATAGCCATCCAGAGCGGAGGCATAGCCGTCTGCGGAGCACTTTAATGTATAATGTGTCAGAGGACGGGCGCCATCCGCAGAGAACGCCCCCTCAAGAGAGTGGCTTTTAAAATTCAGCTCTGGAACCTCTAAATGCACATATATATTTTTTATAATTTTATTACTAAATCCATCAATTATTTTTAATAAGATCTTTCCCCGCTCCGCGTTCTCAATGCTCTTGAATGGGCAGTGGCTATTCGGTCCATAGATCTCATTGTCCCTTGAACAGGTCTTGCCCTCGTTTGCAGAAGGAAGAGCTTTCGGTCTATTTTTCGGCAGGCTTTTAATCCTGTGGCAATCTTCGCCGCTCATCGCTTAATGCTCCTCAATAAGATTCGTCTCCCGCCCCAACCGGCAAAGCCCTTCGACCAATGCATACGCCCTCTAACGGATTCGATCCTCTCTGACGCGAAAAACCTTTTGGCTGCTGCTAAAATGGAGCTTGAAGGCCAAGTTGAGGAGAATGGAAGGAGCAAACCGGCTTCAGGATATGGCTCGTTCCGATTGCATCGTGCTGCTTGGCAGAATTTTGATCTTTCCTATCTTTCGATTATTTTGTCCAGATGATGCGGGATAATCGGATGAATCAGTATAGCTGCGGCTTTTCTCTCCTCGCAAAAGGACAACCTGTCCACCCCCAGAAGGAAAGATACTTCAGGAATAAACAAGAGATATCCTTTAGGTGATATCGATGAAAAAGCTGAACCGAAAGGATGTCAAGATCCTGAGAAAGCTCGCGCCTTGCCAGGAGCCGGAGGACTCCAGCAGCCTTCTCGCATCCATCTCCAGCTACTACATAACTGACAGGGAGGACTTTCAGTCCCGGCTGGAGAAGCTGTCGGACAAAGAACTGAAGTACCTGGCAGAGAGGGCTATGGACGGCTCGGAGTGCCTGCTGTGCATGGCGCCGCAATGTGCTGAGACCTTTCTCAGCGCAGTGGAGAAAAGGCTTTCCAGAGAGACTGGGGGAAGGTTGAGGGAGATCTTTGAGAGTTCAACCACGGGGGGGCAGGGATAAGCCTCTAGTTTTTCTGGCAGCATGATAGCGATTCGAGACAGAAGGCAACCGAGGTCCAGCATTGCCATGCGTCGAGCAGAGCGATCTCATTGAGAAGCACAGCCACCCCAACTTTCATCCTGCTTTTCTGAGAGGATCATTGATGGCCTAGTTCATATAACATCAGTTGAATGCAGAAAGAGTTATATACTACTACGAATACCAGGCTTCTATCAGGCAATATCATGCCTAGTGGCGGCTCAGGAGCTATCCCCTCAGCTATCCCTTCATTGCTGAGCCGTCTGCTGCTTCTAGCTATTAGATTAGATCAGGACAACAGTCTCCTCCGGCACGGATGTATGGGGGGTGATCTATGACCGGAGAAGACCATTGCTTTGCTGCTGTCTGATTCGCATCTTCTCCCTTCTGGGAAAGAGCTCTATATATAAGGCTAAATTCCCAACAAGTTAAATGCCAGACAATCTTTAATTACTGTGAAAGTATATAAATCTTATGGCTCGATGCATTGGTCCTATAAATCGATATATAATTGTTTAAAGAAATATTAATCCGGGCCTTGAAATATATTATAAATTAATATAGATGGGGCACTCATCCGTTCCTAACGCCCTGACTCCATCTGAGCCATTTGAAGAGATGGACCAAGGACGAGTGCATCTGTGATTGGTTGATTGGCGGTTATCTCAGACTATTCATTTCGCTCATAGCCTCGATCTTATCCATTATCTACTCCCGCAAGTTCAAAAAAATTTTCTCCACTTCTTTTGCATTACATCATCTTCCTGGCTCGTTCTCGGAATGGATGATAACTCATTTATTCAATGGACGGATAAGATAGATAGGGGATTTCCTTAGTTCATGATCCAATAGAAGCGGGTGAGAAGAGAGATGAAACTTTGTGGAAGATCTGCTGGATTGTCGCTGTCCGCAGCCCTTTTTCTGCTGATACAGAGCCTTGCAGTTGCAGATGGGTACTGGATGCTTGATGGCGTTTCAAGAGGCTATGGAGGCAGGGATGATGTATCAACTACATGGGATAATGCTTCTGATACTGCCCTTATGGGACAGTCAGCCTGGAAATGGCCCTCAATGGATCAGCCGGCAGTACTTGTGTCCAGATTTGCCTGGAGCGGCATCCCGACAGTGATGGAGCCTGGAGAAGGATATGATTTGACCGTATTCCTGGATCAATTAGAAAATAATTATGGCGGCAGCAGCATTGTGATATATCCGGGACGGCTCCATAATATCCATGACCTGAATTACATGAACATGTCCGGGGTGGCCGATGGTCCGCGAGTGCATTTTGGAGCCGGGGCGGGATTGGCGGGCAACAATACAGCGGCGATTTATCCTGAAGATCACCAGCCGGCTGACCCGCCCTATTATGCGTTACTGATATACTGCTGGCTGTACCAGGATTGGCATGCCGTACAATACCGGTATAAATGGATGGAAGGAGATGCCTCGTCGGCCAATGAGCCGCCGACAATACTGATCGACAGCCTTGATCAGGGCTTTATGTCGGATGTCCCAGCGGGCGATCCAATCTGATCCGTTTTAGGGGCAGCTCCCTTGAGAGCACAAAAGCAGGCAAGATCTATGGCTATGCCCTAGAGGTCCCTGCTCCATCTTTTCTTGGCATTCGAGCGCCTTCTTCTGGCTCTCCCAGCCTCTCTCAAAGTTTGATATTCTCCCCTCGGCAATGGCGAGCGTGTCCATGCCCAACCATCGGTTTTTTCCCCGGACAGGAGAGATTGGCTAAAGGCCTTTGATCTGGTCCTCATCCTCTTGCTGTGCTATTTATCTGGCCTCTTGTGGACGGCCTGGTCCTTGGATTTGTTTTCGTCTAGTGAGTCGTCCGGTTCGGGACCAATTCCGCCGCAGAAGCCGTATGGGATCTCTCGCGGCCATGGTATGCATTATGGTGCCCTTCTCCGCCATATTTGCCACGGGATTGGCTGAGACTTATCCACTGGCTGCAGGGCCATCGGAAGAAGATAATCTCTGCTCATTGAGTTCATCCACTGGATTCGCATCCCAGATCTCCTTCTGGACGAGATCTCCCGCAGCATGGCTGATCTGATGGGGATGGGAATCAATCTCCTGGCCGGCCTGCCCTTCTTCCAGCTCGGCTCGTTCCCTTGGGGATGATCAACATCATGATTGCTTTCGTTGTCTGCTGTTTTTTTTGCTGCTGGATGGAGACCGCCTGGTGCAAGTGGCCAGAGAGATGTTGATTCTCAAGGAGGAAAGCTTCGAGATGCTCTGCCTGAGCAGAATAGATGGCATTTTATGCGGGATCTACATCGGCAGCATCTATACCGTCATTGCGGGAGGGATCACTTCGGAGGCCATATTCTAACCAATACTCCATTCCCCGGCCCCTGGCTATGGCCAGCATAGTCTTCCTGGCGGAATTGGCTCGATTTCTCACCTGGCTGATTTTCATTCCCACGGCTGTGAGCCGCTACATCGAATCAGGTCCCCTGGATGCAGCTCTCTCCTTCCCTGGTCGCATCCATCCTGGTCCATGTGGCGGATTTCTTCATCCGGGCTTACATAGCTATGCCAAGTCCACTCTACACCCATTGCTGGTGCTGCTGGCTTTTCTGGGCTGCGGCCTGGGGTCAGAAGTAGCGGGATTTTTCCTGGCGCCGGCAATGGTGGGAGTGGTAACAGGCATATATCGAGAGATCGGCGAGGATTGGATGCGCCTCTGAATCAGGCCTCTTTCCAATAACAGTCCATCGGCTATTGTCCATCAGATATATATCCACATTCCATCATTGCCTGGTTGGGAGGAATAATATGAAGTATGTAGGAGTAATCTTTGCCGCAGCAATGATGTTGCTGCTGGCCATGAACTCTGCAAGTGCAGAGGACGTCTCTGGCAATGTCTCAGAGATAGCGCAGCATGCGGAACAGACCGCAAAGCAAGCCAGTGAGGCTACAGCGCAGGTTGAGGCCGCAGCCCAGCAGGTAAAGAATTTAACCAATGCCACTCCCGGAGCGGAGAAGATAGCTGAGGCGGCCAAGACAGTGGAAGAGAAGGCCGAGGCAGCAGGAGAGACCGCTGCCAAGGCAGAAGAGGCGGCCAAAAAAGCTGCAGAAGCTGCTGAGAAGCTGCCGGCATCAACACCGGGATTCGGTTTTGTGGCTGCAGCGCTGGGAATCCTGAGCCTGGCATTCATATCGCTTGGAAGGAGAATCTGAACCGCAATAAGATAAGATCAAATATTTTAAATATAATTCTTTTTTGAGAGAAGCTATCTCAATCATCTCCGAGATTTGCCTCTATCCACCCTTCCCATGACATTTCTTGTACTTCAGTCCGCTGCCGCAGGGACAGGGATCATTTCTTCCCGGCTTGAAGATCACCTGGGGGATCTGCCCATTTTTGGTGTATTTCA
>Ga0116172_10004727_pt1 | contig 10985 bp, 9 predicted proteins | sample AD_UKC083_MetaG_FD_89799 | JGI IMG/M metagenome (GOLD analysis project Ga0116172, IMG submission 89799) | Active sludge microbial communities of municipal wastewater-treating anaerobic digesters from USA - AD_UKC083_MetaG | ecosystem: Engineered > Bioreactor > Anaerobic > Digestate | place: USA...
ATCAGGAAAGAAAAGATTAGCGCTGCCTCTCCCGTCCTTTTCTTTAGGGCGCAATGAAAACCGATTCCGGTTGGCTCACAGCAGTCTGTTCCGTCAAGGCGTTAACCGCGCCACGGCGGCATTCATGTGTGAAAACCCGCAGGCAGCTTTTCCCATGGATACGGACATCCAAGGGGACTTCCCGACAGCTTTTTATATAAAAAGGCATAAACGCGTCATCCATCCAAAAGCGAATCGGGGCACGGTACAATTCAAAATGAAACATGATGTCAGGGTCTTTTAACGCGCGGGACAGACGGCACAAATCAAAGCCCTCGCGCCAGAAACGTCTGCGCTCTTCTTCGAATTGCGCTTCACGCCAGATAAATGCATGCACACCGGGTAACGTGAGCGCCGCGGACCCATTTCTCAAAATGCGTTTTAAAAATACAATATCCGCAGCCCGGGATACTTCATAACTTTCATTAAAGCCTCCCCCTTCGATGAAAAAGTCATGGGGCAGACTGCAATGTCGGCTGGACCAGTACAAGGGGGAATCCGGCCGGTCGGCTGCCAGAAGGTCTTTGTCGTGCCGCATGAACCAGCGGGTCAAACTGCCGGCAGGAAGCGATTTGCTCCTTTCTACTGCACCCTGGACAATTGCACGGACCGGGTGTTTCCTGTGCAGGTCGAGGTGAGAGGAAAGCAGTCGGGGGCCCGCAAGCAAATCCTGGTCAAGGAAAAGAAGCCATTCCCCCCGGGCGCTGAAAGCACCCACATTCCGGGCATGCACTTCGCTGGACGCAGGCGCATATAGACATTTTACCGGCATGGGCGCTCCTGCCGCGTAATGCTCCACCACGGCAAGCTGTTCCCTGGTAGAATGCCCGTAAAGTACAAATATAACTTCATAACAAGCCGCAGGTAAAGTTTGTTTCGCCAGGCAGGTGAGAATGGCGGGCAATGCCCTGGTCCTGTTCTCTAAAGCAATTATTACGGTAATATCGGTTTTAAGCATATCCTGTCCCGAAGGCTATGGAACCTCTTCCGGGAATCTCTGCCCGAAAGTGTCCTGTGGAAGGTGCTTCAAATCTTATCACACATGCTTATGGTATCATAAGTGGACATGAAAACAAACAGGACAATTCGTTTTACCAGGGGCAGTAGTCGGTACGGACATTTAAAGCAATGCGTCGGGAAAAGTAACCCCATAGCGGTCTGTTATGATGGACCACAAGGAGAACTCTGGCGCCATTTAAATACTGTCCTCATGAATCAATCTTAATACACTCAGATAATCTCCAAACCGGAAAAAAATAATCATGGCCCTTCTTTCAACGTTTATCGCCAGTCAGCGTTACGCGGAAGTAACACCATACATTAAAGTGAATGTTCTGGAACTTGGCTGTCAAAATTCTCTTCTTTTAGGCAATTCTAATTACAATATCAGCAAGTATTATGGCGTTGAGAAATCGACAAATCTAGTGAATAAATTAACAAAACAATATCCCGACGCCACATTTCTTCAGCGTGATTTGGACCGGGACACGCTTGGACTGGACAATATTTTCGACTGTGTGCTGATGGTTGCGCTGATTGAGCATCTCTATAATCAAAAATTCGTTTTTGAAGGGGTAGCACGTGCCTTGAAATCTGGTGGTATTGCTGCAATACCACACCGACGATGTTGGGAAATGATATTATATTGCCTTTGGGGGCCTCCATTGGGCTTTTTAGCAAGGCTGCTGTTGAACAACATATTGTCGTATACAACCGGACGCGATTCAGAAATATTGCCAAGACAGCGGGCTTAACCTTAAAACATCACCATTATTTTCAAATGTTTTGCAATCAGATCGCCATTTTAGAAAAGCCGTAGACAAAACCTGATTGTATTAGTGTGTTTTTCCCGGCTGATATTGACACGTGAAACAGCTTTATCATCGTGTCGGGAAAACAAATTCATAGGGCCATAAGGCCGCGTCGTGGTTTGATTCCGTTTGTTTTAAGACTTTGTAATACTATATGCTTCACCCCCGGTAAGGTCTGGCGTACCTACAAAAAGAAACCTATTCGAAACAGGCAAAAAGGAAACCAAGAATCATGGGCGTATTAACCGAGATGGTAAAAGACTATTTTGAAGCGAATGACTGGACTTATGAATGCAGTCCGACGGAAGAGGGACTGTTTCTGGCGGAGATCGGAACGGAAAATACAGAATTTGATGTTGTAATCCATGCGGATGATGATATAAACCAGATCACTTGTTTTTGTATACATCAGGATACGGTTCCTGAAGAAAAACTGAACGCTGTGGCCGAATATATGATACGCGTCAATTTCAGTAATGTGCTCATTGCTTATGACATGGATTTTGACGACGGTGAAGTACGCATGCGCGCAAGTATGAATCTCGCGGATATGAAACCCACCCCCGATATGCTTGATACCCTGATACAGAGCACCATTTCGTTGGCGGACATTTACTATCCCGGTTTGATAGCGGTAATGGAGGAGGAATCCAGCCCGGAAGAGGCTCTTAATGAATGTATCAGTAAGATGGGAGATATGGTTGCCGAAGACGAGGAGTAAGATTTCGTTGTTTGTGCAAACATACCTCGGAAGGCGTTTATTTGGCACCTGTTCTATCTGTTTCTTTGCATGTGCTTCCATCCCCTTTGCAACACATTAAGGTTCCATCAGTGCCCGTTACGGGCCCTTTGCATCCCTGCTTTCTGAATCCAAGGCGCTTGCCGGCCAGAAGATGCGCGACCGTCCACAGTATCAACACGCATGACAGGAATATGAAGGCAGTCGCTATGGTGAGTACTACGGAGTACATGAGTTCCGGAACCTGTTTCAGGTCAAAGATACGGCGTGGACATCCATTTCCGTTCAATGAAATCCAATGCGCCACACAATAGTATTTATAGAATATCATCTTTCCGCTGGCAAAGAAAAAGAAAACTTTATAAAGGTGCTGTCGGGCGCAGAGGGATTCGTACGTAAACAGGGAGTAACAGGAGACTGAGACGGAAATGCTGCGCCTGCAGCTGATGCGCAATCATGTAGTCCCAGATGTATCAGGACGCCAAAGCCCCTTGTCGTACAACGGCGGAACCTGTATGTATCGTTAATCTATTCAGTTTTCACATACGGAAATGTTTTTCACCCTGCCATTGGGGTTGGTTCTGAATACTACCGTCATGCCTGCCACGGCCGGGAGCGGTTGGTTCCGGATGCGGCGGTAATTGCGATATCGGCGTCTCTGGCGATTTGAAAATCAAACATGCCGACGCAGATAAAATCCGCCCCGTTATCAAAGGCATAGCTGAAACCCTTTTCTGGTGGGATCGCGCCAGCGGCAAGTACCTTAAATGCTATCCATGGTTTTTTGACCCCCTTCATGTATTCAATCGTAGTGGCAGGGTCAACACACCAGAAATTGTCGTAAGGGTTTCGGATTACTTCATCCGTCTGACCGGGCTTTCGTGCTGACCAGTATTCTTCGGAATGCAGTGTTTTTACATAGAAGTCCGGACTGATGCCGGCTTCTTCGCAGGCTGTGATTACCTTCAATGAATGACCACCAACGCCTGCAGGTAAACCACAAGCCTGAATGAAGTGTACTGTTTCGGCCACAAGTTCCAAGTCGCCATCCGCCACCAGTCTGTCCCCGACGGCCCCTTGTATATAGGCCATAGTTGCTCCGTTGTCTACGGCTGATTGCACACCGGTTTTGTAATCTCCAGGTTCGGGGTGCACTTCCGATATCCACTGGATTTTGCCGCCCTTTTCGTTCCAGTAGCGGTTAATGATATCACCGGATACAGGGTTCGTCAGAATTGTGTTGATTCCATATTGTTCGCATAGGTGCAGTGTTTCCAGTATCTTATCGTCCGTATTGTAGGATTTGAATAACTGTGATACATATAGGAGGTCCCTGCTGTGCGCCCATCCGCCAATAAGATTGCCGCCGCAGATAAGACGGCTGATGGAAATATCTTTGATTTTACCTTTAGGCATGGGGGTTAATGCCAAATCGGGTAAACCGGGGTTTTCTCCAGACTGTCCCATATGGGAGAGCAAAATTTCTTCTTCCATTCCGAACGTGCCGGCAGCCGCAGCCGCTGCACCTTTCAAAAAAGTACGCCTGCCTATTTCGTTTTTCATAATGTTGGCTCCTTAAAAACAGGTTGAGGCTTGCGGCAACGTATTCCCGGGAAAGGATATTATCTCTGCTATTGTATTATGAACAACTATCCCTGCCCTGGTGCAGGGTTTACTTTTCTTTCCTGTCCCGAAGTGCCTGCGCGTATTCCAATTCACGTATACGTGTGCGGATGTCCTCCAGCAACTGCCGGTTAACGCCGATAAGATCCGCGATAAGGCCTGTGATGACCAGGGCCATGCCGCCTCCAAGCATCAGGGCACTGAACAACAGAGACTGAATATGTCCCCTGCCCTCTCCAATGGAAAAGAAATACAGGAAGCGGACCGTTGGTAAGGTGCCGATGAAGAAAATAATGACGCCCGGGATGGCGAAAAAACGGAAGGGCCGGTAAGTCATAAAAATCCGGGTAACGGTAAACAAGGATCGGCGGATATATCCGGGGATGCTGTGGATCAGCCGTGAGGGGCGCAAATCCCTGTTTGTGCGTATGGGCACCGATATGATAGGGATATTCTTTCGGCCAGCCTGGATAATGGTTTCCAGGGTGTAGGTATAGCTATCAAAAACGTTGATTCTCAGAGCGGCTTCGCGGCTCATGGCGCGAAAACCGCTTGGCGCGTCCGCAATTTGCGTGCCGCTGGCCATGCGCACCACCTTGGAACCAATCTTCTGCAACAGTTTCTTGGTAAGAGACCAGTGCTTGATATTTGCTATGGGACGTGCGCCCACCACGATTTCCGCTTCTCCGCGCAGAATGGGCTTGATGAGAGTCTCGATATCATCCGCATTATACTGATTGTCGGCGTCCGTATTAACAATGATATCCGCCCCGTGCTGGATACAGGCATCAAGTCCGCACATGAACGCCTTTGCGAGGCCGCGGTTTCTGCGGACGCTGACGACCTTGTGTACCCCGTGTTCCCTTGCCACTTTTACCGTCTTATCCGTGGACCCGTCGTCAATGATGAGATATTCAATAAGGTCGATCCCCTCAATTTCCCGAGGCAAGGCGTCCAGGGTAATGCCGATGGTTGCCTCTTCATTAAAGCACGGGATTTGTATGATCAGTTTCATAATGTTCTTTTGTACCGCAGGAATACCGACCATGAACTTACTTCTTGTATTTTACTCTAACAAGGGTGGGAAAGCCAGTCCTTCAGGTTTTATACCGTCTGGGGTCGATATCGTATCTGTTCACCCGTAGCCCCATCAGGCGTTCGCTGATGCCGAGTTGGCGCGCCGCTTTGGCCTTGTTGCCCCGGGCATCCTTCAATGCTTCGATCAGCATCTCCCGCTCAACGCGGGCCAATGTTTCTTCCAGCGTTCCCTTGATAATGGTATTGGATGCCTCCGAGGTTTGTAGCGTGGGCGGCAGGTGGTGTCCGTGTACGACGTCATCGTTGGTAAGCAGGACGGCGCGCTCAATGCAGTTTTCCAGTTCCCGCACATTGCCGGGCCAGTGATAACTCATGAGCATATCAATGGCGGGCGTGGATATGCGGCGCACATATTTGTTGTTCTCGCGGCCATGCTTCTCCACAAAGAAATTGGCCAGTTCCAGAATATCTGTGCGCCGCTCACGAAGGGGCGGCACCACCACAGGAAAAACATTGAGCCGGTAATAGAGGTCGGGCCGGAATTTTTCGGAGCGCATCAGCGCCTCCAGGTCGCGGTTCGTGGCGGCGATCACACGGACGTTTACCTTGATGGTTTCATTGCCTCCAACACGTTCGAACTCGCGTTCCTGCAATACCCGTAACAATCGTATTTGTACCTGAGGGGATATATCCCCGATTTCATCAAGGAAAATAGTGCCCTGGTGCGCAAGTTCGAAGCGGCCTTTACGTTCGCTGGCCGCACCGGTGAAGGCCCCCTTTTCATGGCCGAAGAGTTCGCTTTCGATGATACCTTCCGGAAGGGCGGCACAATTCACACGAATGAAAGGTTTTGCGGCACGGTCACTGTTATAATGGATGGACTGGGCAACCAGCTCCTTGCCCACGCCGCTTTCTCCCCGGATAAGCACGGTCGTATCGCCTTTAGCCACTTTTGAGATCAGGTCGAAAACGGATTGGATGGCTTTAGAATGCCCGATAATATTAGCCGGCTGAAATTTCTTGCGCAACGCCTCCTGCAACCGGCTGTTTTCCTCCAGCAGTTTGTCATATTCTTCCTGTTGACATTGGCGCAAGCGTACGGCCCGCGCGATCATGGATGCGATGATTGCCATGAGCCGCAAGTCCTCGCCGAGGGATATCTCCTCTCCGAAAATACGGTCGGCACTCAGGGCCCCGATTATGGCGGAATCCATCTTGATGGGAACGCAGATATAGGAAATTCTCTCCCGATCTATGTTCTTGCGTGCATGGGTCCGGTTCAGAAAAATAGGTTCCTCTGAAATGCTGGGGATAATAACGGGAAGCCCCGTTTGCACTACTTTGCCGATAACACCCTCGCCCAAACGGTACCGCCCCCGCTGCAATTGCGCGGGAGAGAGCCCATGAGCCGCGCATATCGTTATTTCATTCAGCTCCCGGTTCAGCAAGGAAATCGTTCCACGGAGCATGCCTGTATGTTTCGAAATGGCGCGCAGAATCGGGACCAACTCATCCCGTAAATCAAAACTGCGGTCGAGCAGCTCACTGATTTCGTAGAGCAGGGTAAGCTCCGTCACTTCCCTTCGAATTTGACTGCTGTCCTGTATCATATTCACTTTTTCATTTCTGTAATCAGATACGCGCTGACGGCATCTCCCGGCACACTCCTTCTTTGCGACTTACACCGTCCTTCCACGTACCGTTATCCCTGTTTCCCGGTAACGCTAACGTTTAGCAACGCCGTTTCCGGTCTGCCGGGAAAAAACGAAATGATCCTGTCCGGCCCATGATAGAATGCCTGTCACGGCTCTGAATTACTTATTCTGTGCCCGTTTTTAGCAGGTCCCTTTCAGGACTCCTCCGTATCCCAACGACGCTGCGGATGGTGGTTGATTGAGAAAGGGCCTTTTTCGGCTGTCGGTACTATTAGACCTAGGGCTTGGGTATTTTGACCTCAGTACCCATTACAAGAATGTCCGGATTTGTCAAGGCATTCGCTTCCACAAGTTGCTTGACTGTAACACCATATCGAACCGCAATTCTGTTTAAAGTATCACCAGGTCCCACCACATGAACAGCGGGTTTTGTAGCATCCACCCCGCCGGAGGGCGCTGGTGGTATTGATACTTCCGGGGCAATAGTCTCTTGACTCGGTGCCGGGGAACTGGCGGTGTCCACAGAGGGAAGCCGGGGAATGTCTCGCGGCTCAGGTATGTTCTCAAGCACACCGGGTTCCAAAACCGGAGATGGGCTGACCGGAATTACAGTGTCCGTCATTTCCGGTGTCAAGGGTGTATTTTGACGAGTATCTCTGTTTGTTCCCGCCGGCACCAGTGGCGGTACAGATTGAACCGGTTTATCAGGCTTGTTTACTGTGGAAAGGTCGGATGAAGGGGTATCCAGTGGCAGTGTTTCGGGCAATACTTCGGCATCCAGTAGCGTTTCCCGTGAAGAATCCTGACCAACGTTCGAAATCAGTGGTTTTTCTATCGTTACGTCATCAATGCTCGTTGCCGCTCCGGGCGCCTCCACAGGCGTCGCCGATACTTCGTTGGACAGGTCCGATTCCCCGGCGGGAGAAGGCGCATTTTGAACGGGCGCCGGTACCGGCCCGCCTTCCGCCGGGGCTTCCGTTTGCTTGATTCCGGCGGGGTCCTTTTTCCCTTCTGGAGAATCCGCTTCCTTCCCGGAGGGATAAACATCAAGATTGGCGCCGAACTTGATGTTGGCATCTTGCATTTTATTCCATCCCATAATGTCCTTAACGGTAACGCCATATTTATTTGCGATTGCGGTCAGTGTCTCCCCCTGCTTTATGGTATGAACCACTTTTCTTGTATTCAGAGGAGGGGTTACTGTCTCCATGGGAGAAGATTCTGTTTTTTGCTCCGGTTTTAAGGTTTCTTTCGGTTTCATCGCGGCAGCGGGAGCAGGCACTTCGGTTTCATCCGAAGGCTTTTCGACTTGTTGCGCCGGCGCTGAAGGGGGAACGGCTTCGGTTTCCTTTGCGGGAGCGGCATCAACCACTGATGCCCCTTCTCCTTCTCCTTCAATCTCCCCCTCCGCGGGAATGGGGGCCGGAAGCGCCTCCGGCGCCTTCTGGCCCATGGCGCGGGCAACTTTTTCCCGGCAGAGATCAAGCCGCCGCCTGGACAACTCAAGTTCTTCTTGTTTGAGGGTCCCCTCGCTTACCGCCTGTTTAATGGCCTGTATAATTTCCGCCATCTCGCCGGCGGAGATGGAGGAGATTAGTACGGTGTCACAACCTGCGGCGAGCGCAGCCACAACGTTTTGTCCGGTCGTATTCTTTGACCATGAAGCAATGGCGCTCATATCATCGGCAATCAGTACGCCTTCATACCCGGAGCGTTTACGCAGCATCTCCTGGACCAGGGCCGGCATCAGCGATGTGGGGCGTCCAGGCGCTTCCGTATCCAAAATGGGAATGGAGGCACCCGCTATCAATATACCCGAAACACCATGAGCCGCAGCCTCGGTAAACACCTGTATGGTCGCTGTCAAATTGTCGGCACTATCTTCCTTAATGGTAGGAATGCCGCCTTCTGTGAGCAGGGCGGAACCGATGCCGGGATAATGCCGGGCGACCGCAAGCACACCCTTTTCCTGCAGTCCATCAATATAGGCTATTCCCGCCCTGGCAACAGATTCCGGAGTCGTTCCCAAATAATAGGGGCGTTCTGAAAGCTGACGTTCCTTCTCATCGAAAACATCCAGTACAGGCGCCAGAAGCATTCCTACGCCTAATTTCTGCGCATAGGCCGCGGTTTGTTCACCCACTTGCCGAATAGCGTCCAAGGTTTCCAGACCGGCTATCTCTTCATAAGAAAGCGCTTCCGGCATCTGCAGCACGTTTCGGCTTTGTCCTCCATCCTGGGCCGCCAGGATAAGGGGCCCGGAGGCGGGCCTTGTATCCAGCGCTGCCAACGTGGTTATTTGACCGACCAGCCTGGTGATTTGTGCTTCATTGACCGTATTGGGTGAGCGCAACCATATGCCGCCCGGTTTATTGCGGTTTAGCAGGTCGGCGCTATCCGGGTCCAGGCCGGTGCCCGGTATGCCCACAATCAAATGCCTTGCCGGCCAAACCTCTTCCAGATTAGCCGGTTGCACTGTGATGTCCAGCTCCGGAACAGTCGCCTCCGGCGTCCCGGAAGCGGGAGGCAACGGTGTCGCCGTTTCCAGTGCCGTGGATTCCGTTGCAGGGACTTCCGTATTCTCCTGTCTCAGTTCAAACCACGCGTAGCGCAAAATGAACCCGACAACAACCCCAAGCAGAAAGGTAGCTATCAAGGATGCGGAGGGACTGGTATACCAGGATTTGGTCTTCATATCTTTTCTTCGAACATAAGGTGACGGGGTGTCTCCCCCATACCAGGAGTCTTTACTCATCGTTTTTTTCCTATACATTTCCGTAAGAAACTAGACGGCTTGTTTCTTGGCGCCAATACCATACCTTTTTCATTGAACACAGTAAAGTGCTATTGCATCCTATTGTAGCGTATCCCGACCCTCGGACGCATCTCCCCCGCGCAAAATATCCAAAATTTCCCGCTGGTACAGGAGACGCAAAATCTTGTTGCCTTCAGGATTGAGATGACAATGGTCATTAAACAGGGTTTGCCCGGGAACGCCGTTGGGTTCGGCCGAAACGATGGCCCCTTCCACGTCGGCAAGATGCACCTTGTGTTTACGGGCCACCTCGCGGATAATTTCGTTTTCGGCATCCGATGACTGGTGTCTGGGTGAGGCATTTCGCAGCAGTTCCCGGCCTCGTCGCAGTCCGGCATCGTATTGTCCCTTCTCGAACATGTCGATGACTTCCTCATACAAAGTCCCGTCCGCTCCCGGCAGATTGGGCCGGAAAAGATTTGACGGAACGGTTCCCAGTACCAGCGGGATTCCGTGGCTCGCGAATAATGCCGCCATGGATTCCAGGTTTTTCTTGAATGCGTTCATTCGCCCGCGAACTTCATCGGGAGTAAACGTGTGCAGCCAGGCCTTGGATGAATCCGGAATGGAGTCGGCCAGAGTTCTCAAGTCGCTGGCCTCCTGAAGTGTGGCGATTCGGCGGCGTGCCCAAAAATCACGTATCAGTCGAAACAGCGCCGACTTGCCCAGAAGACGCTGGGCGGGGGTGTATTGCCGGTTGGCGAGGTGCATCTGCTGCACCTCCTCAAATTCGTTGTGCCCTGAATAGAGGAGCACGATATCGGGGTCGTACTGAACGATTTCCGCGGCAATCAGCACCAGACGGTGCGTACCGTAGGATAGGCCGCCGCAATTTATGATTTCGACCTGGTCAAATCGGTCGGTGCATGCCGTTTCCAGAGCCTGGCGCAGTTGTGAAAATTCATAATCCAGATAGTTGACGGATGACCCGCCCAACGCGAAAATTCGAAGTGTCCGCGGCGGCTTGTGGAGGGCAAAACGCTGGTGCTGGAAGGAAATCCCCTTGTCCGGGTTTGTTTCCATAAAGCCGTCTTCCGCTGGAACAAAAAGCATGCTATCCCGATCGAACCCCTGGCCGATATCCACCGGCAAGGGCGGCGACCTTCTCTCGTGAACCCGGGAGGCGATCTCTGCCAGGCCAAACAGCAAGACTACCGGCAGGATGACGTAGATCCCCTGCCGGATGTAACGAAACGCGGTTGCGGATATCGATGTCTTACCGCTCATGAAAAATACGCTTCCTTCTGTGAGACTTGCTTTGCCGG
>Ga0116172_10004731_pt1 | contig 10982 bp, 13 predicted proteins | sample AD_UKC083_MetaG_FD_89799 | JGI IMG/M metagenome (GOLD analysis project Ga0116172, IMG submission 89799) | Active sludge microbial communities of municipal wastewater-treating anaerobic digesters from USA - AD_UKC083_MetaG | ecosystem: Engineered > Bioreactor > Anaerobic > Digestate | place: USA...
AGCTGCTGAAGCCCGTGGAGGAGGCGCGGCTCGTGGTGAAGGACTACGCGCGCGACCGCAGCGCCGAGACGGTGGTGGAGCGCATCCGCGCCCTCAGCGACACGGACCTGCTGGGGTCGGCGGCCATCAGCCAGGCGCTGGGCTTCGGCGCCGGCGCGCGGGGGCTTGAGATGGTCCTCGTGCCCCGCGGCTACCGGGTGCTCAGCATGATGAGCCGCCTCTCCGACGTCATCGTGAAGAACCTGGTGGAGCGGTTCGGCACCCTCAGCGCCCTCATGCGCGCCTCCAAGGAGCAGCTGGTGGAGGTGGAGGGGGTCGGCGAGGTCATGGCGGAGCGCCTGCGCAGCGGCCTGGAGTTCCTGCGCACGCAGCTCAGCATGGACAACAGGAAGCAATAGCCCATGCCCCACGTCGTGGACTGCGAAATCAAGGCCCATCAGGAGGCCGCCCCGGGACACTACCGGATGGCCCTCCACTGTCCCGACATCGCGAAAGAGGCCCTGCCGGGGCAGTTCTGCATGATCGAGGTGCGCCCGGGATACCATCCCTTCCTGCGCCGGCCCATGTCCATTGAGCGGATCTTCCGCGACGGCATCTCCATCCTGTACAAGGTGGAGGGCGAGGGCACCCGCCTCCTGTCCGGATACCGCACCGGCCAGTCCCTGAATGTGCAGGGGCCGCTGGGAAAGCCCTTCCCCCTGCCCGGCGAGGGGAAGCGGTCCATCCTGGTGGGCGGCGGCATCGGGGTGGCCCCCCTGCCGGGGCTTGCCGAGCGCCTCATGCGCGAGGCCGGCCGCACCCCGGAAATCGTCCTCGCCGCCCGCACGGACAGCCTCCTCCTGTGCGGCAAGGACTTCGCGCAGATGCGCTGCCGCGTGACCCTGGCCACGGACGACGGTTCGGCGGGCATGAAGGGGTTCGCGTCGGACGCCCTGCGCACCCTGAAGCCGGGGCCGGACACGGTGGTGTACTGCTGCGGCCCCATGCCCATGATGCGCGCCGTGCACGATGTCTGCGCGGAGCTGGACGCCCCCTGCTTCGCCTCCCTGGAGGCGCTCATGGCCTGCGGCGACGGCGTGTGCATGGGCTGCGTGGTGGAGGCGAACGTGGAAATCGAGGCCGAGCGCATGGTGCGTGTGTGCGCCGACGGCCCCGTGTTCGACTCGCGCGTCATCAACTGGTCCGCAGCGGGGAAACGGTGATATGTCCGCAGCAGGCGTGAACATGCAGGTGAACATCGGCGGCCTGGTGATGAAGAACCCCGTGACCGTGGGGTCAGGCACCTTCGGCTACGGCCAGGAATACGACCGCTATTTCGACGTGTCGCGCCTGGGCGCCGTCACGGTGAAGAGCCTCAGCCTCCAGCCCCGCGCGGGCAACCGCCCCCCCCGCCTGGTGGAGACGCCCGCGGGCATGCTCAATGCCATCGGCCTCCAGAACGTGGGGATCGAGGCCTACCTGCGCGACAAGCTGCCCTTCCTCCGGGAAAGGGGCTGCACCGTCATCGGCAACATCTACGGCTACTCCCCCGAGGAATACGCCCAGCTCGCCGAAATCCTGGAGCGGGAGGGCGGCGCCGACGCCATCGAGGCCAACCTGTCCTGCCCGAACGTCCATGACGCCAAGACGCGCGGGTGCAAGCTGGTGTCCCAGTCCCCCGAGCGCGTGGCGGAGTACACCCGCGCGGTCAAGGCGGCCACCAGACTCCCCGTCTTCATCAAGCTGTCCCCCAACGTGATGGACATCACGGAGCCCGCGCTCGCGGCGGAGGAGGCGGGGGCCGACGGCCTCTCGCTGATCAACACCCTGCTGGGCATGGGGATTGACCCCGAAACGCGCCGGCCCATCCTCAGCAACATCGTGGGCGGCCTGAGCGGCCCGGCCATCCGCCCGGTCGCGGTCAAGATGGTGTGGGACGCCGCGCGCGCCGTGCGCATTCCCATCATCGGCATGGGCGGCATCTGCACGGCGGAGGACGCCGTCCAGTTCCTGCTCGCGGGCGCCTCGGCGGTGGCCGTGGGCTGCGCGTCCTTCCGGCGGCCCGACACGGCCCTCCGCGTTGTGGAGGGACTCGAGGCCTACTGCGCCCGCCAGGGTGTCGCGGACATCTCCGCCCTCGTCGGCGCCATGAAGGTGGACTGACCCCCGCCTTTCCCTGTAAAGTATGCCGCCAAGAGACGTTTCCCCCCCAAGAGAGGTGTTTTCATGAACCCCGAACTCATTGTTGTGCTGGACGTGGACACGCGCGAGGAGGCGCTGGACACCGTCCGCCGCTGCGGCCGCTGCCGATGGTTCAAGATCGGGTCGCAGCTCTTCACCCGCTGCGGCCCCGCCATTGTCGGGGAGGTCCGCGCCCTCGGCAAGGAGGTCATGCTGGACCTCAAGTACCATGACATCCCGAACACCGTCGCCAGCGCCGCCCGCGCCGGCGCCGCCACGGGCGCCGGGCTCATGACCCTGCACGCCCTCGGCGGCCGCAAGATGGTGGCCGCCGCCCGCGAGGCTGTGGAGGGGACCGGGACGCGGCTGCTGGCCGTCACCATCCTCACCAGCCACAGCGACGACGCGCTGCGGGACGATCTGGGCCTTGCGGAGACGGCGGCCCAGGCCGTGCCCCGGCTCGCGCGGACCGCGCTGGAGGCCGGCGCCCACGGCATTGTGTGCTCCCCCCAGGAGATCGCCCTGGTGCGCGCCGCGGCGGGGCCGGACGCCCTCATCGTGACCCCGGGGGTGCGCCCCGCCGGAGCCGCCCTGGACGACCAGCAGCGCGTGATGACCCCCGGCGAGGCCGTGCGCGCCGGCGCCAACATGATCGTGGTGGGGCGGCCCATTTTGCGCGCCCCGGACCCCGCCGAAGCAGTGGACGACATTCTCAAGGAGATCAGCGCATGACGCCCGAAGAGGTGATTGACGTTTTCCGCAAGACCGGCGCCCTGCTCGAGGGGCATTTCATCTACACCAGCGGCCGCCACGGCCGCCAGTTCCTGCAGGCCGCGCGGGTGATGCAGCACCCGGAACACGTGGCGCGCCTGTGCGCCGCCATGGCGGACAAGTTCCGCGGGGACGCGGTGGACTTGGTGGTCGGCCCGGCCACCGGCGGCATTGTGCTGGCCTATGAGACGGCGAAGTCCCTGGGCTGCCGCTGCGCCTATTCCGAGAAGGACGGGCAGGGGGGCATGGCCGTGAAGCGCGGCTTCACCGTCGCCCCCGGAAGCCGCGTGCTGGTCGTGGAGGACATCGTGACAACCGGCGGGTCCATCCTCAAGACCGTGGAGCACCTGCGCGCGCGCGGCGCGGACATCGCCGGCATCTCCGTGCTGATTGACCGCAGCGCGGGCGAGGCCCGTTTCGACTGCCCCTACCGCCCCCTCGCGGAGCTTCCCATGGTGAGCTACCCGCCGGACCAGGTCCCCGACGACCTGAAGGCCCTGCCGCTGGTGGAGCCCGACGACATCATCCTGCGCGGCTGACCCCAAAGACGCCCCCAACGCCGGAAAGAACGGACACGGTGAGCACGGTTTTTCTTAATGACGCCCAGCAGGCGGCGGTCAGCGCCCCCGACGGCCCCGCCCTTGTCCTCGCGGGCGCGGGCAGCGGCAAGACCCGCGTCATCATCGAGCGCATGGCCTGGCTCGTGGAGGAGCGCCGCGTGCCGCCGCACCAGCTCCTCGCCCTCACCTTCACCAACAAGGCCGCCGCGGAGATGCGGGCCCGCCTGGAGCGGCGCCTCGGCGCGGGCAACACGGGCGCCTTTCTGGGCACCTTCCACTCCTTCGCGCTCTTTGTCCTGCGCCGGGAGATGGACCGCCTCGGCCGCTCGCGCAGTTTCACCATTTTTGACGACGGGGACCAGCTTTCCCTCATGAAGCGGCTCGTCAGGGAGCTTCCCCCCGGATTCACCCCCGTGCTCCCCCGCGCGGCCCTCTCCTGGATCTCGCGGTTCAAGCAGAAAGTGGAGACACCTCGGGACGAAAACGACACGCCGGACCCCGCGCACGCCAAGTCCTTCCTCCGGCTGTGGGACGCCTACCACGACGCGCTCGAGGCCGCCTCGGCGGTGGATTTCGACGACATGCTTTCCCTGCTGGTGCGGCTGCTGGAGGACCATCCCGACGCGCGGGAGAAATACCAGCGGCGCTACCGGCATGTCTTGATCGACGAGTACCAGGACACCAACCGGGCGCAGTACCTGATCGCCCGCCGCCTCGCCGAGGCCCACGGGAACCTTTTCGCCGTGGGCGACGAGGACCAGAGCATCTATTCCTGGCGCGGCGCCGACATCAACAACATTCTCGACTTCTCCAGGGACTTCCCGCAGGCATCGGTCCACCGGCTGGAGCTCAACTACCGCAGCACCCGGAACATCCTCGACGCCGCGAACCGTGTGGTGGCAAACAACATCAACCGCCTGGGAAAAACCCTCCGCACGGAGAACGAGGCGGGGGAGAGGCCCCGGTTCGGGCTGTTTGAGGACGGGGAGGAGGAGGCCCGCTTCGTCGCGGAGGACATCGCGAAGCGCGGTCTCGCGCCCGAGTCGGTCGCCGTGTTCTACCGCACCAACGCCCAGTCGCGCCTGCTGGAGGAGAGCCTCCGCCGCCGCAACCTCAACTACGTGGTCGTCGGGAGCATCCGGTTCTACAGCCGCAAGGAGGTCAAGGATCTCCTGGCCTACCTGCGCCTGCTGGTCAACCCCCGGGACGACGAGTCCCTCCGCAGGATCATCAACGTGCCCGCGCGCGGCGTCGGCGCAACCACCCAGGAGCGCCTCTTCGAGTACGCCGCCCTGCGGCGCATGCCCGTGTTCGACGTGCTGCGGGAGATCGAGCTGGACGAGACGCTCCCCCAGCGCGCCCGCAACGCGGTCATGCAGCTCGTCGCCCTGATAGACGAGCTGTCCCTGCGCGCGAGGGAGGCCCCGGTGGCGGAGGTGCTGGAGGAGCTCATGGAGCGGGTCAACTACCGCGGGTTCATCCAGCAGAGCGACGAGAAGGAAATGCGCGACCGCCTCGCGATTGTGGACGAGTTCCTCTCCGCCTGCGCGGAGCATGACAAGGACAACGGAACCCCCCTGGCGGAGTTCCTGTCCGACCTCGCCCTGTCGTCGGACGTGGACGAGTGGGACGCGTCCGCCCCGGCCGTCACGCTCATGACCTGCCACTGCGCCAAGGGGCTGGAGTTCGAGAACGTCTATGTGACCGGGCTGGAGGAGGGGCTCTTCCCGGTGCTGCGCGGCGATGAGGGGGACGAGGACATCGAGGAGGAGCGGCGGCTCTGCTATGTCGCCATGACCCGCGCCCGCAAGACCCTCACCCTTACCGCCGCCCGAGAGCGCATGGTCTTTGGGAGAACGGACTGGGGGCGCGAGATCTCCCGGTTTGTCCGCGAGGTCGGGCAGGAACACCTCCAGCCCGTCGCCGGCCAGGAGCCGAAACGGGAGGAGGGGAGGGCGCCCGGCACCCCCCGGCGGGCGCGGCGCGGGGAGGGCGCGGAAGGCGCGCAAGGCGCGGACAGCGCGCCCGCGCCGCTGAAAAGCGGCACGCGGGTGCGCCACGCCACCTTCGGATCGGGCACCGTGATCCATGTCTCCTCCACGGGCGGCAAAATAAAGGCCCGGGTCCGTTTTGACACGGGAAAGGTCGCCATGCTTATGATTGGGCTGGCTCCTCTGGAGATTCTGGAAGGAAAACACCGTGACCCTCGATGAACTGCGCAAACAGATAGACGAGCTGGACGAGAAGATTGTGGAGTGCCTGAACCTCCGGGCGAAGGCGGCCATGGCCATCGGCGAGCTCAAGCGCCAAAGCGACGCGCCCATCTACGTCCCCGAGCGGGAGAAGGCCGTGTTCACCCGCCTCGCCGAAAAGAACAGGGGCCCCCTGGACAACAAGGCGCTTTCGGCGGTGTACCGCGAGGTCATGAGCGCCATCCGCGCCCTCGAAAAGCCCACCAGCGTGGCCTTTCTCGGCCCGCGCGACGCCTTCAGCCACATGGCCGCCCTGCGCGTCTTCGGCGCCGAGGCGGAGTACCACCCGCTTCCCTCGTTCCAGGACGTCTTCACCGAGGTCGAGCGCGAGCGCATTGACTACGGCATCGTCCCCGTGGAGAGCTCCATGGGCGGGTCCGTCAGCGACACCCTGGACCGCTTCATCACCTCGGAGCTGAAAATCGTCAACGAGGTGCTCCTGCACATCACGCAGAACCTGCTCTCGAAGTCCCCCATGGAGGAGGTCCGGCGCGTCTACTCGAAGGACAACGCCATCCTCCAGTGCCGCAACTGGCTCCGGGCCAACCTGCCCCGCGCCGAGCTCATCGAGGTGAGCAGCACGGCCGAGGCCGCCCGCCGCGCCGCCGAGGAGCCGGGCACCGCAGCCATCGCCAGCCGCCTCGCCGCGGCCACCTACTCCCTGGACATCCTCATGGAACGCATCGAGGACGCGCCCCACAACTTCACCCGCTTCGTCGTCGTCGGGCGCCAGATGGTCGCCCGGACCGGCGACGACAAGACCTCCATCCTGGTGTGGGTGAAGGACAAGCCCGGCGCGCTCTACAACCTGCTGCTCCCGTTCTCCCGCCGGGGGATCAACCTGACCCGCATTGAGTCGCGCCCCTCCCAGCAGAAGGCGTGGGAGTATGTCTTCTTCATTGACCTGCTGGGCCACATCGAGGACCAAGTGGTCAAGGAGACGCTGGAGGAGGCCGCCGAGCCCGCGCGGAACCTCAAGATTCTCGGTTCCTTTCCGCGCGCGGAGCTGATTGACTGACGCGCTCAGTCCTTGCCGGCGTCGCACCCGCAGCCGCAGCCTTCTACGGCCCCCGTGCGGGCCGCCGCCAGGGCTGTCAGCTCCTCCGCCGTGAAACCGCCCGCTAGAGTCACCGCGCAGGCGTCTATCCACTTGTTGAGCAGCTCCAGCCCCAGCCCCAGGGCGTACCAGTAAGGCGCATAGGTCAGGGTAATCTGGCCATGAAGGTTCAGGGGCAGGTGGCTGTAGTCCCAGATATGGATGCCGAAGGCAACGAAAATGCGGCCGGAAACATACTCGACCAGGAAGATGCCCAGCATGTAGACAACGGCCCGCAGCAACAGCGGCACCCGCCTTCCCTTCATCACCCCGGCCATCGGGCCGACCAGCAGGCCGAGGATGCCGTAGTCCAGCATCATCCACGGCGAGGAGTGCCCGCTGAAGTTGATGTTTCCCTTCATGAGCGCGCCCAGCGCCGTGAAGAACAGTTCCACCAGCAGGCCAAGCAGGGCAAACAGCACCACCCGGATGACCACTCTCCGCCTCTCGGACATGGGGACCCTCCTGAGCGTTCGGGTGAAACGCCCGCCGTCCGGCGCGTTTTTCGCGCCGCCCGCCGGCAGACACCTCCCGCTTTCCTAAAGACCACGGGACGGGGGAGAAGGTTTCCACCGCCCCCCAACCGCCGGGCGGAGCCCCAGCGCTACGCGGTGGTCTCCGGCGAAAAACGGCAAAGATGCGCGGTCACCTCGGGGAAGGAGCGCTTCAGCGCCGCAACCGCGTCCGCAACGGGGTCCCCCTGCCGGAACAGGCCGAACAGCACGGAGCCGCTGCCGCTCATGGCCGCCGCGTGCGCGCCGAGGGCCAGCAGGGTCCCCTTGATCTCCGCCAGCGCGGGGTGGTCGTGGAACACGGGCCGCTCCAGCCGGTTGAACACCAGTTCCGGAAGGCGCCCCTCGGCGGCCAGCGCGGCCGCCTGCCGGAAACGGGGCGTCCAGTGTTCCCCCTCCGGGGGCGGGCCGCATTTTCCCAGCAGGGGATGGGTGTAGGCCTGCGCAGCGCGGACGGGGATTCCGGGGTCCACAAGAAGGCAGTGCCAGTCGCCGGGAAGGGGGGGGAGGGGGGTCAGGCATTCGCCCCGGCCCCTGGCCGCGGCCAGGCCGCCGGCCAGGCAGTAGGGCACGTCGGACCCCAGCTCCAGCGCCAGCGCGGCCAGGTCCCCGTGCCCGAGCGCAAGCCCCCACAGGCGGTTCAGGCCGCGCAGCACCGCCGCGGCGTCCGCGGACCCCCCGGCCAGTCCGGCGGCGACGGGGATGCGCTTTTCCAGTCCGATGTGCGCCCCCGCGCCGCAGCCCGTGCGCCGGCGCAGCAGCGCGGCGGCCCGCAGGGCGAGATTGTCCTCCGGCGCGCAGAGTCCGGGCAGCGAGCATTCCAGGGTGAGCAGTCCGTCGCCGCGCAACGCCAGCGAGACCTCGTCGGCCAGGTCGAGGGACTGAAACAGGGTCTCGATGTCGTGGAATCCGTCCTCGCGGCGGCGCACCACGTCGAGATACAGGTTGATTTTCGCGCGGGCGGACTCAACCACCCGTCCGCCGCCGTCGGCGCGTTCCGGCATCCGGCGTCTCCGCGCGGCGCCCGCGCCGGGGCGGACAGGCCCCGGCGCGGGAAGGCCGCCTACTTCTCCCCGTCGTCCTCGTCGCCCTCTTCCTCCTCCTCCCCGTCGAACTCCTCTTCCTCCTCGCCCAGCATCTCGGCCATCAGGTCGTCATAGTCCTGGATGGTGTCCTCCAGCATGTCGACGCAGTAGTCGAAGACGCCGAGGAAGGCCTCGACCGAGTCGGCCACGCACACCGACGAGGCGATGACGATCCCCTCGTCGGCCTCGCCGTCGTTCTCCGGGTCGGGGGAGTTCGGGGTGACGAAGAGCGTGGAGCCCTGCTCGTGCGCGTTGATGATGTTGACCGCGGAAATGCAGGTGTCGACGACGTCGCCCTCGACACACTCCACGATGGCGTTCACGGCGAAGCGCCCGGGGGTCTCCGCGGGCACATGCACGAAGATCAGCGTGTCCTGGCGGGCGTCCTTGTAGGCCACCACCGTCTGGGACTCGTCGTCGTCGTGGCGGGCCTTGTACCCCTTCGACTCCAGAAAGGCCACCGCCTTCGCGAGGTTGGGGTTTGCCTGCTTCCGTCCTTCGTTCTTGTCTGCCATGGCCGGGACTCCTTGTTGTTGTCGCTGCGTGTCCGCCGCCGTCGGCGAAAGAAAAGGGCACAGCCACACACTGTGCCCGTCATGGGTCCGAAAAATCAAACGCGCGGTGTCAGACGTTGCGCTGCTTGGCCTTCACGCGCGCGGCCTTGCCGACGCGGTCGCGCAGGTAGTAGAGCTTGGCGCGGCGGACGCGGCCCTCGCGCACCACCTCGACCTTCTCCACGCGCGGGGAGTGCAGCGGGAACACGCGCTCGACGCCCTCGCCGAAGGCCACGCGCCGCACGGTGAAGGTCGCGTCCGCGCTCTCGCCGCGGTTCCGGCCGATCACCACGCCCTCGTAGACCTGGATGCGCTCCTTCTCGCCCTCGACGATGCGGAAGTGCACGCGGACGGTGTCGCCCACGTTGAACTTGGGCAGCTTGTCCGCGTCTTTCCCGTGCTGCCGGGTGTATTCATCAACGATGTTCACTGTGACTTCTCCTTGTCCGTGTTCGGCCGCCCGCGCTCCGCTTCGAGCTCGGCGAGCAGGTCCATGTCCTCGCTTGTCAGGTTTTCCAGCAAATCCGGCCTGCGCTCCCGTGTGGCGCGCAGCGCCTCCATACGTCTCCAGCGGCCGATGGCCGCGTGGTTGCCGCCCAGCAGAACCTCCGGCACCCGCATCCCCCGGAATTCCGGGGGGCGCGTGTACTGCGGCGGCCCGAGGACGCCGTGGTAGAAGGAGTCCGTGTCCACGGACTCCCATTTTCCCACGACGCCGGGGATCATCCGGCTGACCGCCTCCACCAGCACCAGCGCCGGCAGCTCGCCGCCGCTCAGCACATAGTCGCCGATGGACACCTCGTCGGTCACCAGGGCCCGCGAAACCCGCTCGTCCACGCCCTCGTACCGGGCGCAGAGGATCACCAGGTCCGGCTCCGCCGCCAGTTCCCGCACGAGGTTCTGGTCGAGCCTGCGGCCCCGGGGCGACATCAGCACGATCCGCCGCAGGGAATTCCTGTCTCTTAAACTTTCCACGGCCGCGAACAGCGGCCCGCACTGCATGACCATGCCCGCGCCGCCGCCGTAGGGCTCATCGTCCACCGTCCGGTGCCGCCCGCCCGCGAAGTCCCGCGGGTTCGTCACCGCGACGGTCAGCAGCCCGTCTTCAACGGCCCGCCCGAGGAGGCTGGTGCGCAGAGGCGTCTCCAGCAACTCCGGGAACAGGGTGAGGATGTCTATCCTCATGGCGCGCCTTTCCGGAACAAACGGTCACTCGGCCACTTCAACCCGGACGGCCTTGTCGGACCCGCCCGAGGCCGTGCTCACCAGCGTGCGCAGGGCCTTGATCGTGCGTCCGTTCCGTCCGATCACCCGGCCCACGTCCTCCTGGTTCATCGTGATCCGGATGACGCTGCCGTCCTCCTCCTCCACCGTCTCCAGACGAAGCTCGTCCTCGTGGTGCACCAGACGCCGCACCACGAAGTCCACCAGTTCCGCCGCCGGGATCATTCGGCCGCCTGCTCTTCGGAAGCCGCCTCTTCGGGGGCCGCGTCCGCCGCCGGGGCCTCTTCGGCCGCCTCGGTCGCCTCGGGCACCTCGGCCTCCGCCGCCGCGGGCGCCGGCTTCGGCTCGTCAACGACCGGCGCCGGGGGGGTGTATCCCTTGTCCTCGACCACCGCGCCGACCGCCTGCGCCGTCTCGGTCTCGGGCGTGGTGCCGTCGCCGAAGTGCTTCATGACGCCCAGCTTGCTGAAGATCGCGCGGACCGTGTCCGAGGGCTGCGCGCCCTGACGGAGCCACTCCAGGGCGCGCACCGCGTTCACCTCGCTGACGGGCGCCGGACGGGCCGCGGGGTGGTACACGCCGAGAATCTCGACCTCGCGCCCCCGCGTGCGGTTCCGGGAATCCTGGACCACGATGCGGTAATACGGCTTTTTCTTGCGCCCGCCGCGCTTCAAACGGATAACTGTTGCCATTGCTGTCCTCTCTGCCGGCTTAGCGCCCCGGCATGGGTGGGAGGGGTCCGCGGAGGCCGCGTCCTTTGCCGCCGCC
>Ga0116172_10004733_pt1 | contig 10979 bp, 9 predicted proteins | sample AD_UKC083_MetaG_FD_89799 | JGI IMG/M metagenome (GOLD analysis project Ga0116172, IMG submission 89799) | Active sludge microbial communities of municipal wastewater-treating anaerobic digesters from USA - AD_UKC083_MetaG | ecosystem: Engineered > Bioreactor > Anaerobic > Digestate | place: USA...
CGGAGTTTACGTCAAAAGCGAACACGAGGGCGGCATGACCCTCAAGGTCGTGATCCGCGAAGGCCGCAAGCGCCAGATCCGTCAGATGGTGGAAGCCGTGGGAGGCAAGGTGAAAAGCCTCAAGCGCCTCCAGTTTGGCCCCCTGATGCTCAAAAACCTGGCCACCGGAGCCTGGCGTCCCCTCAACCCCATCGAGCTCAAAGCCCTCCGCTACATCTGCGACAAAGGAAAGAAACTGCATGAAGATCGCCCTCATCGGCCTGCCCAAAAGCGGTAAGACCACCATTTTCAACGCCCTCACCGGCACTTCCCACTCCACGGACAAATACGCTCCGGTGGACGAACCCAACGTGGGCGTGGTGCAGGTGATCGATCCCCGCGTAACTGCCCTCTCCGAGCTCTACAAGCCCAAGAAAACCATCTACGCCAATATCGAATATCACGACTACCCCGGCATCTTCTCCAGCCATGCCGAGAATGCCGATAATGCCCTATTCTCAGACATCAAAAGCTGCGAAGGCTTTGTGTTGGCCCTCAGAAACTTCCCGGACGACGAGTTGGACGGCCTGGTGGGAGATTACAGCCCCATCCGCGACCTGGGCAACTTTGAAGACGAGATGATCCTCACCGATCTGATCGTGGCGGAAAAACGGCTGGAGCGCATCGAGCTGGGCTACAAGCGCGGCGTCAGGACTCCCGCCATCCAACTGGAGGAGAGGGTGCTCAAAGAGGTCTGCGAGCAACTGCGAGACGGCAAGCCCATCCGCGGCATGGAGATGGCCCCCGAAGAGGCCAAGACCCTGCGCGGCTTTCAGTTCTTCAGCCAGAAGCCGCTCCTGGTGCTGCTCAACTGCTCCGAAGAGAGTTTTGGCCAGCAACAGGGCCTCCTGGACCAGATTCGCTCCCGGGGCTATCTGGCTATCGATATCGCCGGCCGCTTTGAAGAGGAACTCAGCAAGCTTGAGGATGAGGAAGCCGCTGTCTTTATGGAAGATATGGGCATCACCAGCTCCATCCGCGACCGCCTAACCCAGCTCTGTTATCAGCTCATGGGCTACCTCAGCTTTTTCACCGTGGGAGAGGACGAAGTGCGCGCCTGGACCATCACCAGAGGTGACAACGCCGTCACCGCGGCCGGTAAGATCCACAGCGATCTGGCCCGGGGCTTCATCCGCGCCGAATGCTTTGCCTACGCCGATCTGATCGACCACGGCAGCGAAAAAGCCCTGCGCGAGAAAGGCCTCTTCCGTCTGGAAGGCAAGGAATACATCGTGAAGGACGGAGACATCATCTCCATCCGTTTCAACGTCTAAGGAATATTTTATGGCCAAAACCGCCACTGCCAAAAAGAGCACCCGCAAGCGAGGCTGGAAGCCCTGGCAGCGTCGTCTGTCCGCGGCCCTGATCTTCATCTTTTGCCTGCTGATGGTGTTGGGACTGCTCACCGGTCCCCAGGCCCTCAAGGATGACATGTCCGTATTGAAAGAAGCGGGTGGGGTCTTGAGCTGGTTTTCCGCCGCCAAGACCGACGCCAGCAATCCCGTGGGCGTGTTTGGCATTTTGCTGGGCAACCTGTTTGTCTGGCTGCTGGGCTATCTCTTTTCCATCGTGAGCTTTGTGATTATCGGGATCATCGCTCTGCAATACTTTCTGGATCCGGACGCTCCCAAAACCCGTCAGAAAGCGCTGCTCGTCCTGATCGTGATCTTCCTGCTGCAAATCCTGTTTTCCTCTCATGACCGCGAGCTGGGCTTTGCCATCCTGCCAGGCTCCCTGTGGAGCGTTCTGGCCGCCATCTTCAGTTCCCTGGGCGCCACCATCATCCTGATCGCCGCCATGGTGCTCAGCCTCATCCTCATCTTTGAATGGCGGCGCGTCAAAGAATGGGCCCTGATGCTGGTGGAGAGCTTCGAGCGCAAAGGCGAAGAGCGCCAGCTCAAAAAAGGCAAGCCCACCATCAATCAGGACGAGCCCCTGCCCGTGAGACAATCTCCGGGGCCGGAACCCGTCCCCGTGATCCAGGACCACGCTCAGAGCACTCCTCCACCCCCTCCTGAAGAAGCCCCGGCCAAAAAGAAAGCGGAACCCAAGCCCAAAAAGACTTCCGAGGAGGACGACGACGAGGACCGCGAATACGTGATGCCCTCCATCGGAGACTTTCTGGAGAGCCCCGTCAAGCTCTCGGAGCGCGACCGCAAGGAGATCGAGAGCCAGATCCTCAACACCAGCGGCGTGCTCAAAGCCAAGCTGGGCGAGTTTGGCATCGAAGCGGAGGTCCGCAACGTCAATATCGGCCCCATCATCACGCAATACGAGCTCGAACCCGCCAAAGGCGTGAAGGTCAACCGCTTCACCTCCCTGGCAGATGATATCGCCCTGGCCATCAAAGCCAAGAGCATCAGGGTCCAGGCCCCCATACCGGGACGCGGTCTGATCGGCATCGAAATCCCCAACCTCACCCGCGATATGATCTATCTGCGCGACCTGCTGCTCTCCGAAGAAATGCGCGCCAGCAAGTCCAAGCTCATGTTTGGCCTCGGCAAAGACATCGCCGGAAAACCTGTGGTCACCGACATGGCCAGGATGCCCCACCTCCTCATCGCGGGCGCCACCGGAAGCGGTAAAAGCGTGTGTATCAACACGATCATCATGAGCCTCATCATGCGCACCACTCCAGACGACCTGCGCCTCATCCTCATCGATCCCAAACGCGTGGAACTGGCCGGCTACAACGAGCTTCCCCACCTGATCGGCAACGTAGTCACCGAACCGGACAACGCCCTGGAAAACATGTATTGGGCCGTGCGCGAGATGGAACGCCGCTACGAACTCCTGCAGGAAGCCCGCGTGCGTGACATCGCCGGCTACAACGAAAAGGTGGCCATCGAGAAGGAACTGGAGTTGGAACCCCTGCCCTATATCGTGATCATCGTGGACGAATTTGCCGACCTCATCATGACCAGCGGCAAGGATATCGAGCTGCCCATCACGCGTCTGGCTCAAATGGCCCGCGCCGTGGGCATCCACCTCATCCTGGCCACCCAGAGGCCCTCCATCAAAGTGATCACCGGTATCATCAAGGCCAACTTCCCCGCCCGCATCGCCTTCCAGGTTTCCTCCCGGGTGGATTCCAGAGTGATTCTGGACATGATCGGAGCGGAACGCCTGCTGGGAAGCGGAGATATGCTCTTTCTGCCCCCCGGCAAGGCCATCCCGGAACGCATCCATGGAGCTTATGTCAGCGATCACGAAATCGCCCGGGTCTGCGACTTCCTGGCCATGCAGCCCAAACCTAAGATGGACTTTAGTTTACCCACCAAAGACGACGGCGAAATGGGCGCTATCGACTATGACGACGAGCTCTTTCCAGAAGCGGCCGCGGTGGTGGTAAGATCAAACACCGCTTCCGTTTCCATGCTCCAGCGCCACTTCAAAATCGGCTACGCCAGAGCCGGCCGCCTCATTGACCTCCTTGAACGCGCCCACGTGATCGGCCCCCACCTCGGCTCCAAATCCAGAGACGTGCTCGCCACCCGTGAAGACCTGGTCCGCATGGGACTGATGCGCGATGAGTGAGATTATCCTTTCAACCCAGAGAAAAGCAGAGCTTGAGCAGAGAAAAGCAGAGGATTTATCTTCACAATGAGTATTACAGATAAACTATGAGATATGAGACCATGAAAAACGCTGTAACGCTGGCTTTAGCCGGCCGTAGCACTGACTTTAGTCGGTGCGTGACCACATCCCGTTGGAGTTCAAGCGGCCACGATAAGAGTATATATGGCAGCGAGTTTACGGGCCGCTTGGACTTCAACCAGTACACCCGCGAGATAAGTGTCTCCGATGTGCTGCTTGAAGTCCAAAGCCCCATCAGGTATAGAGATAAACGCATAACCTCTTTTGGGGCTTTGAACTCCAAGACGGCTAAGGCGGTGTTTTTTTTCACAAGATATTTAACCCGCCGTAGCACTGACTTTAGTCGGTGCATGCCGATAACGCATAACGGTTAACTCATAACGCATACCGCATAACGGATAACGCAAATGAAAAAACTCATCCCCCTCCTCATCCTGACGCTCCTGAGCCTTTCCCTCGGCGCCATCAGCAGCGCCGACCTCTACAAGAAGCTCCAGAGCGCCTACAAAGGCCTCAGCAGCTACCAGGCCAACGTGTCCCAGAGCAACTACTATCCCCAGCTCAAAAAGACCATCACCTACACCGGCAAGATCTATTTCACCCCCGGTAAGATGCTGATGCACTTCGAGAAGCCCAACCTCCAGCGCCTCCATATCGAGGCCGGCCAGGTCACCCTCTACGACGCCCTTTCAAACACCATCTTCACGTCTGCCATCCAGCCCCAATACGGCCGCATGAATCCCCTGGAAATCCTCCAGCTCTATTGGGACCGCTCTTCCGTCAAACTCGGCAAGCAGAAAGGCGATCTGGTGGATGTGACCCTCACCCCTGCCAAAGACGCCATGCTGAGCTCCCTGAGCGCCACGATCAACTCCAAAAACGGCCAGGTGCAGAAGCTCAGCTACAAAGACGCCGGCGGCAATACCGTCAGCTACAGCTTTTCCGGCATCAAGCTCAATGGCGGGATTTCCGCCTCGGTCTGGAAATTCAGCTATCCCAAAGACGCCCAACGCATCGATCAATAGGAGTTTAGCATGCTTGCAGTGATAATGGCCGGAGGGGCCGGCACCCGTTTCTGGCCTGCCAGCAGAGCCGCCCTGCCCAAGCAGTTTTTGCCCATTCTGGGCTCCAAATCCATGATCCGCCTCACGATGGAACGCCTCCTGCCTTTGGTCCCGGTGGATAAAATCCACGTGGTCACAGCCGCCTCCCAGGTGGAACTGGTCAAACAGCATTTGCCAGAAATGCCGGTGGAGAACATCATTATCGAGCCCTTTGGCATGAACACGGCCCCCTGTCTGGCTCTCAGCCTGGCCGTCCTGCTGGACCGTCACTCTCTGGAAGAGACTATGCTCGTCCTCCCCGCCGACCACTTTATCAGGGACACCCAGAGCTTTCTGGCCAGCCTCACTAAAGCGGATGAAGTGGCCAGCCATGGACGCCTCGTCACCTTTGGCATCATCCCGGACCACCCTGCCACCGGCTATGGCTATATCGAAGCGGGAGCGGAACTTAGCCCTGGTGTGAGAGAGGTGGCGCGCTTCAAGGAAAAGCCCGATGCCCTCACCGCGGCTCAGTTCATCGCCCAGGGCAATTTCTACTGGAATTCCGGCATGTTCTGCTGGAGTCTCGGCACGCTTGCCCGCGCCTTTGAAACGCATCTGCCATTGGCACTTAACGTAGCCAGAGAACTGGTAGCGGGCCTCATAAGAGGCATCGACGAAGCCACCGCGGCCTCAGTCTATGCCCGCATGCCCAAAACCCCCATCGACATCGGCATCATGGAAAAGGCCACCAACCGCGCCGTCATCCCTGTAAACTATGGCTGGAGCGACGTGGGCGGCTGGAAAGCCCTGGCCGATCTCTCTCCCACCGATGCTAATGGCAACAGATTCTCCGCCCCCTCCCTGCCCTTAGATTCCACAGATAACTACATCAGCACCAATAAATTCTGCGCTCTGATCGGAGTGCATGGACTCTGCCTGATCGAAACCCCGGACGCCATCCTCCTCTGCCCCAAAGATCGCAGCGAGGAAGTGAAACAGGTGGTGGACACACTCAAAGCGCAAGCCAAGGATAATCTCTTATGAAAAAGCTAATTACCCTCACTATGCTGGTCTTTGCCAGCCTGGCCCTCTTCGCCGTCATCGATCTGGACACCCCGCCCACCCACTACAGCGGCAGCATCATCATCAAAAACGACCGCCCCTGGCTGAAAGTGACCGAACCCAGCCTGGAACTGCGTCTCCTGCTGGCCCCCCAGGCAGAACTGGACAGCCTCAAACTCAGCTTTGCCGAGGCCGAGGAAGTGACCATCGAAGGCATCCGGGAAGGCGATCTGCTGCTGGTGAGCAAGGTGCAGAAAGGCGAAATCCTCTGGATCATCCGCGATTTCAGCATCGGGGCCGTCTATCCCGAAGGCGCTACCTACAAGGTAGATAGCAAAAAGTGCATCGCCTGTAAACTCTGCCTCAAACCCTGCCCCACCGGAGCAATCAGCATGGTGAAAGGGAAAGCCGTGATCGACCTCTCCAAATGCACCGAATGCGGCATCTGCATCGAAGGCCACTATCCCTTCCGGGGCTGCCCCACCAAGGCTATCTCGCCTCAGACTCCGTAGCGCCGGATACCAATCCAGAGATTACTTTAACTACTGAGTTACAGAGCTTTCCTTTTTCACTACAGAGCTACAGAGGACACAGAGAGAGATACGGAGAGGGGGGGCTTAGGGGTGTTAGGTTTTAGGTGTTAAGGTTGCCATCACATGCGCAGCAGCTCACCTACCGCAGGTATCTCACCTACCGAAGGTATCTCACCTACCGAAGGTATCTCACCTACCGAAGGTATCTCACCTACCGAAGGTATCTCACAGCGCAGCTCTCACAGCGCAGCTCTCACATGGCGAAACCATCTCACTCCGCTTATATTATCAAATATAACCCCCCCCTGGAGGCCCCATGGACATGAAAACCTTTGAATACCTATACTACAAAGCCAGAGACTATTCCAGAGAAGACATCCTGGAAAAAGCCCGCCTCAGTGAAGAGGAGTATGACTTTCTGGAAAGCACCCTGAGCGATCTGCTGCCCCAGATCGTGGCCGATCGTGAGAAAGCCCTGAGCATCGGCAGTGATTTTATCCGCCTCACCCGCTACATCTACGGCAACGACAGCGATCAGGAAAACGGCATTCCCAGGCCCGATGCCGTCAAACCCAGAAGCGGTGAAATCTTCACCCTGCCCGCCGTGGGGACCATCACCATGCCGGAAATAACCCTCGCCAAGGCCATCGAACAGCGCCGCAGCCTCAGAAAATACTCCGAAGCACCGCTCAGCCTGCAGGAGCTTTCATTCCTGCTCTGGAGCGCTGCCTGGGCCCGCGACTTTCGCACCAGCGAACGCATGGAAATCACCCTCCGCAACGTCCCTTCCGCGGGCGCCAGACATCCCTTCGAGTGCTATCTCCTGGTCCGCAACGTGGAAGGCATCAAACCCGGGCTTTTTTACTACCACCCCGTCAAACACTGCCTGGTGAGACTCGAAGCCTCTGAAGACATCGCGGGCCAGATATTTGACGCTTGCCTGCAGCAGGACATGGTCAGAAACGCCCCCGTCACCTTCATCTTCAGCGCCGTCCCCTATCGCACCGCCTGGCGTTACGGCCAGCGCGGTTATCGCTACCTCTATCTCGATGCCGGACACGTGGGCCAGAATATCCACCTCGCCGCCGAAGCCATCGGGGCCGGGGCCTGCATGATCGGCGCCTTTCAGGACGAAGCCATGAACGACGCCATCGCGGTGGACGGAGTGGAAGAGTTTGTGATCTATATCTGCAGCGTGGGCAAGAAATAGATATTTCCCCTTAATCTGGAGCAATTATTGCTTCATATTCGGCTACAATGATGCTTATCCCCGCGAGCTTTGCATCCCCCTGAACCAGTATCCCTTCCCTTCAGTATCCCGTGCTTATCGCACGCTTATCGCACGCTTATCCCGTGCTTAGGCATGGGAGGGGTCTGAGAGACGGCCGGGTTATGAAAACCTGGCTGGGATGCAAGCTGTTTGTATTATAAGTGCAACAATCGTTATGATAAAGGAGATCACTATGAAGCGAGCGCTCAGTTCGGGCCTCAAGGTATTGGCACTTATGACACTATTGACAGGTCTGGTCTCCCTGGCGGCCATCCCGGTGCCCTACACCCAAAACTTTGACCTCTACCTGCCACCCAACCTTCCGGATGGCTGGATCGCGGTGGAGACAGGTGAATCCAACTCCATTGCTCAGACTCAAGCTGAAAACAGCCACAGCGCCCCCAACCACATCATCCTCTTTGAAGGTCCCAGCGACGACTATGTGCTGCTGGCACTCCCGCCTGTTGATGAAACGGTTCCAGTTCGGCACCTCAGCGTGTGGTGGTGGGCCAGGAGCTATCAGGATGAATCGGAGCTCCAGGTGGGCATCCTGCAAGACCCTGCCGATCCCTCCAGCTTTTTCAGCCTCACCACCGATATCCCTCTCACCAGCTACTGGAAACGCTACCGCCTCAGCCTGGCCTGCTATCCCAGTACCATGGGACGCAGAGTGGCCTTCAAATCCGCCGATCCCAACTATGGCGGCATCCTCATCGACGATGTGGAACTGAGCTACAACTACAACACCGACCTCGAAGTGACCCATCTGGAGGTGTGGGACCCATATTACGTGGGCCAGAACCAGGATTACACCGCCCGGGTGGTGAATCAGGGCATTCAAGACGTGTATAGCTATAGCTGTCAACTGCTTGACGGCAGTGGGAACATCCTCGCGCAAGGTAACCAGGGCGCCCTCTGGGCCGGGTTTTTGGGAGGCACGGGTTTTGATTACAATATCACTACTCCCGGAAACCACAAGCTGAGCGCCAAAGTGGTCTGCGCCGGAGATCTTGACCCTTCCAACGACGAGAGCCCCTCGAGAATCGTCAAGGTGCTGGCTGAGGGCGCTGAAAGCTTTGGCATCCAGAACTATATGCAATATACGGGGAAGTATCCCATCGACCTCTATTGGAAGACCTCGATGTGCGAGACCCTCTATCTGGCCTCGGAACTGCCCCAACAGGATAAGCTCATCCACGGTGTCAAGTATCTTTCTGAGATTAATACGCCCGACATAGGCATCAAACCGATCCAGATCTGGATGGGGATTACTACCCTGGAAAACCTCTCGGCAGGATGGATACCCGCTTCAGAAATGCAGCTCGTCTTTGATGGAGAGACCGATTTTACCCCAGGGACGAGTCCCGGCATGTTTTGCTTCCCCTCGCCTTTTATCTACACCGCCGGGTCCAATCTGGCAATCCTGGTGCTGAGACCATTAGACAGCCAATACTATTCCTCCACCGACGACTTTTACCATGATAACACCTCCATCATCCGCACCCGCAACGTCAAGAGCGACACGGCCATCTATGATCCCTACGATCCTCCGGTAGCCAGTGAAGCGCTTACCGCCAGGCCCGTCACCAAGCTCTATGTGACCGACCCCATCACCGCGGTGGACGATCCAGTTGCGCCTGCGTTGACAAGTCTGATAGCCTGGCCCAATCCCTTCAAACAGAGCGTGCATCTGAGCTGGAATCTAATGCGTACGGCGCCCGCTGAACTGAAAGTTTACAACCTCAAAGGTCAGATGGTTTACAGGACCCATATAACAGCGGAACCCGGCCAGAATCAAAGCTGCACCTGGGACGCGCTGGATTCATCCGGCAACAAGCTTCCATGTGGGATCTATCTGCTGAAGCTGAGCGCGGGCCAGGATAGCGAGACCCGGAAAGTGATGCTTGTAAGGTGAAGGGTAAGCGTCACGAGTTAGGCGCGGTGCGATGCCCTGTGGAGTGGCAAACGTCCTCGTTTGCCAAGGCGCGATCAGCGCCTGCGGCATGGCCTCGAGTCTTCACAGGATTAATTGCTTTGCCACTGGTTTTTCCACGCTCCGGAAACGAGGACCTTTCCGGCTCCAATACCCCGTATTTCAATCAATTGTTAATGATAAATTATCAAGCCCCCTCTTTGCCTCTCTCTGCTGCCTCTGAATCTCTGTAGTGAAAAAGAAAAACCTCTGTATCTCAATAGTGAGAAAGACAACCCTCTGCAGCTCGGTAGTAAAGACTCACACTGTCATCACATAGCAGGGAAAATCTTCCACCTCCATTCTGTACACCGCTTCGGCTCCCAGCTCGGGCCACAGGAAGAGCTCAAACTTGATCACATGTTGGGCCAGCAGGGCTGAGATCCCTCCCACGGCCGCCAGATAGATAGCTCCATGGTGGCGAATGGCCTTTTGAACTTCCGGTGAGCGTTCTCCTTTTCCCAGCATGACCCTGAGCCCGTGCTCCAGGAGCAATGGCGTGAAGGGGTCCATGCGTGCCGAGGTGGTGGGTCCGATCGCCCCGCAGATTTTGCCTTTGGGAACGGGTGAAGGACCGCAATAAAAGAGGGCTCCCTCTGAGAGGTCCCAGGGCAGGGGATTTCCTGCCGCAATGAGAGCGGCCAGACGTTTATGGGCCATATCTCTGGCAGTATAAAGAGTACCTGAGAGCAGGACCTTGTCACCTGCTTTGAGAGTGGAACTGCTATGAGTAGCGAGGGGAAGCCTGAGCTTGTGGATGTTCATAAGCAAAGCCGATGTTTCACGTGAAACCTAGAGGGTAAAACTGTAATGCCGGTGGGCGTGACAATCCAGATTGACCGCCAGCGGTAATGAAGCGATGTGGCAAGGGGCCGTCTTGATATGCACTGCCAGAGCGCTGGGCCCCTCCCCCATTCCCATCACACCTCTCCCCTGACGGTTAATCTCGGCCAGAATCTCCTTTTCCAGAGCAGCGTATCTTGGGTCCGGATGAGCTCTGCCCAGTTCTTCAAAGAGCGCGCGTTTAGCCATCAACGCGCAGCTTTCGTAATTTCCCCCGATCCCTACACCCACGAGCACAGGCGGGCATGCTTTTCCCCCTGCATTCACTACCGTCTCCACAACCGCCTGCTTGATCTGTTCGACCGTCGATGTGGCCGGCATCATCTTTAAAGTGTTCATGTTCTCCGCTCCCCCACCCTTCAGTCCCATGGTCACCTTGATCTGATTCCCGGGATTTATCTCCCAGTGGATCACGGGCGGCACTGTATCTGGAATGATCTGGCGTTCAAAGAGGGGTTCTTCCACCAGCGAGCGACGCAGGTTCAAGCGATACCAGCCCAGTCTAAGCACTGCTTTGATAGTGTTTTCTATCGTTCCATCCACTAGGATGGCCCGCTCTCCCAGCTCGATAAAAAAGACCACCGTGCCGGTATCCTGACAGCATGGTATGCCTTCCC
>Ga0116172_10004739_pt1 | contig 10973 bp, 7 predicted proteins | sample AD_UKC083_MetaG_FD_89799 | JGI IMG/M metagenome (GOLD analysis project Ga0116172, IMG submission 89799) | Active sludge microbial communities of municipal wastewater-treating anaerobic digesters from USA - AD_UKC083_MetaG | ecosystem: Engineered > Bioreactor > Anaerobic > Digestate | place: USA...
CCTGCACAAGTCCTGACATATCGGCAATGTAACAATTTCCGTTGCCGTCAAACACAACAGAGGCTTGAATTGCGCCATTTGCAGGCAATTTAGAGATTGGTTTTGATTTTATCTTAACCCGTTCTGGAAATAACCCGTTGCGGAAACAGTTTCCGCCTGAACATCGCCAGACATACATCCCTGAATTATTATTATCGCTCATAATGCACTGCGTCTAAAAGTTGGTTGATATTCAAATCGGGCTTGTTCGAGTTTAACGCCGACAATGTCAATGTTAGAAATCCTGTTTTCTCCTAATCCCCTTTTTCTTGCAAGCGCAAGATAATTTGTCCCGTTCACGAATGGGAGCATCTTGTCTTGCGCGTCGGGATTAAAGCCCATCGCAGCAGTGGCAACTGCATCAGTGGAAACCGGATTTGTCCCGGCAATCAACAAACCGGGATGTGTGACTGAAACCAACGAACCAATCCACCAACCCTCGGCGGTTTGAAGAACGCTTATCGCATCTAAAACAACAAGATGAATAGGAAACGCAGCGGCAAGGTCAACAACAAATCGCGGGACATTATAACCATGCTCACCTTCAATGCTTTTTCCAGTAAAGGTTTCAGACGAAGTAAATGGCTTTCTCGTGCAGTTATGCATTGATTGGTTGCGGTATCTGACTGCGTTTTCATCCGGTTCATCTTTTAAATCGTCTCCGTAAAGACTGCTTGGCGGTATCCCAAACATATTTTTCATTCCCCCAGTAATACCAGCCGAGACGTGATTTTTTAACTTTCCCAGTGAAACAAACACATCAGTATCAGCATAAATGCGGTTGACTTCCCATGCGCTTGCAAGTTCGCCATCGGGCACTTTTACAAAAGCATAATCTTTAAAACTGCCTTTATTTCTTGTGTTAAGAAATTTAGCACGACCATTCATTGCGTCATTAAATATTTTTAGATTAAAGCCATAGCCGTAAAATGCCTTTGCGTCTGGTAACCGAAAAGGTAATTGGTCGCAAAAGACAACTTCACGCGCTCCATAGTCAACAAACAAACTGCCCATAGCCATAGCAACAAAAGGATGAACAGTAACTGTTAGCCATAGTGGCACACCATACACATCTTCGCCGGAGGTGTTAACAAGGTTGGTTTTAACGGTTACCCGTTTGTTTTTTACAAGAGCTCTCACCCCGCCAATCTCGTCAAATAATTTTCCTAACGATTTCTTAACCTCGCGGTAGTTGTATCTTTTACAAAGCGCAATACCGACCGGGCTTTTTGATAGCCTATTTGAATTGTCGGGCGTTGCGGAAAATGCGCTATTCATTGACGGAACGGTGGCAATTGCCGCTGCGGCAACAGTTCCTTTTAAAAAATCGCGTCGTGTAAGCAAGCCACCGGGGCACCGTGGAGCATTATTGAAGAACTTTTTCTGATGAGAATCCATAATACTTTTTGAATAAATAATCCTCATTTATGCCTTCTGTCAAACACAAATTGCCGCGCAACAATGTCAAAATATGCCCCAATTGAAGATTCTAATTTCTGAATTCATAGCGCCCGTATAAAGCGACAAATTGTTTGACTATATAAATGTTGTAATATAATTTTTTCGTTATGAAGTCAAAATCGTCATCAAGCCGTAGAGGCTTTATTAAAAAGTCATTGGTAGCTGCTGTTGCAATGCCTGTGGTTTCAAGTTTTGAAGAAAAAGTACTTCTTGCACAATCTCAATCAGGGCAACCCGCCTCAGAAAAAAAGTCAGCTGTGGATATGCCTTATGGGACTATTGGCAAGGTAAAAATTAGCCGAATTATCTGCGGTGGCAATTTAATAACCGGATTTGCGCACAGTCGCGATTTGATTTATGTTTCCCAATTGTTAAAAGAATATTTCACAGATGAAAAGATAATGCAGACATGGGCGCAATGCGAACAAAATGGCATTAACACGATGATTTTTAACCCGAGTGATGCTCACGCGGTAGCAGTATTAAAAAAATATCGCCAAAATGGCGGTAAAATCCAATACTTCGCTCAACTTGACCCCAATCCATCCGATATCTCAAAAAACATTAAAGAGGCGGTTGACCAGGGCGCTGTTGGAATTTTGTTAGTGGGAAACTATGGAGACGCATGGACGCGAGAAAATAAAACCGATTTAATCGCCCGTTTCATAGAAACGGTCAAGGCTCATGGGATTATTTCTGGCGTCGCCGGACATGAAATTAGAACGATTATGGCTGTTGAAAAAGCAGGTATAAAGCCTGACTTTTATATGAAGACGCTCCATAGCCATAACTACTGGTCTAAAAAACGCCCTGACCAGGACAAAGAAGTGATTGATAATTATGGTGTTGATAATTATTGGTGTATAGACCCTGAAGCAACTATCCGCTATATGAGTCAAATACAACGACCATGGCTGGCTTATAAAGTTCTTGCGGCAGGGGCTTTGACTCCTGCTGTGGGTTTAAAATATGCTTTTCAAAATGGAGCAGATTTTTGCGTAGTAGGTATGTTTGACTTCCAGGTCGCAGAAGATGCCGCTGCAACTGTTGCCGCAGTTAAAGCAACGCAAAACAGAGACCGCGAGTGGATGGCATAATCTAACACGAATTATTGTCTTTCAACCTCTTGACTTAAAGTTCTTGTTCAAATAGGATTTATGTTATGAGTTATCGGTTGACGCGGTTTTTAATATTGTTGCTTATTTTGTTAGCATACCCGTATCCGTCTCCGGCGCCCTTAATCTACCGCGCCGGAGAAGGCTGGATTTATGAACCTGTCGGCGCAAAAGGGGAATGGATGCGTTCGCGTGCTAAAGACCAGTTGGATGTAGCGAATCAGTCGTTTGAGAAAAAAGATTATAAAATAGCCCTCCGAGCTGCAAGACGGACTGTCTCAATGTGGCCACTTTCAGATTATGCGCCAGAGGCGCAATTCTTAATCGGTAAATGTTATGAAGCCAAAGGCAACGATGAAAAGGCATTCAAAGAATATCAAAAACTCCTTGAGAAATATCCTAAATTTACAAGGCGCGAAGATGTTATGGAACGCCAGTATGAAATTGCAAACCGATATTTAGGCGGAAAATGGTTCAGAATATTCGGTGTAATTCCACTCTATCGTTCAATGGAAAAAACCTCGCAGATGTTCGAGAAAATCGTCAAAAACGGTCCGTTCAGTGAAGTTGCCCCTCAGGCGCAATTAAAAATCGGAACTGCTCAAGAAAAAAGAAAAGAATATCCGGAAGCTGTAAAGGCTTATGAAAAAGCCGCTGACAAATATCATGACAGACCGCAAATTGCGGCAGAGGCGCTTTTTAAAGCCGGATACGCTCACTATAAACAGGCGTTAAAAGCTGAGTATGACCAGAATTCCGCCGCCCAAGCCATTGCGACATTTACCGACTTTTTAACACTTTATCCTAATGACCCACGCGTGCCAGAGGCTCGAAAATACATCGCTGAATTAAGGACTGAACAATCCCGCGGGGCTTTTGAAATCGCCAAATATTATGAGAAACGACACCATTGGAGCGGCGCAGAAATTTATTACAACGAGGCAATCCAAAAAGACCCTACCTCGCCTTATGCTGAGGAATCCCGTAAGCGGCTTGAAGTCTTGAAAGAAAAAGGCAGAATTGAAGAACAAGCATCTGCCAAAGAGACAAAAACTGATTCAACAAAAGATAAGGCAAACGAGAAAGAAAACTCTGCCGATAATAAAGATAAAGATAACAAAGATAAATAAGATGCGGGATACCTTGGACAATTTTCTTAGTATTAATAGGTTTTTTCCTCTTATTGTTCTATCGTTTTTCTTGTGCGGTTGCGCGGGATATAAATTAGGTCCGGTTGGTGGTGTTAAAGCGGGTGAAAAATCAGTCCAAATAAATCCATTTATCAACCAAACAGTTGAACCGCGTTTAGGAGAAGCCGTTACCAGCGCGATGAGAAAAAGAATCCAGACCGATGGCACTTACAGACTGAACACAGGAGGAACAGGGGACATCATTGTTAATGGCGTTATTATTGACTTCGTAAGATCGCCGTTAAGTTTTCAATCCAACGATATAATTACCGTAAAAGATTATTACCTTGAAATGAAAGCCGAAATTACCGCAGTTGAACGGTCAACCGGCAAGATAATCTTCAAAAAAACAGTTACAGGCAATACAACCATCAATGTAGGTAACGATTTATCTTCCGGAGAACGACAAGCGCTACCGATTCTTGCTGAGGACATAGCGAGAAAAGCAGTTTCACTCCTTGCAGACGGCGAGTGGTAATTTGTAAATTATCGCTACCTGTTTTAGGTATCTTTGTTTTATTGCTAATATATGAGGCTGCCACCCATTACTATTGGTTTTATAATGTATTTGTATCGTTTTGCTACAATCCTATCACCCGCGATTGCGGGTTTTTATCTATCCGTCTACTGTTCTTTAACTATCTCCTACTCTCTGCCCTATCCTGTATATCCTGTCTATCCCTGTTAAATAAGAATATCCTGTAAATCCTCTGTTTATTTATAATTGAATTTATTTGCGCAACAGACTCATAATCATTTTCAATTTTATCCATATTTTTCACTTGTTGTAGTTCAAAAGAATTTTCACCCGACAATTAATAATATTAGATAAATTATCCTAAAAGTATACGCAATACGCAAAGTTTCTGATACAAAATTTATAACGACATCTTTGCGCGATAAAAACCGAATAAAGTATTAAGATTGCCAGTCCAATTGATGACACCATTTGGTACAAAATAATTTGTGGAAACATCAACCCAGTGAATCAGATTTGTAGATTTTTGAATTACGCATCTTGTTGCGGGTTCACCAAAAATTATTAGTTTTGGAGGTTCATTAGATAATATATTGACTATACTTAATTTTGGTGGATAAACAATCTGTTCTGCTGTAACTGTGAATTCATCAAAGACCATATAGTTGTCTCCGGGTACAGATGTATTATGTAATACCCAGGCGGCATCTATATCGCCGAGGTTGAGTGAATATCCATGAGTAGTCATCGGCAATGGTTCAACGATAGGGACATTATTGATAGTTGCAATCCATTTGTTCCTTGAAAAATTCATTGCAATAACAAGTTCGTAAAGACCATCATTAGAGAAGGTATAGCCGGTAAAAAAAAAATCGCCTGGCGTATCTAACGAATAATTTATCCGCAAGGTTTCATTATCAAAATCCAATGAAAACAACCTTTGCGTGTTAATGTTATAAACGTTCCATCTAAAATCGTCGTAACGTTGATTTGTGGAATCTTTTACCTGAAAAATGACCGAGAATTTTATCACGGGATAATTTGTAAGGACTTGATAGTTGAGCGGTTTCCAGACTACTGATGACTGACTAATAGGAAAAAAATTTGAATACCCAATATATGCTTGCTGTCCAAAACCGGGAAAATATAGTTCATCGGCTATAAAACCATTCCATCCGCTACCTTCTCCTGTCCAACCACCTTGTCCAATCAGCAAATATTGAGGGTCAAATCCTTCTTCATATTCAAACCCAGTTTTATAAATCAGTATAGAACTCGTTTGAGAGAATGCAATATTCCCGGAGATTAACTGTGCTGTTATCAGGATTAATATACAAAAACGATGCATTATTTATACCTGTTCAAAACCAATCATCTAACGTTTACCGCCGTAGCTGTGCGTTGGCGCGGAATACCGAGGCGAAGATGGTGCTGGCGCACTATAACTGCTGGCTTTTGGCATTTCAATCCTTGCTGGGGCTGAATAAGTTGGCCTACTTACCGGTGCAGGAGTATAAGACGGCGTGGGCGCTGTCCTTGGCGCAACAGGGGTTGGTGGTGTATAAGATGTAGCCCTTCTTTGTGGCGCAATCGTTCTTGAAGAGGTTGGTAACGGCGTTATTTTAACTCCACCAGGACTTGAAACCGTAGCTGGAGCGCTTCTTTGAACCGTAGGTTTAATAACGGTTGCTGGCGCTGGCTGAACAGTTGCCATTGATGGGATTGACCTTTTACTTGTGTCATAAAGTCGAACTGTGCTTTGCCTGAGGGTATTTTGTGGCGCAACTTGAGTTGACGGAACGGATGGTGAACGATACCGATTTTCAATCTGTGGATTAGATTTAACCTGCGGTGTCAGTATCGGATTAGGTCTGGGTTGATTAACTATCAGCGTGGGATAAGAAGAGTTTCCCGTAATATTTCCCGGTTTAGCACCAGATGGCTTTGTTGATTGTGTAGTTCCAGACCATTTATGAGTGACAATTGGCTGATAATTTTTCACAGGTTCAACTTTTGTAACTTCAGACCTATACATAATTGGCTGTTGAACATTGCTGCTAAGCGGTTTTGACGGTACAGATTTAGGCGCAATCGGGGAAGACATAGTAGTTGGTCCGGTTGAAGGATTGATAGTCTTTGGCGCTGATGGCATTGATGGTTTTGATGGCGCCGATGGTTTTGATGGCGCGGGTAATGCAATATTTTTTGGTTGAGAAACAGTAGGCGTAATTTGTTTAACCGGAATTGGGGATGTCTTTTCGTTATTTATTCTTGAACTTGTCGATGGCGTATTAGGCGCAATCGGATTAATGGGCGTTGCGGTTTTAGTGCCCAATTGTTTTGTGTTTTCCTTTCCTGCTGTTGTCGCGGTTATCGGAGAAATCGGCTTGGTAGGACTAACAGGTTGTATTGACTTAGTCGGTATTTCAGATTGTCTGGTTAAGTTTAACGGCTTTAGGGTTTGAGGTGAACCTTTTGCTGTTAATGGGATTTTAGGATCGGGGCGATATAACACAATGTTATTTCCATCTTTCATTAGTCTTTCAGACGGAATTAAACCATTCCCTTGAAGCGGTGCATCGCGAACAACGACCTTTTTCACTTCTTGTCTTGTAACCCTGGTGATGTGTTCAGTGCCGACCCCGGTGTTAATTACAACATTGTTATTATTTCCTGAAATATAATTATTAATGACAGTTGAGTTATTATATATTTCACGACCCCGATTCGGTGGCAAATAATAATGATATGGATTTCTATGATGGAAATGATGCCAATCTATGAATGTGTAATGCCAATCTGAAAGCCCAAACTCAAAGCCAACATCCACATGTCTTCCGTGATACATAAAACCAACACCAATACCATAGTAGGCTGATGGTGGAAGCGGGGCCCAACCGCAATAACTCGGGCTTACACGCCAGCTCACCCATCCCGGTCCCCAAACTCTGTCAGGATGCCAGATCCAGCCATGATGGTTCAAATAATGCCATCTGCCATAGTGAAATGGAGCCCAGCCCCAACTATAATAGGAATGCCAATACCAACCGTAATCAGTCCACATCCAATTCCCGCCGTGACAATACGGTCTCCATCCCACATCAATTACTGCAACTGTTGGTTGCCAGCAATACCCAAGATCATTAACATATAACCAACTCCCATAAGGCGATAGAGCAGAATAATAAACCGCAACAGTTTCAGGCAAATTTTGTTGAACGACCACCTGTGGTTGTTGCTCGGTTTGAACAGGGACATAAACGGTTTGTGTATAAACCTGAGTCGTAGTTGACAATTGCTGTTGAATCGGTTGTTGAGTTGCCTCTCCAGTATCAGCAGGGACTTTTTCGGCAGTCGTGGTTATAACTTCATTTGTGCTGGAAATAGTCATTCTCTGTTCTTCAACCTGCTTTTCAAGTTCTTGCTTACCAGCCTTTTTAAGCATTTCAGAAACCACAGTTGAAGGCACACCAAGATCGTTTAATGTGATAATATCCTGCGGAGTTAAATCCTTATAAGAATATTTTGATTGAGCTACATATTGTTTCAAAACCTCTTCCCCGATACCGGATTGAGCCATTTTGACTATTTCTTCAAGTTCAGGCTTTAATCCTAACGCGCTAATATCAGGTGGTATTTTTGTAACCACTACTTCATTTGTATCGGCATTGGTATTAGAAATTGCCGGAGAGTTCGTTAAAATCAGTTGCGTTTGCGACTTGTTATCGTCGGACGAAATGGCAGTATTGTAAAACACTAACAATAGTGCTGTGGCTATTGTTGTAGGAAGCAATGCCGCTATCGCCGGCTTTTTCAATACTTCCCATCTTTTTGTTTTCATAATTCTTTTCCTGTTCCGCTTCTACCAGTCTGCCGCCCTTTGTTTGGAAATCCTTCCAGAGATCTCCACCATTTAACATCTGGCAGAAGACTCTTCTCATAAGCTTTGACTACCAATTTCATTAATATATTCAATATATTCAATTACTAAAATTTGACTACGCAACCGTGTTGCAATCATCAATACTACATTAGCATATTGTGAAAGTAATTTCTTGATGATTTTAAAATACTCATTGTCGCCTTTATCTTTTAAGAGTTATAACATTAACAAATTAAATAAGTTGTAAAAATTGGTTTTATCTTTTTTAAGCACTTTTATTTTTGTTTGTTGTTAAAAGTTAAATTAGAGTGTAATAATATCCGCAATTATGACTTCTATTGGAACGAGCGAGAATTATCACCTGCCAGAACATAGAATAATGCAGGTTGCAAAAGAATTGAATGTTGACTCGGATCGAATCTGGCTTCACGGTCATTATATTGCAAAAATTCACATTGATGAATTGATTTCCCGACAAGACAAACCTGACGGACAACTAATTCTTGTAACAGCAATGACGCCAACTCCACAAGGAGAAGGAAAAACTACAACGACAATCGGTCTTGCCGACGGTTTAAGACGTATCGGGAAAAAATCAATGATTTGTATTCGCGAGCCATCGTTAGGACCATATTTCGGAATAAAAGGCGGTGGAACCGGCGCAGGAAAATCACAAGTTGTTCCGGCTGAAGATATTAATTTGCACTTCGTTGGTGATATGTATGCAGTTGAAAAGGCAAACAATTTGCTTGCTGCTATGACAGATAATCATCTCCAACATGGCAACGAACTTAATATTGACCCGCGTCGTATTATCTTAAAACGGGTAATAGATTTGAACGACCGCGCATTGAGAGATATTATTATTGGACTGGGCGGACCACAACACGGCGTACCAAGACGAGATGGTTTTAACATCAATCCGGCTTCTGAAGTAATGGCAATTTTGTGCCTTGCAAAAGACTTTTTTGACCTTGGGGAACGGCTTTCCCGAATAATTGTGGGATTTACCTATAAGGGTGAACCTATCAGGGCTGAACAGCTTCTGGCTGTGGGCGCAATGCAGGTAATTTTGCGCGACGCTATTCATCCTAATCTTGTCCAATCAATTGAAGGAACACCGGCATTCGTCCATGGTGGGCCTTTTGCAAATATTGCGCACGGGGCAAACTCTGCAATTGCAACGCGAATGGCGTTAAAACTTGCCGACTATGTTGTAACCGAAGCCGGATTTGGGACTGACCTCGGAGCTGAAAAGTTCTTCCATATTAAATGCAGAACCACAGGATTGAAACCTACAGCAGTCGTTATAGTAGCGACATTAAAAGCCATACAATTTCACGGAGGTAATAAACCCAATGGCGGCTATGGAAACTTGCTAAAACATATTGAAAATATTCGAGCCTTTGGGATTGAGCCTGTTGTTGCGATAAATCGTTTTACCGATGACAAACCGCAGGAACTTAATGACCTCGTCAAATTCTGCGAGAAAAATGACACTGTGGCAGTTGTTGCAAAGCATTACGAAAAAGGAGGCGAAGGTGCTAAAGAACTGGCTGAAGCCGTTTTGCAGTCAATCCAGAAAAATAAACGTCGTAAATTTAAATTCCTTTACGACCTTAATCTGCCAATTGAAAAAAAGATAGAAAAAATAGCAAAAACAATTTATGGGGCTGATGGTGTGGAGTATGAAAAAAGCGCAAAGAACGACCTTCAATTAGTTGAAAGACTCGGATATGCAAACTTACCTGTCTGTATTGCGAAAACCCCATTATCCTTATCAGATGAACCATCTTTAAAAGGAAGACCATCAGGATTCAAAATAAAAGTCAATGAACTTAGAATCAGCGCTGGCGCTGGCTTCATAGTCGCAATTTGCGGGTCTATTGTGACGATGCCGGGTCTGCCAAAAGTTCCTGCCTCAGCGCGGATAAAAATCCTTCCAAACGGCAAAGCAACCGGACTTTCATAATTTTAAAGAATAAATAATAGAAAATCCTTTAATAATTAACTGTGTATTATTGGAATCGTTAATTGGCAATTTAATCTTTTATTCCATAACCCTGAACAATTAACTTGAACAAATATATTTAACATTAATCGAAAAAGTTATAAGTATTGCATTATGGATGAAATTAATAATTTACACCTTACGCCGAAAGAATTTGAGGAAAAAGGCAAGCAGGTTTTATCCTGGCTAAGAAGATATTATGAACAGGTTGAAAACTATCGGGTTGCGCCTGATATAAAGCCCGGCGAGATAAGGGCAAAATTGCCTGCTAATCCGCCAATGAAAGGCGAGGAATTTTCAAATATATTAAGAGACCTTGATGAAATAATAGTACCCGGTTTAATGCACTGGCAGTCGCCATACTTTTTTGGCTTTTTCCCTGCCAATATTTCTGCGCCATCTGTTCTTGCTGAACTTGTATCGGCTGGTCTTGGCAGACAAGGGATGTTATGGGCTACAAGTCCTGCCTGCACAGAATTGGAGAGCCACGTTCTTGACTGGGTAGCCGATATTTTACATTTGCCGGAGCGGTTTAAATCAACTACGCAAGGCGGTGGTGTTATTCAAGATTCGGCATCAAGCGCTGCGCTTTGCGCTATTATTGCAGCTCGAGAACGTATAACAGCTTACGAATCAAACCTGCACGGATGCCCTGGCAAACTCGTTGCTTATGCTTCCACTCAAACACACTCGTCAGTAGAAAAGGGAATAAAAATCGCAGGTATCGGAACCAGAAATTTGAGGCTAATTGGAGTTGACGACAAATTTGCTATGCATCCGGAATTGCTTGAAGAAC